>Ga0114932_10005652_pt1 | contig 11006 bp, 12 predicted proteins | sample 2SBtaG_2_FD_87286 | JGI IMG/M metagenome (GOLD analysis project Ga0114932, IMG submission 87286) | Deep subsurface microbial communities from Kolumbo volcano to uncover new lineages of life (NeLLi) - 2SBTROV12_ACTIVE470 metaG | ecosystem: Environmental > Aquatic > Marine > Volcanic ... | reverse complement strand
GTTCACAATAGCTTCAAACATTTCGCCGGAACCCCACTCGCTAGCTTCAACTTCGGTTGGGACTTTATCAGATGGAAGGTCGTGGTGCTTAAACCAATAGCTGAAAAATTCTTCAATATAGGACTCTTTAACCCCGAGTAAAGGAATCGTTATTCCAATTGCCGGCGCGAGTTCAAAATGCGATTCGATGAGTTTAATGCTCTCAGAGAGTTCTTTGCTACCAATATTGAAGTGTTTCTTGAGAAATTCCTTAGTTGTACTAAATGAATCTGCCGCCCACGTTGTTCGAGGGGGAAGAAAGGATGCCATTTCGAACAGATTCTTTCGCGACAGTCGTTTTGTAAAAGACCCACATTGATATTCATCGCAAAGGTATTTATTTAAGCGATGTAAGTTATCCAAGGCTGCTTCTAGCTCCCCGAAACTGCGCTTCAATACTACAAAGTTGATGACCGCGACATCTACGAGATGCTTTTGACTCTCATTATCAAGTGGGTACCGAAATGTTTGTCCGGTGGCATCGACTTCAGCGAAGTCCTTGATCTTTGTATCAAGCCTTTTGATTATTGGGTCGTAGCGATCGTCGGCAGCTTGGGCCTTTTCAGCGAAGAAACTCCAAATATTTCCTATATCGTGTGAACCAGCCAAGTCGAATTGGAGGTTACGACATCTGGCTTTTTCGATAAGGATAAGTTCTGAAATTGTGCCTTTCAGGCGAAGTTCTAGTGAATGCCTCATATTGAAACAAACCGGATAAACCATCTCGTCAACCGAGTGCTCTAACCCCCGTTCACTAAGAACTAAGTCAATCAGAATAGTTGCTGCTTGGGAAAATCCTTTGGCGTAATCCCAGTACCCAGGGAAACCATTTTCGCCTACACATGCATTTGCCCAAGTGGGGGCACTACCAATGAAAGTTGTATTGTTCCTAGCCACTGCAGTCACCAAGCGATATAACGCCCAAAGCAGCGTGCGCTGCTTTTTGGCGTCCGCTGCCTTTGTTTGTCATGCATTTTCACCAACTGACTCTACTTGTGTATTAAGTATCTGGCGCATCATTATGAGCGAAAATTTCACTCCGTCTTTTTCTTCAATCATATCTTTAAGATATATCTTGTTGTTGTCGTATTTTTCGGGAAAACGAATACTCATATAAGTCATGCGTTTTTTATCTGCTTCCCAGAAGCGATACTTCACTTCATCGTGGCCAGCATACTTTTTTAGGAAGCGGTCAATCGTCAAGCCTTCTCTCTGCCAATTAACTAACTCGTTAGTCACCCACACCTCATCCCATGTTTCAAATACGGGGAAATGAGCGAGTATGTTACGTACGAACTTAAACAGAGGGTCCCCAATCTCAGATTCCATCGGAGGACGCTGCCTCTTTAGCGCTTCAAGTACATGCTTGAATGGCTCATAAGCTAAAAGCTCGGCATAAACTGCAAAGATGCTCGACACTTTCCCAAACCTATAGCAATCCTCTTTTGCCCAGAAATCATCCATCATGATCTCATCGAACAAGTCGTAAAACCGGTTGTACCCAAGACTGAGGAATAACTTTTCAGATTTATTAGGTCTCGCTTCCATTACTCAATCTACCTAGATGCATAACGCTAAGCTAACCGGCAACCAGTGCGAAGCACGTTTTGGCTGTACGACGGTGGCCGCTTGCGGACGGAGTGTAATTGAGCGTTTTGTTATGTGCTTTTTTAACGCCATGAAAACTCCGTTACATATGGATCAAGTTGCGACCCATTTATCGAAATATAACACGTTGATTCTTTTCCTAGTTCCGCTCTTTTTAGTAACCTGTGATTACCATCTATGATCCATTCATACTCATCAATTGCCGCAACTAAAATAGGCTGGTTTGATCGATACTCAGGCATTTGTGTCAATAATTCGCGGTTTATACCGTCTGTTCGATTTACTTCGAGCAACCGACTTGTTGCACACTCACATACTTGATATCGGCCTTCATTACTATTTATGTGATCAATGAGGCTTGCAATATTTATCTGAATACCGAACGACCGCAATACAAGAACCTCATCATCTGCACCTTTATCGATAATCATGACTACACCTGTTTGGGCGCATAACGCCGCCAGCATGCGCGGCTACGAAATTGAGGCCAAGCCGCAATGTAGTAGGCGTCGCCGTGCCTAGCCTTGTTATGCATTATCGAGGTTGTTGAACGTAATAGTAGAAGCGAGCTCATCTTCAACATCAACGCCAAAAGATATGCTCAAAGTAGCCACCTGCTTACCGATTGAAGAACGCAGTTTTTGTAGTTCATTCTCAAGGATGCTGTCTTGGATCGGTTTTTCGAATCCTGAATACTTGGGATGGCCCACGTAGTCGACAAACCGTCTACATGCTCGTTGCATCGTCGCTAGAGACTTATCGAGTTCTTTATTCCCCTGAAGCTTTTGTCTCTGACTCCCCAAATGATTGCGGATATTGTTGACACTCTGGACACAGTGCCCGGTATCTTCCATGTCAAAGCGGTTGAACAGCACTCGTTTGTCAGACAAGTGCACTAACGTTTCCTCCGCTAGATCGCTGGCCCATTGTGGTGGTGTCCACTGTATCCCGAATATTGGGGTCGAAATTCCAGTGACACTTTGAAGAATTCGCTTAAATTTCAATCTTCCTCCTTGATGCATAACATTTGTATATTGTGCGTGCGCATTTAGAAACTCGTCCAATTGATAGTTTCCGATTATAAACTTACTGATAAAGAAATAATTTCTGACTTTATAGGTCCCGAGTTAGCAATGGCAGTTTGAGCATGCTCAGTTACACTCTACCGAGCGCACAATATCCAACCTTCATTTTTTGTTATGTCATTGACAGTAAACGACTTAAATACACAACACAATAACAAAACACGTAATATCGCCTAAGTGAATGTGCCGTACATCGCTAGCGACACCCACACTTACTAATAACGGGACGGCTAGTCACTAGTTGCAGTAGGCTGAAAGTCAAAAGGTCCGCTGCTCGCTCACGGCAGACTGTCAGATTAGTGCCAACAATGGATTTTGACGATCTATTTGCCTCTGCCAATACGGAGGTCGAGTTTACGAATGCTATTCCAATCGCCCTGAACATGATAGCTTGGCAAAATTACCTTTATCTGACGTAGGATCTGGAGACGATGTCGCCATGAGTTTTAAATCAGCGGATATGGATATGAGTTCAGTGGCTTCATCAGGTTTTGGAAGATATATATAGTAACTTTCTTTTTCATGTTTAGGCCCTAAGAAATCAATTACGTTCGTCGATGAATATATGGCCTTTCCCTTGTTGTTTACCACTATCTCGTTATCAAACTTAATTTGGGCATGTATATTTAGATTTTTATCAGCTGCTGGTGTAAAAGTATATTCATAACTCATACCATACGCTTTCCCGCTACAAGTTAATTTGGCGTGGGCCTGTAAAGAGAGCGCGGCAAGGGCTAAAATTGTAAGTAGTTTTATTTTCATATAACTCCATCAACTGTAAATTCCAATCGTATTTTTAATTTCTCTATGGAATAGACTGAAAATCAAAGGCAATTCGAGTCTATACCTACGAGGTACCCGGCAAGTCAGTGGCAATTCAGACCTAATTGAACACTCGCTCTTTGCTCAAACCAGCCGATTGCTTCCTCTATATATTTTTAGCGATTAAACCTGCTTTCAATAGCCCACCCTTAGTGAATAATTTCGCTGAAAACTTTGGATTCCTACGGGATTTATACGCTTCCAGTATCTTCTTCAACCCCGCAGCCTCGAGCAGTGAAATGTTCACTTCAGTATCCATCTCTGCAGATTCAACAAAATCGTTGGAGAAACTAGGGGCAATGATGAGTACTTGAGCAACCCGCTTACCTGTTGCTTCACAGCGCGTAACGTAAGCTTTTACCTGTCGAGATGTAGTCGAATATTTCGCAAAATCTCCCTTCTTAGAAGTCTTGGCTTCGCCGATAATGATATCGTCTTCACTTAACGAGAGCAGAATGTCAGCTTTGTCTTTGGCTGTATTGATGTCACGCCGTAAGTCCTCATCTACAGTAAGGCCTAGCTCTTCGAATATTGCTTTGGTGACCTCTTCAAATTTAACACCAATATCAGCTTCCGCAATCTCAATGCCTTTTTGCTTTAAGGCGGCCAAATCTCGTTTTGCCAGTGCCTCGTAATTTTCAACGAGTTTATCGGTCGCATCGGCAAAACTTTCAAGAATCACTTGTCTGGCGTCACCTCGTCGCGTAACGCCCATATCGGATTTTAAGGTTTTGACTTGCTCATTGGATAGCATAAATAGAATGTCATAAGGCGTTATTGCGAGTGCCCTTAGCTTCTCGATATCAATATCCTGATTAGGCTCAAGCTCAAACTCTTCTTTAAGCATTATTGGCAATTCGGGTACATGTTCACTTAGTGTGGCAAATAATGATTTGTACCCTGTCGCTGATAAGATATTGAACTCATAATCTGCAGATGAGTTCAGAGCACCAATGATCAGTCCGCAACGCTCCTCCAGAGTTGTTCCAAGTTTATCGACCGAAAGCTGTAAGTCATCAATTAACGACTTCAAACGCTCTTTCTTCTCGTTCACGCTTACTTGCTCACTATGCATGTCCTCCGCGAGAATCTGGCTTACCGTTAAACCCATTTTGAAAACGGTCTCGATTTTCTCATTGCGGTTCACACCTCGAATACGCTTGTCATGACTTTTTAAGATATTAGATAACTCAGCATCGGAGAATGTGCGCAAGATCCTTAAGAGGTGCTTATCGGCAAGCTCCTTCGATTGAATCCTATGCAACATTGCAACAATTTCGTCAGGGACATAAACTGTTTGATGCTTTTTAGAGACAAATACTATGCCTATTTCTCGAAGCTGATTTAGACAATCTGAAACGCCAGTTTTAGGGATTGGATCAATTAAGTGTTCAATAGCGACCCTGTTATCAGCAGTCACATCAAGCTTTTGAGCGAGGACGTTTAGTATGCCTCGCTCTTCATCTGTAATTTTCGCTTCCCGATTTGAACGTTCATCATTGTGAAGCGCTTCATGTAGACAGGCATAGTAAATCCCTAATCGTTTGGGCTCATCATAAACTTCTGAATGTTCGGCTTCGTCGAACAGCGATTTAAGACTCTTTGCCTGATTATCAATCTGTTTCCACTCTTTCTCATACAACTGTTCTATCCATGATACTCGCGCAACGCAGTTTCCGTCGCGACTCAGAATATTGACCAAAAGCGCAGCTTGCGCTCCACTGAGTGATAGCTGAGATTTAACTTCCTTTTGAAATAGCGGCTGGGCAAGCTTGAATAATTGGTTAACTTCACCACTGGAAGCATTTTTAATTTGACCATCAATATTCTTAAACTGCTTTTCCACTTGCTTATTATGCGAACAGGCTTCTGTGCATATGCGGTCGAGGAAATTAATGAATTTAGACTTCTCAAACTGGTTGACTGTAGATAGAACGTTGGATAGTTTCATTTCAAGCCATTCCTTGGTTAGATTACCTTTTACCCAGTCAAACTACTCTTTTCTAACAAATTTGCAACCTGTAAACATACAGGAAGGCTCTTAAAAAGAGTGAGATTTGAAATCGTGGCAAGAGAGCAAAGCGACTCGAAGAGACCGGCTGTTTGTATGAAGTTTCGTACACTACTTAACGTCCGCTCCGAGCGAAGAACGGACCTTCCGACTTCCGGCCTACTTCAACTAGTGACTAGCGGTCCCTTTATTAGTAAGTGTGGGTATCGCTAGCTATGCTCGGCACATTTATTTCGGCAATATTGCGTGTTTTGTTGTTGTGCTGTGTGTTTAAGTCGTTTACTGTCAATGACATAACAAAAAATAAAGATTGGATATTGTGCGCTCGGCAGAGTGTAACTGAGCATGCTCAAATTGCTTTTGCGAACTCGGAACCTTTCAAGTTAGGAATGGCTGATTGAACAGTAGGTTAAGAACCGAAAACTATCAATTGGACGAGTTCCTAAATGCGCACGCACAATATACAAAGGTTAGGCAAAAAGGAGACCCAATGACGTCTGCACGTGAAAGCAGAACTAAGTTTAATAACTATTGGCCGGCAACGTTTCTTTTTCCGACAGAAGAAGCATTTATTCGACGCTTAGCTAAGCATAATTTAGCCTCGGTATTTCTGCCTGCACAATTAGTGCACTCGGATGACCACAGTTTTCAAAACCTCTTATCCCTATGCATCGACGCTTTTGATTATCTACCGCTTCGCCCGGATCTTTCGTTTGATCAGATATGGAAGGCACTCGATGCCGAGTTTTTCCGTCTAAAGAGAGGCTCTGGAGTTCCCTCAAATCAATCTAGATTTTCTGTTTTCGCAACACACATATCTTCCAGCCAATTAACATCAAAATCACATTATTCGCTTGCAGCTTGCGTGCCACTACAAACGTGTGAGTTTTTCGCCAAACGAATTTTGGATAGCAAAACTAATCCAAATGAACATTCTGAAGCTTTCATAAAAAGAGTGAAAAATAATGTTGGCGAGAGCTTGCTCAATGACATTTATCTAAAATACGAGAGTAACTGGCTCACAGAATCTAAAAGAGCAGAAACCCAGCGAAAGTTGGGCGGTCTACTCAGACTCATCCTATCTGGAAAGCAAGTTGTAATTGGGGCAAATTGTTACCAGTTACCAAGCGAACAAGTCGCTCAGCTGATCATAAGCACGATTTTGCCTCAGTTTAGGAACGAGCGGTTCCACGGAAGTGTGCGCCCCCCATTCCGTTCCAGCAAAGCCACCTTAAAGACGTACACGCATGCGTACTTCATTTTCATATATGCATATGCACTTCTCTGTGAGGTTTTTCTATATAGAGGCTTTGGGGTTGTTAAGCTTGAAGCTGTTTCCGAAGCAACTCAGGGCAATTTAAATCGTTTTATCGAGGTATTCGGTGATCAAGTCTCGGCCTAACAAGTGCAGGCACGGCGACGCCCACGACATTGCGCCTTCGGCTGCACTTCGTGGGCGCGCATGCTGCAAGCGTTATGGCCACAAGGAGAATTAAGCTCGGATGAGATTAGAGCATGCAGAAGACTTAGCGAAATTTGTCGAAGAGCTAAAAAAGGAGACTGATAGAGGTCTTCCTTTAGTTGGTACTGCATTAATCGATGAAAAGCTATTGGAAACATTGCAGGCATTTTTTATCGAAGGTAAATCATCTAAAAAATTGCTTACTGAGGGTAATGCTCCATTAGGTGCATTCTCTTCAAGAATCGAAACTTGCTTTGCACTGGGCCTAATAGACGAATACGAATATCAAGAAATAAGTTTAATTCGTAAAGTAAGAAATGAATTTGCACATGCAAAGCATGGACTATCTTTCCAAACGGAGAAAATTAAGGGGTTCTGTTCAAGTCTAAAGTCGGATCTCCCCCAAGGGGCTAACTATCCAACAAATGATCCAAGGTTTAGATTTACTAATGCCATCGTGTGTATTGTTTTACGCCTCTACTACAGGCCTGCCTGGGTAGAGAAAGAACGAAGAGAAGCTAAAACATGGGTAACTGCTGATGAAACCAGATGGCGTTCAGTCGAAGATGAGTTACCACCTGAAGGTGTGCCAGTAATGGTCATGGCTAAAGGTAAAGAAAAATGAGGCAGCAAGCCATAACAAGGTGCTGCTAACGGATCGTCGCTTCGCTCCTCCCGCAGAGCACGGCGTTAGCCATCCCACAAGGTACCGGAACTATCCTATGAGTAAAGTTTGGCGCTACTTAACAAAAGAAAAGCTGGAGTGGCTCGTGGCTGATAGAGGATTGTACTTCGGTCCGGCGAGTTCACAGAGCGACCCAGAAGAGGGCTTGTATGACTCCACAATTCTAGGAGCTCTTTTTGAAGAGAATCCAGGAAAATATATTCCGATATCAGCTCTTGAAGGTCGACCGGAATCCTATCGTCCTCAGATCGATAAGATCAGCGATCAAATTATGCAGGAGTCGCGGGAAAGCAATTTCCTAAACTCGTGGTATGCAGGAGATGAGGAGTCAATAGAAATGTGGGAGAGCTACGCTCCCGGTGGCGTGGTGATTGTCAGCACTAAGGAGAAGCTCCGCAGACAGACACCTGGCCCTCTAAAAGGTGGGCTAAACTTTTGCTTGGTGAAATATAACGATGACCTAAAGCAAACGGAAATACATGATCCGCTAACAGTAAAAAATTCGGATTTTAGTTATGAGCGTGAATTCAGGATTATATTCGATGCGAGAAAGTACTCCATATTGACTGGCTATGATAGTGAATCGTATGGCGAAGTCTTAGTTGGTGGTGAGCCGTCCCATGAATCCTCGGAGGTTACTGCTGGCATGTGTGGTGTTATTGGTAGAGAACAAGCATCAAAGTTTATAGTAAAAAAGAATTCCGGTTACGTTCTTCTGTACCCTCTAGGGAGTATTTTGACCGAAGTTAGAGTTAACCCTCAATGCTCAGAACAGCATAAGACTACATTCCAAGCTATTCTGTCTGATGCAGGCTTCAATATTCCGGTAGTGGAGTCTGCATTAGCGAAAAATGGCTAACAAAGCGCTGCTGCGGAAAATTTACTCGCTGGCGCTCCTGAATTTCAGCAGAGCGCGGCGTTAAATTTCAAAGTACGAAAGGAGAGAGTGCCAGATGATAGAAGCGATACTTGGAGGTGTCGTAGCGATTATCTTAAGTATTATTGCTAATGTGCTAACCCCATTCTTCCAAGACTTGTTCAAAACAAAACCTGTTACAGTTCCGGACATTCCAGAGCAACAGATACCGGACCCCGACCCATCCAATGTCGAAGAGTGGAGAGCCCAGAATCGTGCCAAGCTAGAAGCTGTTGTCGGCAAGGTATATTTTTATGGTTTCTCCTACTTTGCCATGTACATGGCATTCTTTATCCCTCTATCATTAAATGGCGGGCTTGTGAATCCTACGGTGAATCTCATTGATTCTAAGTTGGCGATAAACTACGTCATCAATCAAGACAATCTGTCTGCAATTTGCGCCATATTTGGTGTTCTGGCCTACGGCCCTTTCTGGAAGTTGTCGCAGCTCATTGCTAATCTCGTAAGCGCAGTTGTTGTTCGATTTACGTTTGTAAATGAAGTTAAATATCTGGCGTTCACAGTGTTGGCAATGGTCTTTTGGGCATTCTTTATTGCTGGAAATGTTTCTTGGGTTGTAAACGCTGATGTGGGTTGGTTTGATTCAATCAAGTTTTCGTTATTTCTATGGTTTTTGCTGTTCTTTTCCGCATTGGCAAACAAAAGATAAAATTTAACAAAGCGCTACTGTCGGACAATTTTTCCGCTGCGCTCCAAAATTGCCGCAGAGCGCGGCGTTATAAATAGGAGGAGTAATGCTCGAAGAGCTCGAGAAGTGGATATATCAGGTGAATTTCTCACATAAAGGAGTGCGTCGATCTTGCTCCACCCTTCAAGAGCATTTCAACGGTTTCTACTCGCCTGAATTTCTGAAGACAGCGTTTTTCGTTGTTACCGACGAAATCCCGAAGCCTGACTTTCCAAGACTCCGGGAATTAGGTTTAGGAGACTTCATCGACATGGATCTGGGAGGTATTACCTACAATAATACCTATTACATAAAGAGAGAGGCAGCAAACGAGCTTCGGCTTCACTTCCACGAGTTGGTTCATGTGCTGCAGTGGCTAGAGCTCGCTCCTCAAGGTTTCATCGAGCGCTACATTCGAGAGATTCAAGATTTTGGGTATAACAACGCTCCGCTGGAAAAGATGGCCTATGCCTTAGATAGGCACTACCAAAGCAAGGGACGGCATCTCAGCGTTGAGCAGTTTGTCCGAGAAAAATTATAACAATTCGCGTAACTCGGATGCACTAAAGTGCGCCTGCGCGCTCCACGTTAACGTCAGCTCTTGGCACAATGCAGACAGAAATTGAAACGCCTTAACGAGCTTGACTGCGCTTGTGCACTTCCAGCCAGTACTCCTGCAATCGACGGTCTTTGCTTCTCAACGCTCGATTCAGACTGAGCAATTCCAGCGGCTCGCGCTTCAACATCAGTGCCAATTCATAGCATTTTAGCTCGCCCATATGCAGGCCACCACGTAGCTGGCTGATGTGGGCCGAAGATACGCCCAGGAGTCGGGCCACATCAGCATCATTCTTCAACTCCTTGATTGTTTTCAGTTCGTTCAGGTACTCCGATAGTGACAACATGGTCCATCCAATTGTTAAGTAATTACTTGACAGTTGAGATAGAGTTTCCTCATAACCCTTTAAGTAATTACTTAATTTATTGGGTGGTATCGCCTCCTTAATACTCGCAGACGGCGCAGCGTTTATTCCCGAGAGGTGGTCGAGGGTTTATTGCGTCTATCGACTGAAATTCCTACTCGGAGAAAAATGAACAATGCATGTGACTCGTAAACTTTTTGCTTTATCGGCTTTAACCCTGGCGCTTTCTGCATGCGGTGGTGGCGGAGGTGATGACACTTCTGATAACACATCAACAACACCGCCTCCACCTCCGCCTCCGTACTCAATAAGCGTCGACTCCGCCGAATCAGTAGAAGAGAGTTCTTCACTAAGTGTTGATGTCTCAACCTCCGGCGGCGAGGGGAGTGAATCAATTACGGCTTCAATTCGCCGGGCTGGTCAAAACACAGCGGATGAAACAGGTGGTAACGCCAGTGGCGTTACTGTTGAACAAATTAGCGAGGGGTTCGTATTTGAGTTCAGTGATATATCACTAAAACAGCGCGCGTACACCATCACCATCGAAGCGACGAAAGGCGATGAGATAAAGTCAGAAGAGTTTGATGTTGTGGTTAACAATACATCCGGCGACGAAACCGCAGCCTATGTCAATTCAGTTCAATCGGTTCTACCCGCGCAACGCCAGTTTATTGCCGAGTGGTTGATGGTGGAGCGTTTAGCCAAAGGCGTAAATTTGTCTGGCGGTGATATCGATATTAAGGACATAACACCTTTGTATGTGAGTG
>Ga0114932_10005651_pt1 | contig 11007 bp, 10 predicted proteins | sample 2SBtaG_2_FD_87286 | JGI IMG/M metagenome (GOLD analysis project Ga0114932, IMG submission 87286) | Deep subsurface microbial communities from Kolumbo volcano to uncover new lineages of life (NeLLi) - 2SBTROV12_ACTIVE470 metaG | ecosystem: Environmental > Aquatic > Marine > Volcanic ... | reverse complement strand
TCTAGTTCGCTATGAGGGCTAAATAAAGTCGACAGATGTACTGCAACATACTGAATTATTAAGATATTATAGAATCTCTGCGGAGACACTCCGCAGAGATGAGACTAGATGGCGGAGAGAGAGTCCGCCACTTTATATATTCTCAACTCCTATCACCCTTTCTTAATAAATATCATAAAATAACACTATTGCTATATTAATCATCTAGTTACTGATATAATTACTATTGTCAATAGTCTTCAAGCAACATCAACCCTCATCAGCGCAACGCACATTTATAAGGGGGTAAGATAGGGGGTGGTTATGCCAAGAGTAGCTAAAGCATTAACTAATTTTCAAGTGAAATCTCTAAATAAACCTGGCAAGCACAATGTAGGAGTGGTTCCCGGACTTAGATTACAAATTGCCAAAGCAGGAAGTAAGTCATGGATACTTAGAACTAATGTACATGGAAAAACCAGAGAAATTGGCTTAGGAGGTTATCCAACAATCTCATTAAAAAAAGCCAGAGACAACGCTGTTACTTTAATTGAACAGATTAGGTCTGGTATCGACCCGATTGAACAACGCAAGCAAGTCGCCTTAGAGAAAGAGTTAGCTAAAGCCAAAATCAAAACATTTGCAGAATGCAAAGAAGCTTTTATAGCCAATAAAGAACCAGAATGGGCCAATCCCAAAAGCAGTCAACAGTGGCATAGCACACTTGATAGATATGCCATGTTTATTCTTGGCAAACTTCCCGTCTCAGTTATAGAAACACATCATATCCAGTCTGTACTCGAACCAATATGGTCCAAGATACCAGATACTGCCACCAAACTACGTGGACGTATTGAAATGATATTGAATTATGCAACCACAAGCGGTTATCGCTCAGGAGAAAACCCAGCCAGGTATAAAGGACACTTAGATAACATTCTACCTTCACCTACCAAGTTAATTGGAAATAACCACCATCCTGCTTTGGATTATCACGACATTAACAGGTTTATGGAACATTTAAAGAATGTACAGACAACATCAGCAAAAGCCCTGGAGCTTTTAATACTAACTGCTGCTCGTTCAGGGGAAATACGAAACACAACTTGGGATGAAATAGATTTAAACCATAACAAATGGACAATACCTGCAGAGAGGATGAAAACCAACAAACAACATGAAGTACCTTTATCTAAACAAGCTATATCATTACTAAAATCACTGGATGGTTACACAAGCCAACAGGGGTTATTGTTTCCAGGTGCCAAAGGCAAGGTTATGTCTGACATGACTTTGTCAAAACTGGTTAAGAGCATTCATAAACAGACTTTAGATGCAGATGAGCCAGGCTTTATTGATAAACACGCAGATAACAAGGTAGTTACTCCACATGGCTTCAGATCTACATTCAGAGATTGGGCTGGTGAACAGTCTAACTTCTCTTCAGAGGTTATAGAGCATGCATTGGCTCATAAAATCAAAGACAAGGCGGAAGCGGCTTACCAAAGAGGCACGTTAATGCCCAAACGCATTAAGCTTATGCAACTATGGAGTCAGTACGCATACGAAAGCACCAACATGCCCTATGAAAACGTGATAAACCTATGACTAACAAAAACAAACGTCCTAAAAAAAATTATCAGTATCGTGATTTAGTTTCACCTTCAGAATTTGAGCAATATCTGCACGATAGGGAGAACAATAAATATGAGTTTGAGTATGATAATGATGAGTTTAATCTTTTGGAGATAACAGCACAGAAAGCCAACAACAGAAAAAAGGGCTTTCTAAAATTACCGTCAGTTCAAAAGTGGGAAATAGAGCTGAGATACCTAATAAGCAAAGCCTCTACCGGAGACATTCAGGCTGGCTTGATGCTGTATGCAGAGCTAACTAAACTAAAAATAAAAGGCATAATACTTGAGCCTAACATGGAAAAGGCCTTCCAATATATACTAAAGAATTTTCAAAACCCGCCAGACAAACCTCAACTTAAAGATATAAAAATGATGCTAAAGCTTCCAGTTAAATCAGGAAGACCTAAAGAGCTATCACCAATGGAAGAAAAAAAACTATCATGGTTTATCTTCTATTCAGAGTTGCCTCTGTCTCAAGAAGGGGCTTACTTAGAAGCAGCTATTTTATGGAAAATAGAGCCACCAACAGCTCAGAAAATATATGAATGTCACCATGAAAAATGGCAAGCGTATTTAACAAGAAACAATATTAAGCCTAGTAACTACGCAAAGATTTCATTCCCAAAAGATTAATATATTTATTACCCCTATTAATATTCTGAAAGCAGATTCAATTGTATGAAAATCCCTGGTATCGATTGATAACGAGATACCACAGGAGATAATTCATGCAATCATTTTTAACAGTAAAAGAGTTCGTTTCTAATACAGGATGTTCAGTTGCTACTGTATACAGAAACATTAATAAAGGGTTACTTCCAGAACCAGTAAAAATCTCACCTAACAAGGTTGTCTTCCCAGAGTTCGAACTCTTAGAAATTATTGAGCTTCAATCATCAGGGGGTAGTGAAGATGATGTACAAAAACTAGTTAGTTCTCAGATGGAATCCAGAGCCAACAGGCTCGATGTCATCAGAAATAATATTTTATCCAAACCCAAAATATAAAAAAACCAACGCTGCACAAGCAAGCGTCGGTCTTTTAAGGTTTGCTCAAATCTATTATACCACAACTTGCCTGCGCCAGCATATTCGTTAACCTATCTTCATAGGAGAATATAAAGTGAAGAAACTCTCGAAATTGACGAAGGCTCAACAAGCCATCATATACACGCTACGACATGCTCTAAGAGCTACTCGCACTACATTTCAACTAAGAAATGAGACTGGATATAAAGCTATATCAGTCCATATCCATAGATTAAAAAAGTTGGGGGCAGTTATTCATACCGAATATGCCCCAACGACTCATGATGGATGCAAACACAAAGGTGTCGCTAGCTATACCTTAATCAGCATGCCAATAGTTATTAGTGGAGGTGGAACATGTTAATCAATATTACAACTCACCATACTGACCACCGTGAACACCTCATCCAAAAATTTATGGTTGAGAATACATACAAAAGTAACGTCTATGGGAAATGTGTTGAATGCTTATATGATCCAGAGGATATTGGCACTTGGCGCATGCAGATTGAAGCCTGCACAAGCCACGGCTGCCCTCTTTTCAGTAAGAGACCAACGACTATTAAAGGAGGTATTCAAGATGAATTTCTCCATTAAGTCTGTTAGTTCATTACTAAAAAAACCAATAATACTAACTTGGCTTATTCGTAAACTAGTAGAAGTTAAATCTATTGGTATGTTGTTCGGTAAGCCAGCTTCAGGAAAGTCTCTGATAGCAATGAAGATGGCCTACTGTATTAGTAATGGTTTGGACTTCGCAGGTCTGAGCGTTAAACAAGGACCTGTTATCTATCTGGCAGGTGAAGGCTTTGCTGGTCTCCAACGTCGTTTTAAGGCGTTGGAGGTGCAGTTTGGCCAACCGATACAAGGCATCTATTATTCAAATGAGCCTATCGACATGATGAACATTAATACTTTCAATAAGCAGATAGAGGAAGTGTTAAAAGTCTGTCCTGAGCCAATATTAATCATTGTTGATACCTTACACAGAAACTTTGGTGATGGTGATGAGAATAGCTCCAAGGATTTTGGCGTTGTTCTGAAAAACCTAACTGACATAATCAATCGAATAGGATGTTCAGTCATTCTGGTTCATCATAGTGGGCATGGTGACAATAGCCGAGCCAGGGGTTCAAGCTCAATTGAAGCTGGACTGGATATTGCCTACAAGGTTGAGAATGATAAGGGACAGGTGAAACTATCCTGTAAGAAGGCCAAGGAATTTGAGAAACCTTACCCAATGTACTTTCAGATTGTAGGTGTTGATCTTCCTTCAGGTTGGGTTGATTCAACAGGAGATATTATCAATGCACCGGTTGTGACTCCAACAAATCCTACAATGACTAATTCCGGCAATAAATCTAAAACCATATCTGCACAGCAACAACTCGTTTTAAATTCGTTAGCTTCAGCTATCAATAGTTCTGGAAAAACCATACAGGTTGATACAGACGATGCCGGAAATCCTATAGAGGTTAACGGTGTGAGTAAGGATATATGGCGTCAGAAATCCTCTGACTCTATGGATACTGATAATGGGTCACCTCGTAAACCTGATAGCAATAACGCTGCTTTTAGACGCTCTATTAAGTCATTGGAAGAAGAAGGTTTAGTTGGCTCTGCTGGTGATGATTATTGGATTAAATCTACTAAAGACAAGGAGGTAATTCACTAACGATTTCGGACGACAAGACATACGCCCCTTAAGGGGCGTGTAATGTCGTGTCGTCCTTATAACAGTTTATCCCATGTAGTTGTTTGCTACTTGGTTTTCATAAAAATAAAGGCCGTAGAGGCCGGGAGATTAAAAGATGAAATTACAAATCGAATTGGAGCCAATGGTTCTGAACCTGTTAATGGATATTGGCAAAATTGAAAAACGTGATCCAGAATTAATATTACAGAGTGAAATTAATGGATTTGTCCATGACCGACTGATGGAAGAAGCAAATAACAGCGAACCAGATGAAGCTAGCATTCTTCAGGATAAGGCAAGCAAATTATTTAATTCCTGGTAAAATATTTTTGCCGCTGGCAGTGTAGGCGAAGCCGTAATCTGCCATGCGGTTATATTTTATTCGTGTTATTAGAGGTGCTATACATCCCCTATGCTTCATTTTCAAATGTTTGAGTATAATCATCAGAACTCAAAACTGTATCATAAAGACCTATTTCTTCACCCTCATGTTTATTTATCCCAACATATTCAAGGCTTGCATCTTCATAACGTTTAAATTTATATACCGCATCATTCATTAATCCACTATTAAATACACCAAGACTTACTAATAGCTCAAAATCAGATACATCTAATCCCGTTACTTTTTTGAAGAGACTTGGCTCAAGCTGTGTAATAACGTCTTTAAGGCTTCGTTCTCTATAATCAGTTAAATACATAAAGACAGGGATTCTTGTCGAAAATTTAATAAGTTTTTCCTGTATTTGTTTTCTTAAACTTTTAAATTCTTTTTCCTCATCGGATAGTTCTTTCTTCTCCTTTTTGCTCATTTGTTCATCGTTCTTTTCTTTTTTTGTTTTTTTAACTGACTCTGATTTATTAATTATGGTTTCAATATCTTGATTAAGATTCCTAAATCCCTCAATACTCATTAAAGCATCCATGGCTTTTTGATCGTTCATCAGCCTAGCAAGTGTGGCATTATCTACATTAACCAATAATGCGCTTTCCCAACGCCTTGCCAGTAAAGTTGCAGAAGTTCCACTCATAGCAATATCTAATACACCTGCCGCATCCACTTGCTTCATTGAGCTACCGTCATAAGCTAAAACTGGTAGAAAATGAATAAATTCAGCTACATTTTTTTCTGGGTTAGATTCATTAACATTTAAACGACAAGCATAATCAGCCACTTGGCTTAATGCCCTGTTGGGTGCAAAATCAAATACATAGCATTCATCTTTCATAATTTCCAATTTATTGGGAGAATGGCTATCGGGATTATTAATCGCCCATGGAGTTTGAACTCTAAAAGCAGCCTGGAAGTATGTCTCTGGGCTTGATGAGTTACGCAGCATAAAAATACCAGTCCATGGCTTTACAGAAACACCAGTTGTTAATTTACCGCAAGACAAAGTGATAGTTTTTGATTTTAATGGATTATCCATTGCTTCTAAAACTGGAGGTAAAGCCTCAACACCTATGCCTGCAGATGTTCCTGCTGCAACGATAATTTCATAGTCTTGATAGAATATATTTTGTCGTTGCTGCATTAAGTTCTTCATGGCATGGCAGGAAGAAACGCTTGGCAAAAACCAAAATGTATGCGTAAGCACATTTAATAATCGTGTATGAGAAAATGGCATAGGTGGTTTCTTAGCACCTTGCTTTAAGCTATCTAAACTGGTTTCTCTAAAACTGCCCCGAATTAAATCGAGCCATTTCTGCACATCATTTTCTAAAGTGAATTTAGCGTTTTCTTTTTCACCTTTTGCTGTAAAAAAGGTCGTTAAATCGAATTCATTGAACTCCCCCCCTAGCGCAATTTCACGAATTGAATCGGGTAACTGATAGGTCAACATTACCATTCTGGGTAAGGTTGCATAAGGATTATTATCCCCTCCCCAGTTCTCTTTCTCTCGTTGCTCGTCAGAATAAGTCCAGTTAAATATCTCTTCTTCAATAAATTCACCTGAACTTAACGCTTTAAATGGTGTGCCAGAAAGATATAAAAATGAATCGGTAGTTATTGGAATAATATCTTCATCAAATTTTTCAATTTTATCGACATATTTTAAATCTTCATCTTTACCTTCTTCATATAGATCGATAAACAGACCTTTCGCATTGTCGTTCCAAGCACCATAATGATATTCATCAAAGATTACACAATCCCAGTGCGTTGTGTGTACCCATTCATTTTTAGTTTTGATACCACCAGTGGATGAGTTTTTACCTAAATAGTCTTGAAACGAGCCAAAGCAAACCAAAGGTCTTTTTTTATCGGCTTCATCATAGGTTAAGCCTTCTTTAGTAATAAATTGCCAACCTTCAAAATCCACATGAGAAAGTAAATCTTCTTTCCAAGCACTTTGGACAGCAGGTTTAAAAGTAAGCACTAAAACTTTTTTCCACCCTTGTTTTTTTGCTAATTGATAAGCCGCAAAAGTTTTTCCAAAACGCATTTTTGCATTCCATAAAAAGTGTGGGGTGCTGTTCGCTCTTTCACTTTTGTAACTATCAAAATAATGGATAACTTTATCTACTGCTTGTTCTTGCTCTGGGCGCATTTTAAAGTCAAGGGTTCTATTTTCTTCATTTAGCTCACCTTTTTTAACAGCAATAATAGCGGCTTGCACATCACTTATAGAACAAGCAAACCATTCTCCATCAGTATTTTTAATTCCTTTATTTCGTAGATGTTGATGAATTGCATAATCACGAAAAGAACTGCCATCATTTCGCATCGCAGATTCATCTATAACAATATTGAACTTTGATCTTGTTGCACCAATTTGTTCTTTAATACGTTCTTTTGCAGTTCGGTTGGTGTCACCAATTTTTAACTGACCTTTTCTTGAGCTGTCATTAGGTAATTCATAAGCATAAATAGTTGGTGTAGCGTCTGAACGTTGGGGAAAAAACTCTTTACTCATTACGACCCTTATTATTAATTAACTTCAACTGTTTTTATTTTTGAGTCAATAAATGTCCATTCTTCCTCAGTAATATTCCACCTTTCTTTCAATAGGTCATCTGTAAATTCAGTGTCATATTTTTCTAAATGCGGAATAAAGGCAAACTTCTCTCTTGTCACATGTTGTGAAACAACTGTTTGTAACAAAAGAAAGCGAACTGTTTTTGTAAATAAATAAGATTTAAAAGAAAGCACTTCTTCTTTTGTATCAAAGGAGCAAGCAACTAACCACGACTCTGTGCAGATCTCACCTGGTTTAGCAATTATTGTATTGCCATTATAATAGAATCCAACAGGCTTAGAAAAATCCGTCTGACCAGCTATTGGCTGAGTAGGCACCAATAGTTTCCATTTGTGTAGTAAATTATTTTTATCATGAACATCTTCAGCTGCCGCAAACTGAAACCCAACCCTTTGAGTGAACCAACATGGAATCCCCTCTTTCTTAGGTTTATAGAAAGTCCTTAATCCGAAAGGCTTGGAAGGAGAAACTATTTCACTTAGCATGACTCCATTATCTTTATCTTTGCTAGCTTTCCTAATAATGGGAACTGCTTGACTATGTCGTATAAAAATATCAAACTCATTTAATGCTCTTTTTGAAGTAACTTTTTTACCATCGTAATCATTGGTAACATCACAAAGCCCCTCATTATCTCTGTCCCATAAAAAATAACAAATACCACCAGCAATATCGACTCCAGGAAAAACAGTCGATGATTGTTCAAAGTCGACCAATTTCCTGACATTACTATCGTTTAACATAGACTCTCTAAAATCACCTAGTCCTTTCCCACCTGCATACCAACGTGCAGGTATAATCATTGTTAAAAATCTTGGATTTAGCTTTTTAGCTTGTGCAATAAATTTATGATAAATAGGGCTTGCGCTTCTACCATGTCCACCATCGCTTAATTGATAAGGCGGGTTACCAATAATTACATCAAATTTCATATGAAATACTCTTTCTGGTTTATCAGTATGTATGAACTGATAGGCATGAGTTTCTAGTTGTTCGTCTCGGCTATACACATCTTCATTTGCATTACAAAAGGTGCATTTTCCATTTTTCCAAGTGTGTTGAATAGCATCGAATTTTATGTTTCCCTTTTCGTTTTCGAAGGTGTCGCAAATAGAATATTTGCTGTTGGCTGTTTTAGAGCAATAGACACTTCTACGAGAGAGCAATGCAGTTAGTTCGGTAATAGCTATGCCGAATATTTGGTTTTTAAATATGTGATTGATGCGCTCTTGCTTATCTGGAATTTCAATTTTTAAGCCTTCCATTAAACGCCTGGCAATTTCTCGTAAAAACACCCCTGACTTACTCACAGGATCGAGAAATGTGGTTGTGTTATTTGTAAACAACTCTTGTGGCAGCATATCTAAAATATCATTAACCAAACTTGGCGGAGTAAATACCTCATCATTACTCAAATTGGCAAGACAAGACAGTACGTCAGGGTTGTAATTGATATTATCCATGGTCATCCAGTTTTAAGAAATGCGTTAGTGGAAAGTCCTCTATAGGCGTGGGTAAAAAAGCAGGGTCAGTTTCGTAAAAATCACTAAAGAGAGAGTCAGGCACTTTACAGACTTCTGTTTCAAGTAAGTTGTCCATTGTAAAGTCTCTTCTTTTAATCATACTGCCATTGACCATAGACCACTCTGAAAAAACAATTGGCTGTTCACAATCTCCAACAGTCTTTAAAGTAAGAGCATCGCCTCTTAATATGTTTCTTTCGAGTATGTATTTTATACTTGTTCTACATGCTTCTTTAGAACTTTTTTTGTACAAAGAGGTGTATCGCTTGTCAAATATTTTAAACAACCTGTTTATGCAATCTTCCACATTATCTTCTAAAATATCAATGCCATAAATGCTAGATATTGCTATCACAGCATACCGTTCATATTCCAATTGACTTTTTTTATACCTGTTTTCAACCACTGTTAGCTTTCTTTTTAGTATTTCAACCAAAAAGTTTCCAGTTCCGCAAGCAGGCTCTAAAAATCGGGAATCGATACGATCTGTTTCTTGCTTAACTAAATCAAGCATGGCATTAACTTCACGAGCAGCTGTAAAAACCTCTCCATGTTCAGAAACCCGATTTTTAGACTTAGTCTGAATATTGATATTCGCTCTCTTTAATATTTATAACTATTTGTTTATTTGAATAAAATGTTGTTCATTTAATTTCATTCCACAGCCACTACATATAGGTTCTGCATCATTAATAGCTTCTAAAATAGTCATATATCCAGCTTTTTGAACTCTGTCAGATTTACAGTCTATATTTTTGAAATCCCAAATTCCCCATGCAGAATATGGGCTGTCTTTTTCATAAAATTTAGCACTTCCTTCGCAACCACAGTTACAAACAATTTTATATTTATCAGCCATTATCTAATCTTATTTTAAAGGTGTGTATTATAAATCCATTTTCATTGATTGGAATTCCATATAAAATCTATCTTACTGAATATAAAGTTCTTGTTCAATGATAATAATTTGGGTTAAGCAAAAATCATTCATTTACTTACGACTGTTGTACTTGCTAAGCCAACAATAAAATCAAGAATACCCCCCCCGGGGTATCTTTCTACACCCTCACACCAAACTACCCAAAATCAACCCAATAAATGCCGCATATTGGCTAAACTATGGAATTATAAGCGGTTTTACAAAGAAACTAATGCATAGGCATTGCTAATAAGAAATGGCTTAAAACTGCAGTTTAAATGATTCAAAATACTCCCTGAAATATCGGCAACAATTACTGATTCATAGAAACTAATTACCAGTACTTCTTCAACAACACCAGAAGTAGTTAACATGCATACCTAGCACTACTATAGTAGTATTAATTATGACTACTGAGAGTTACTGATTTGTTATAATGGAATTAAATTACTTGGATTATCCCGATGAAAAAAGAACAAATTAAGATACTACCTATCTCTGAAGAATTACGCACTGACCTACTAACGAATAACTATAAAAAGAAGTTAGACACACCTGAAGCTATTATAAGACGTAGACGTTACCGATTAAGTAAACCAAAGAAGCAACGAATACGTTGCCTACACTGCAATAAACGATTTACACCAAAGAGAAGTACTAAAAAGTTCTGCAGACCAGTTTGCAGAAACTTATACAACATTAAAGAACACAAGCTGTTTAAAGAGAACAATGTCTATGTTGAACTGTTTAAACTACCAATAGAAATTAGACAAACAATAACACCAATAGACTTCTATAGGCAAGTTCTTGCTGAGAAGTTGAATAGCAATTTAGACGCTATAGTCAACGACTCATACTATAGTTAGTCTATAGACTAACTACACTGCATATGATTCATCAAACAGACTAACGCCCTTCGGTTGTTTGCCAGCTAAAATAACAACTGAACCATGCTCTAATGAGCAGAACCAGTAGTGATTTTATCTAGCTTTAATTAAACCAAATAACAAAACAACCTATCTCAATAAATCAAAAAATGTAGCTTAAGTCGACATTTATAAGGGGGTAAGTAAGGGGGTGAAAACAAATAATGGTCTGATAGCTTCTTGATTGCTGTTTAAATGGCGGAGAGAGAGGGATTCGAACCCTCGATACGGGGTTACCGTATACACACTTTCCAGGCGTGCGCCTTCAACCACTCGGCCACCTCTCCGTTACTCGTCTATCAGACGGATGCGAAGATT
>Ga0114932_10005650_pt1 | contig 11007 bp, 10 predicted proteins | sample 2SBtaG_2_FD_87286 | JGI IMG/M metagenome (GOLD analysis project Ga0114932, IMG submission 87286) | Deep subsurface microbial communities from Kolumbo volcano to uncover new lineages of life (NeLLi) - 2SBTROV12_ACTIVE470 metaG | ecosystem: Environmental > Aquatic > Marine > Volcanic ... | reverse complement strand
GCGCTTCGTGCCAGCCGATGCCGCTGTTCAGAACATCGGCGCCGGCGGCTTCGACGGCCTGCGCCAGGGCAATGATTTCATCATCCGATAATCCATTGTCGACCAGATCAAGAACCGACAAGCGGAACATGATGACGAAGTTCGCGCCAACGGCGGCGCGGGTTCGGCGAACGATCTCCAGGGGCAGGCGGATGCGGTTTTCAAAATCTCCGCCCCAATCGTCGTCGCGGTGATTGGTCCGTGGCGCAATGAATTGGGTCAGCAGATAGCCCTCCGAGGCCATGATTTCGACCCCGTCATAACCGGCCTGTCGGGCCAGCTCGGCGGCACCGACAAAATCATCGATGGTGCCCTCAATCTCGCCGCCGGTCATCTGCCTGGGCGCCAGTTTGTTGATGGGTGCGGCGATCGGTGACGGCGCGACGATATCCGCATGGTAGCCGTATCGTCCCGAATGGATAAGCTGCAGCAGGATATGACCGCCGGCGGCGTGGACGGCGTCGGTGACTTGACGATGCGCCGGCACGCGGTCCGGGCTATCGAAGGCCGCCGCCCCATCGTTCAGACGGCCCGCCGCATTCGGCGAAAAGGCGCCGGTCACCATCAAGGCGCAGCCATGACGGGCGCGTTCGGCGAAATAAGCCGCCAAACGGCCCAGACCGGCCATGTCTTCAAGGCCCGTGTGCATGGATCCCATCATGATCCGGTTGGGCAAGGTCAGGGTGCCGATGGTAATGGGGTCGAACAAATGCGGGTAGGCGCTCACGTCAGTCCTCCGTTAACACGTCATCGAATAGGGGATACTCCGAAATCGGCACATAATGAGAGCCGCCGTGCCCCATGTGGCTTTCGAACAATGTGAAGGCATTGATCGAAAAAGGCGCCGTCGTGAACGCACCATGGGCCGCCATATAATCGCCCAGGTTCTTTGGCGGCCGGCCGCGAATCCGGACCAGCGTGATATGCGGTTTGAACTTGCGCCCTTCCGCGCCGTAGCCGGCGCGGGCGACGGCACTTTCAATTTTTTCCTGCAGGTGCGACAGCGCGTCGCTGGGCGTCAGACCGGCCCACAGCGCACGCACCTTCGCCGCCTTGCCGAAATGACCAAGGCCCTGGCATTGAAGCTGAAACGCCGGGGCGTTGATGGTGCCGAGTGCCGCATCGATATCGCCGGCCTCAGCGCCGCCAACCTCGCCGATAAACCGCAGCGTCATGTGCAGGTTTTCCGGCTTGACCCAACGCGCACCGTCCAGGCCCGCGCAAACGCCGGCCAATGATGCGCGGATATCATCTGGAAGCGTGAGGCCGACAAACAATCGCATGGCAGAGTTTCGTTCCGGCTACAGCGCTGGGTTGGGAAGATCGCTATGAATGGCGTCAATCCCGCCAAGCACTTGCTCACTCAGCACCAAATCCTCCGAACCCAGGTTGGCCGCAAATTGATCCAAATTCGTGGCACCGATGATAGTTGCCGACAGGAATTGCCGCGAATTGACGTAGGCCAGCGCTACATAGCGGCCGGTGGCCTCAATGCCGCGTGGTTTGAAGTTACGGGCGAATTCGGGAAACAGGGCGCGCCGTGACCCTGCCGGCGGGGCGTCATGATCAACGGCCGGCTCCATCTGGGCGTGGCCGTCGGCTTCGGTGTTCTGTTGCCCGAACGTCATGGTGCCAAGACAGATGCGGCTGACCGAGATGCCGCTCCGCCCAAGCTCGTTCATTTTCATGGCGCGCCCCCGGATGCATTCCTGACGGAAATTGATGTAACGTGTTACAGAAAAAGCGCAAGGACGCCGGTGTATCCGTAGAGCCGATTGTTGGAAATCTCACCCTGGCCGAAAAACCCGACCACGGGGACGTTCGATAACGCTTCACCGATAATGTCCATCTCCCGGCCTTCGTCGCCGAACAAGGCGGGCCCGCGGGCCACGCAGGAAAAATAGAGCCCGCCGCGGACCGGGCCGGGCACCCGGCCGGCCAGTTCCGTCACCATGCGGGTCAAATCCTCTTCGGCACCGGACGGGTCACGGCGCACGAACAGCAGGCGGTCACCGGTCTCCACCTCACCGCCGACGGCCAGCCAGCCGCGTTCGCGGTCGATGCCGACCAGATTTCGAACCACATAATCGCCCGTATCTGAGCCCTCCACGGGAAACGCCGCGTGGATATACCCAGCCACCCGGTTCAGATCGCGGGCCAGCAATTCGCCAATATCGTCCTTGAACACGGATAGTGCCGGTTCGCCGTTCAGGGTCATGACCACGTTGTTCATGCTGTCGGTCACCCGGTGCGATGGACCGACGGGGGCGCAGCCCTGGGTCAAGCCGGTCGCCACTTCGATGTCGGGGCCGAACAAAACCCCGGACAGGCCGCCGCCGACAACGTCGCCGGCCAACTGAAAGTGGGCGCCTCTGGACGACGTCAGCCCGCCGACAAGGAACCCCGGCACCTCAAGGGCAGCGTTCTCCATCTCCCGGGACAGGGCTTCGATCAGGGCCGGCACGGCGGCGTTCATGGGGTCGCCGTGGACCACGCCGAAGGGCGGCGTCGCCGTTTGCATCCAGGTTCTGTGAATGTCGGAAATCTCATCCGTGCTTTCCCCGAGACAATCCAGCAGGGCAACGCTGGCGGCCGGGTGGCTGGCCACCATGACCGCGGCGGCAACGCGGCCAAAGGCTTCGCCGCCGCCACCATTGCCGTCTCGCCAGCAGATCCCCATGCCGACGCTGCCGGCCCAATGATCGATACCCGTGGTTTGCCGCAGATAGGTGAGCAGGCTGGCGTAGTCGTCGGCCAACTCATCCGTGACATAGAGCCAGCCCAGGCGCTCACAGCCGGCGACGGGCAGTGATGCGGCCAAGCCCAGTTCCAGTTCCTTGGCAACGGCGGCCCAGCCATCGGCTTCCGATCGGGCAAAGCAGAATGACGTCATGGCTCACTATAAACTGTTTCCAATCCCGGATGCATGCGTTTCGTCGTTGGCTCAGGCGCCGGCGGCGTTCGCTAGCGCACGATGCTCTTAGGGCACGATCCCGGCAATGCGGGCCACGTGGCCGGCCCGATGGCCCCAGGTATGTCCGTCCAGGAACTTGCGCCGGCCCGAGGCCGCCATGGCAGCGAGACGGCCGTCATCGGCCATCAGGTCGGCGGCGGCGCCGGGTAAGTCGCCCGCGTCATTGGGCAGGAAAAACATGTCCGCGGCGTCGAAGGCCGCCGCGTAGAACGGAGATCGGCTGGACAATACGGCCGTGCCGCCGGCCATGGCGTTGACGACCCGTTCGTGGGAATCGTTGTAGCCTGGAAACGGGTTCAGTACGGCCTTGGCCCGATCGATCATGGCCAGCGCTTCATCGATGGTCTTCTGTCCGGTGAACCGTACATTCGGCATGGCATCCGCGTAAATATCCCAGCCTGGCCCGACAACACACAATGGCAAGTGCGAGAGGTTCTTAACGACGGCCAGGCGCTGCGCATTGCGCACGTAATCATCGACCGTCTTCATGTACGGGAACAAAGCGTCGAAGGTCACCTCATTGCCGATCACATCAAGGACCGCGTCTTCCAAAGGCCGGGACAAGTCCTGCCAGACAATATCGGTGATGTCATTGAGGCGCCGTTCCACATCCGTCCCATGATCGCGCCATTGGCGGCGCTGATCGTCCGGCGGCAAAAACAGGCTGCCCGTCAACAGCAGCGGGATATCGCGGTCTGCCCAATCGCGCGCCGGACGCGCCACGGCGCCATGCGGAAGGTGGTGATAGCGTCCTTCCGGCCGGATAAATCGTTCACAAAACCGGGCCGCGTGGCCGGCCGGAAAGCAGGCGTGGAAATTATTGAGCGGCAAATCAATGCGGTCGCGCAGACAAAAGGGGTGATCCAGGAACACCCCAATGACAGGAACGTCCAGGCCGTTGAACAGATCGACGGCCTGCGATTCCGGCGCCGGCGGTAGCCCGAAACCGCTGACGCACACCAGCGCGGCAATCCGGCCTGCCTGTGCCACCTGCGAAAGATCAGCTTCATGGCCGGCCTCGCGAATGTCGATAACCTTGGTCATGAAGCCGGCGTCTTGAAAGCCGGCGGCGAGGGCCGGCACCATGGATCCAATATTGCCGAAATTGCTTTCGCCCCGGAACAGAACAACCGTGTCGCCTGGGGACCTCATGCACGCAAACTCACACCAGGCCTGCGATCAATTTGCGTACGAACGGAACCAGCCGTTTGACAATCTCCCGAACGCCGTCCCCGTTGGGATGGATGGCGTCGTCCTGGTTCAAGGACGGCACGGCGGCGACGCCTTCGAGAAAGAACGGATAGAAAAGGATGCCATGCTTTTGTGCCAGGCGCGGATACAACCCGTTAAACTCGGCGCCATATTCCGGCCCCAGATTGGGCGGCGCACGCATGCCGGTGAGCAAAACCGGCAGGCCGCGCTTTTTGATCTCCGTGATGATGGCATCCAGGTTGGCTTCCGTTTCCCGGGGATCGAGGCCGCGCAGGCCGTCGTTGGCGCCCAGTTCAATGATCACCGCATGAGGTTTTTCCGCAAGTGACCAGGCCAGACGCGAGCGGCCGCCGGCCGAGGTGTCGCCGGAGACGCCGCCGTTGGAAATTCGCACGTCGTGTCCACCGTCTCGCAACGCCGCCTCCAACTGGGCCGCGAAAGACATAGGTTGCGCCAGACCATATCCGGCGGTCAGACTGTCACCGATGGCCAGGATGGTAATCGGGGCGGCCAAAGCCGGCGCCGCCAACACAAGCCACGCGTTGACAAAGGCCGCCAACAGGCCATATGGGCGGAAGCTGCCAAGCCGGTGGCGAAGACGCCTAAGGAAACGGAAAAAAGCCATGCCCTATGGATAGCAACCCAACCGCCACCCATGCAATCGACCTGAACGATCTGCGCCTGACCCTGATCAGCGATGCCGGGCCCGTGGAAATCCTACGCGGCATCGATTTGAGCATCGTCGCGGGGCAAACGGTGGGTGTTGTCGGGCCGTCGGGATCGGGCAAAACCTCCATGTTGATGGTCATGGCCGGGCTTGAGCCGGCAACCAGCGGCGGCGTCAGCGTCGCCGGGCAATCCTTCGATGGCCTGGACGAAGACACCCTGGCCCGGTTCCGCCGCGACAATGTCGGCATCGTCTTCCAAAGCTTTCATCTGGTGCCGACCATGACCGCCCTGGAGAACGTCGCCCTGCCGATGGAGTTCGCCGGTCGCGATAACGCCTTCGCCCGCGCCGAAGAGGAATTGAAGGCCGTCGGCCTTGAACAGCGCCTCGGCCATTATCCCGGTCAATTGTCCGGCGGCGAACAACAACGCGTCGCCCTGGCCCGCGCCTTCGTCACCGAACCGGCCCTGTTGTTGGCCGATGAGCCGACGGGTAGCCTGGATCATGACACTGGCGACGCGGTCATGGAGCTGTTGTTCGATCTGCAGAAACGGCGCGGCACGACGATGATATTGGTCACCCATGCGCCGGAACTGGCCAAACGCTGCGGGCGAATATTGAAACTGGCCGACGGCAAGATCGTCGCCGACGAGGTTGGCGGATCATGACGGACCGGCGCCTTGTCCTGCGCCTCATGGGCCGCGAGATGCGCGGCGGGCTGCGGGGTTTTCGGGTGTTCCTGGCGTGCTTGGCGTTGGGCGTCGCGGCCATCGCCGGGGTCGGCTCCATCGGTGCGTCGGTGAGCGCCGGCCTGGAGGCCAATGCCCGTAATCTGTTGGGCGGCGATGTCGATCTGCGCCTTCTGCACCGGGAATTTTCCGGACCCCAGCGAACGTGGTTGGCCGGCAAAACGGCCGGCCTCTCGGAAATCGTGAAAATGCGAGCCATGGCGCGGCCCGTGGCGGTGCGCGACAAACGCACCTTGGTTGAACTGAAGGCCGTCGACGGCGCCTATCCGCTCACCGGCGCCTTCGTATCGAACCCGCAACAGCCCTTGAAAATCCTGTTGGCGGAACGCGACGGCGTGTGGGGTGCCGTCGCGGATGCCAATCTTTTAACCCGCCTCGGCATCACCTTGGGCGGCACAATCAAAGTCGGCGCCGCCTTATTCCAGGTCCGCGCCACGGTCACCTCGGAACCCGACCGCAGCGCCAGCCTGTTCAGTTTCGGGCCGCGCCTGTTGGTCGCCAAGAAAGCCCTGGCGGCCACCGATCTGATCCAGCCGGGCAGCCAGATTCGCTATCACGCCCGCGCCGTGTTGGTGCCGGGCACGGACTTCAAGGTCTGGCGTGACAACATGGACGCCGCCTTCCCGAACGCCGGCTGGCGGGTCCGCAGCCTGGACAACGCGGCCCCGGGCGTGCAGCGCTTCATCGACCGCATGACCTTGTTTTTGTCTTTCGTCGGCCTGACGGTGCTTCTGGTCGGCGGGCTTGGCGTTGCCAACACGGTCGGCAGCTATCTGGAGTCAAAAACGGCGACCATCGCCACCCTGAAATGCGTCGGCGCACCGGGGCGTTTGGTATTCAAGCTCTATATGGCGCAGGTCATGGTGCTGGCCGCGGTCGGGACGGTGATCGGCTTGGCCATCGGCGGTGGCGGCGGCTACGCCTTTGCCGTGGCGGCCGCCGGCAGAATGCCGGTGACGCCGATCGCCGGGCTTTATGCGGGGCCTCTGTTGACGGCCGGCCTGTTCGGCCTTCTGGTGGCGGCAACCTTTGCGCTGTGGCCCATCGCCCGGGCCCGCGAGGTGCCGGCCGCGGCGCTGTTTCGCGATGCCGTTGCGCCCAACACGGCGCGGCCCAGGCGCGCCTATATGGCGGCGGCCGTCATCGGCATCGTCATGCTGGGCGCTTTCACCATCATGACCGCCGACGACCGGTATTTCGCCTCGTGGTTTGTCGCCGGCGCCCTGGCGACCATGAGCCTGTTGCGCCTGGGCGCCTATCTGGTGGCTGCGGGGGCGCGGCGGCTGAACCTGACCGGCGGTGCCGCCCTGCGCCTCGCTATCGCCAACCTGCATCGGCCCGGCGCGGCGACGACGTCGATCATGCTGTCGCTGGGCTGCGGCCTGGCGGTGCTGGTCGCCGTCGGCCTGATCCAGGGCAATCTGACCCGCCAGGTCGCCGAACGTCTGCCGGACCGGGCGCCGGCGTTCTTTTTCATGGACATCCAACCGCATCAGGTGGCGGCCTTCGACGCTGCCGTCACCAGCATCGCCGGCACCGGCAATTACCAGCGCGTGCCGACGCTCCGGGGCCGGATCGTGAAGATCGCCGGCACGCCGGTGGCCGAACGCGCCATCGCACCGAATGTTCAGTGGGCGGTGCGCGGCGACCGGGCCTTGACCTACACGGCGGCGAAACCGGCGGCGGCGGAGGTTGTCGCCGGAAAATGGTGGGACGCGGCCTACACGGGCCCGCCGGCCATATCCTTGGACGCCGGCCTGGCCAAAGGTTTCGGCGTCACGCTCGGCGACACCCTGACCTTCAACGTTCTCGGCCGCGAGATCACCGCGACGATCCAAAGCCTCCGGGAAATCGACTGGCGCAGCCTGCGCTTCGATTTCGCCGTGATTTTCGCGCCCGGCACGCTGGACGGCGCGCCGCAAACCCATATTGCCGCCATCGAAGCGCCGCCGTCGGCCGAAGACGCGGTGGAGAAGGCGGCGACCGACGGATTTGCGAATATCTCCGCCATCCGGGTCCGCGAAGCTCTGGCCGCGGCCGCCAATCTGCTGGCCGGCATTGGCGCCGCGGTCACCGGCACGGCGGCGATCACGGTGCTGGCGGGTGCCTTGGTGCTGGCCGCCGCGGTGGCCGCAAACCGCCGCCGCCAGATCTACGATTCCGTCGTCTTCAAGGTCCTGGGTGCGACCCGGCGGCGCCTGTTGGGCGTCTTTCTGTTGGAATACGGCGTCTTGGGCGTCGTCACGGCGATCGTCGCCAGCGCCGTCGGCACCCTGGCGGCCTGGGGGATCGTCACATATCTTATGCACATGCCTTGGGTGTTTTTGCCCGAAACGGTCGCCGTGACGGCCTTTTCCTGTATTCTTGTGACGTTGGCGGTCGGCTTTTTTGGCACCTGGCGGGTGTTGGGCCAGAAGGCCACACCACACCTTCGCAATCAGTGACGGAACCGCCGGTTATTGGAAATTGTGACCATTTTGTGATGCCGAACGGTTCCCCTTGATAACGGCCACTCATCTGCCTATTTTTACCGGGATAGGACTTTCACCGCCGCGCGCGCGAATGCTGGCGCACGGCCTTACAGAGAGGAGTTTCTGATGGCTCTCGGACCCAACTTCCGTACCGGACAAATGTCCCGCGATCAGGCCTACGCGGCCGAGGTCGACGAAGGGCTGCGGGCATATATGCTCAAGGTCTACAACTACATGTGCATCGGCCTTGGCCTGACCGGCGCCGTGGCCTTTGCCACGTCAACATCGCCGGCGATGATGCAGGCGATCTATGGGACGCCGTTGAAATGGGTGGTCATGTTGGCGCCCATTGGATTTGTGTTCTTCCTAAGCGCGCGAATTCACGCCGTCAAAGCCTCCACGGCGCAGGCCTTGTTCTGGGTCTATGCGGGCCTCATGGGCCTGTCGCTGGCGTTTGTATTCATGGTTTATACGGGTGAGAGCGTAACGCGGGTGTTCTTTATCACCGCCGGCGCCTTTGCCGGATTGAGCCTCTACGGCTACACCACGAAGCGCAGCCTGTCGGGGATGGGATCATTCCTGATCATGGGTGTCATCGGCCTGATTATAGCCAGTGTCGTCAACATGTTCCTTGCCAGTTCCGGCCTTCAATTCGCAATCTCGGTACTTGGCGTATTGATCTTCGCCGGCCTGACCGCCTATGACACGCAGCGCATCAAAGCGATCTATCTGGAGAGCGACGGCGCGGCGGTGTCGGAAAAGAAGGCCATCATGGGCGCCCTGACGCTGTATCTGGACTTCATCAACATGTTCCTGTTCATGCTGCAGTTGTTCGGTAACCGCCAATAAACGGCACAACATAACTCTTTCGGAGCCGCCCGGGATTTCCCGGGCGGTTTCTTTTTGGCAGAAGCGGATCAGCGAGGCATACTGCCGGCCGGAAATATTGGAGACGTAACCATGCGGCTGCAGGATAAAATCGCGCTGATCACCGGTGCCGGGTCGGGGTTCGGCGAGGGCATGGCCCGGCGGTTCACGGCGGAAGGCGCCAAAGTCGTCGTTGCCGATATCAACGCCGATGCCGGCCGGCGCGTCGCCGATGAACTTGGCGACGCCTTGTTCGTCGAGGTCGACGTCGCCGACAATGCCTCGGTGAAAGGCATGGTCGACGCCACCGTCGAGCGCTTCGGCGGCATCGACATCCTGGTCAACAACGCCGGCACAACCCACCCCAACCAATCCATGCTGGACGTCGACGAAGCGGCCTTCGACCGGGTCTACGCGGTGAACGTCAAAAGCGTCTACCTCACCGCCATCCATGCGGTGCCGATCCTCAAGGAACGGCGCGGCAATATCATCAACATTGCGTCGACGGGTGCCATCAGCCCGCGCGCCGGCCTGACCTGGTACAACGGCACCAAGGGCGCCATGGTGACCCTGACCAAGTCCATGGCCATGGAACTGGCCCCCGACCGGGTGCGGGTCAACGCCGTCAATCCGGTGTTCGGCGCGACCGGCCTGACGGTGGATTTCATGGGCGGCGTCGATGACCCGGCGATCCGTGAGAAATTCATCTCCACCATCCCCCTGGGCCGCATGTCGCAGCCCGAAGACATCGCCAACGCGGCCCTGTTTCTGGCCTCTGCCGAGGCCGGCCTGATCACCGGCGTCTGTCTAGAGGTCGACGGCGGGCGCTGTATTTAGGGAACGGAATTCTCATGCCGAAAGACATCAACCTGCTGGTTACCCGCCAGTTTCCCGGGGACGTTCTGGACCGTTGCGAACGGGACTACAGCTGTACTTTCAACCCCGATGATGCCGATTGGAACGGCGAAGGTCTGCTAAGCCGCGCCGATGGCCATGACGCGATCTTGTTGTCGTCGAACAGCAAGTTTACGGCCCAAGTAATTGCCGAGCTGCCGGACAGCATCAAGATACTGGCAACTTTCTCCGTCGGTTATGAGCATATTGATGTCGGCGCCGCCAACAACAAGGGATTGGTCGTGACCAATACCCCCGGCGTGCTCAGCGAAGCGACGGCGGATATCGCCTTCATGCTGTTGCTTTGCGCCTCCCGGCGGGCCTTTGAGGCCGACCGCATGGTGCGCACGGGTCAATGGACAGGCTGGACGCCAACACAATTGTGCGGGCCCGGCATGCAGGGCAAGCGGCTCGCTATTTTGGGCATGGGCGGCATCGGTCGCCAGGTGGCCCAGCGCGGCCGCGCCTTCGGCATGACCATCCATTATCACAACCGCAGCCGCCTGCCGGCTGATCTCGAGCAAGGCGCCGTCTATCATGAAACGGCCGATGAACTGATGAAGGTTGCCGACTTCCTTTCCATCAATTGCCCCATGTCCGACGAAATGGTGCATTTCCTCAACGAGGATCGCATCACGCTCATGCCCGACGGCGCCATCGTCGTCAACTCGGCGCGCGGCGGGTTGGTTGAAGACGCGGCCCTGATCGCGGCATTGAAATCCGGCAAGCTGTTCGCCGCAGGCCTCGATGTGTTCGAGGGCGAGCCCAAGGTCAATCCGGCCTATTGGGAGCTGGACAACGTCTTCATGGCGCCGCACATCGGCAGCGCCACCGTGGAGACCCGCAATGCCATGGGGTTCACGGCCTTGGACAACCTGGACGCCTTCTTCGCCGGCGAAGACCCGCCGAACCGGTTGGTCTAGAGCATCGTGCGCTATTTCATACGCACTGAGACGGTCAGTCCGGTTTGCCGGCTAGGAAGGGTTCGCGCCGTGATGCCGGCGCATCACCAGCGGACCGTGACACCGTCCGGCGGACCGGACTGACCGCCTCCGGTCACCGTTGCGGCACCGCCGCTGCGTCGAGAACACTAACCGATACCCCGCATCGCCCGCGCGTCCTCTCCTGACGGCG
>Ga0114932_10005648_pt1 | contig 11008 bp, 8 predicted proteins | sample 2SBtaG_2_FD_87286 | JGI IMG/M metagenome (GOLD analysis project Ga0114932, IMG submission 87286) | Deep subsurface microbial communities from Kolumbo volcano to uncover new lineages of life (NeLLi) - 2SBTROV12_ACTIVE470 metaG | ecosystem: Environmental > Aquatic > Marine > Volcanic ... | reverse complement strand
GTCACGTCCGGTGGTCCCCGCGTCGATCGGCCAGCCGTTCGACTCGTAGGGGGCGGGAATCCAGACGTCGGCGTCGCCCACCGTGACGGTCCCCTGCAAGGGCCCGAAGTGGATCGAGGTCGCGCCGCTGTAGTACTTCATCTCGTGGCCGCCGAAGTAGGAGGCGCCGGTGCCGATCGTCACCAGGTCGGTGTGGCCGTCGCCGTCCACATCTCCGCGTCCGTCGATGCCCTCGGCTCCGATGTAGTGGTCCTCCGGACCGACCTTCGCGACGGCGTCGTCGAGGCTCAGGCTCTCGGCACGCGTGCCACCCTCGAAGAGGTACACGCTGTCGCCCTCGTACCAGAGTCCGGTGCCCGTCACGGCCCACTGCTCGACGACAGCGTCGTGCTCGAGCGTCGCGCGCTCCCAGCCCAGGGAGCCCGACTCCTTCGTCTCGTAGACGCGGACCGCGGCCACATCGTCGAGCGCCGTCGTCCCTTCGAGTGGCCCCCACGCGACCCAGACCGCGCTCTCCGACCCTTCGTACGCCGCGAACTGCAGGTCGAGCTCCCCGTCGCCGTCGATGTCCTCGGAGCTCGCCAGGGAGTGGATCGGGCCGTCGATCAGACGCGCGAGCTCGCTCCCGCTGCGGGGGTCGCGGACGAACAGGAGCCCGTCGCACGTGGCGGCGATGTCCGTGCCGTGAAGCACGACGCCGGCGTAGCCAGAGCAGCCGGCGTCGGCCGCGAGGAGCTGGCCGACCTCGATCTCGTCCAGGGTGTGCGTCGGATCGCGGCCTGGCGGGTAGGCGGTGTCCTCGGGCGCCCGGTCGGAGCCCTCCAGGTCTGTGTCCGCGTGGGGCGGATCGGAGTCCTCGTGCGACCCGTCGCTCGCCGCGGAGCCTGTGTCACCGCTGGGGGCTCCCTCGTGGGCCGTATCGGCGGGGCGCGGACAGGCGAGCGCGATCAAGGGTAGGAGGAGAGGCACCGTCATCGCCATGGCGGATTCGCCCGAGCCCGAATGGCGATCGGCCCACGCCCGACGTGTGGCACGACGCGCAGATGGTCGCCGACGTCATGGGGGGCAGGTGGCATGAACGGCCTTCACCTGCCGAGGCTCTCACCGAGCCGCCGGTGCCGCAAGGTCGAACCACCAGCGGGTAACGCTCGGCGCCTGGGTGAGCGAGCACATGCGCGGCGGGGAAGCCTGCGCGGATCGTCTTCGACGTGGCGAAACCGTCGAATCGCAGACCGGGAGCAGGAGGGAGGAGGTGCAGCACCTCGGGGGCCCTGGGGTGGGGCAAGCTGGCCGATAGCAGAGGTGCCGGAAGGCAGCTGGAGGCTCCATGGCCCGCTCCAACGATGTCCCGCTGATCTATGCCTGCTCCGGTTGCTCCAGCGCCGCGCAGCTCGCCAACCACGTCGCGCTGGTGCTCGATCGCCGCAGCCACGCCGAGATGTCCTGCATCGCGGGGGTCGGCGGGGGCGTGCAGGCGCTGGTGAAGGTGGCGCGATCGGGGCGGCCGATCGTGGCCCTGGACGGCTGTGCGCTGCACTGCGTGACGAGCTGTCTGGCGCGGGCAGGGGTCCAGGCCACCGTCCACCACACCCTGTCGGAGTACGGCGTCCGGAAGCTCCGGGGGACCGAGTTCGACCCGGGAGACGCCAGGCGTGTGCTGGAGATCGTCTCCGAGCGGCTCCCGCCTCGCCCACGGCCTTCGGGCAGCGGCTCCGAAGCTTGCTCGGCCGGAACCTGACCCACGTCAGCCGACCGCCTTGTCCGGTGCTGGCCGACGCTGTCAGAGAGCGCGGTCGATGTCTTCGAGGAGCGCCGTCATGCGCGATCGCTCATCGTCGGGCAGAGGACGTTCACGGAGAGCGACCTGGAAGACATGTCGAAGCCGCATCAGGATCTCCGAGCCCGTGGAGCCCGCCTCCACGGCAAGGCGAATCTCGTGGCCGAGCCCCGCCTGGCCTCCTTCGACGAGCGCCTGGGCGAGTCGGTCGACGTCGCTGTAGAAGTCACCCGGCATGGTTTGAGGCCTATTCTCCCGCGGAGGGACGTGGCGGCGGGTCATCGTTCGGGATGCCTGGATTCTCGAAGATGCCGGGATCGCTTGGGATCGGCTCGGGGAGCTGATCCTCGGTGCCGCGGGTGGTCGGGGGTGAGTGGGGTCGAGGGGCATCGGCGGGGGTGGGTGCGGAGCGGGTGCGGAACGTCTGGTCATCCGGTCAGCCACCGGCCCTCGCTTGCCGACCACGTCCCGTGCTCACCCGAGAGCACCGGGTCGACGAAGGCGGCGGCGTTGGCGTGGAGGACGTCGAGATCGGCCCAGGGCAGATCCTCCTCCGCCCGCAGCCTGTCGTACCGGCCGAGCCACTCCCGAGGCGGGGGTGGCAGCGAGCTCGGTGTCGCGTGGCTGTCCCTGAAGGCAAAGGTCTGGTCGATGGCCGCCCGAAGCTCGGTGGCCGTGCGGCCATCCAGGGCTTCCGCGATGAGCGGCATGTCGACGAGGTCCTTGAGGCGGGTGTTCACGCGGTCACGCGGGAGCGTGTAGGCGTGGAGCTTCTCGGCGAGGTGCGTGGTGGGCGGGTAGGCGCGGACGACGACCCGCTCGATTCCGTACTTCTCGAAGAAGTCGGAGCCCTCGAGGAGGTCGGGCTCACCGAGGATCGGGTCGCCGTAGGCCACGTCGAGACCGAAGGCGACGTAGGCCCTACCCGCGAGGTTCGCCTTCACCTTGAAGCGGAAGCCGTCGTACTTCACCCCGTCCCCGGTGACCGTGGGGTGGTCCGGGTCGGGAGCGATCTCGAACTCGAGGTGATCTTCTGGTTCGGGCCGGTGTGCCTCGATGGCTCGGAGCTGGTCCTCGAGCTGACCGGAGTCGCCGAGGAGACGGACGTCGATGTCCTTGGTGGTGCGGGCGCTGTCGAGGCGAAGCTCGAGAGCGAGGCCGCCCCTGAGCACCGCCGAGTCAGGCAAGACATGGGTGAGGCGGGCGATGAACCGCTCCATGACCATCAACACGCGGCGACGCTGGAGAGCTCGGCCCTGCTTCGGCCCGACCGCCGCCTTGAGCCGGTCCTCGACGGAGGCCTTGAACGCTGCGGGCGTCTTCGCTATGCCCACGAGAACGTCCGGCCCAGCTTCTTGCGCAGCTTCGTGACGTCCCGCTCGTCGGGCACCCGGTCGGTGGGCCACGCGAACTCGAGCTGCATGGTGCGCGATGGCAGGTACTGGGCGACCCGGAGGTGGGCACTCAGCTCGTGCCCCAGCTCGGCGGCCACCGTGGGCCAGTCTGTGGGCGGTGGTGTGGTGCAAACGCCGCTGAGCGGTCGGGCGTAGAAGCGATCGCCGAGATCCTCTGCGAGCCCGGAACCCTCCGCACGGACGGGACGGAGGGGTATTGACCAGCCCTGGGCGTTGGCGACGTAGCGGCCAGCGGGAGCGACCTGGTCGAAGGTGAACCGGCCTCCGCGGATGCCCTGGTCGATGGCCTGGGCCACGAGGGCGGCATCGCCATGGGAGGCAGCCACGTCGAGGACCGACCGGTGCGGCTTGGTGACAGGCACCGGACCAAGCCACTGACGATCGACAGGCGGAAGGTCCGCGAAGTGGGCGACGACACCCTCGGGCACTCGCCTTCGCCGAGAGGTGGAGGTCGGCAGCGTGACGTGGACCCGTGCGGGCAGGGCATCGGAGAGTTCGTGGAGGCCGAGGGCCGTCTCATGGGAGAAGACACCCTCCTGGTCCGACCAGAGCCACAGGACCACGAGATCTTCGTGTTCCGAGGGTGGGAAGCGCGCGATGCGGTAGATGCCTCGCATAGGTCGTTCGAGGTTCCCGCTCTGCACGTGCTTGTGGAGGAGCTGCGTAGAAAAGCCAGCCTCGGCCGCCTGCTGGGCGGTGAAGTACCCGGACTGCCCGTTCGCGGTCTCGTGGAGATCGTCCCAGGATGGACTGGCTGTTCTCATGTCGAACCTCGCCCGACAGTTTATCATGAGGACATAATGTACGCAGGACCGGCAGACTTCAGACGGAAATATCAACTACGGGTTGATATTCGGCACCAGCCGACAAACGGCGCGCCGAGCTGCCTGGGGTCTTCCAAGGGCGCACCGAAGTAGGCCATGATGCCGTCACCCTGGACTCGGGCTTCCAGCGTGCGACGCCCGCGAGAACCCCAGCCAGCACCACGTAGGCCAACGACGGCGGCAGGATGTCGCCCAGCAGCCCGGACGCGCGCAGCGCTGGCACCACGGGCATCGGCACCACGATCAGGATGGCGGCGCCGAACCGGAGCATGCTGAGCATGCAGTGGTGTGTCGACGCTCCCGAGCGACGGCGCCGACAAGACCTCGGAGCGGACGGGCCATGATCCACCCTACCGTTGTTCCTGGTCCTGGCGGATCGGACGTGGTTCTGAACGTTGACGCAGACCACACGCGCTCGCCAGCGCGCGTGCTGGAAGGGTCAGCCACATCGAGCCAGCATAGACGCGGCGCTCGGATCAGCCGCCGGTGTCGGCCGACACGGTGGGCTCCACGTACACCTCGAGATCGATGTCGTAGAAGAAGTAGTCCTCGTTGTCGTTGCCGTCGTCGCAGACCTCCCACACGACCACGCTCGACGACGACGACAGCGACACCTCCGAGAAGGGGTACACCTTCGCGATGTCGTAGCTGCTCCACTCCGAGCCCCACAGGTCGGCGTCCTTGATCGTCTCGAAGGTGCTGCCGCCGTAGTTGACGCCGAACATGGTGTGGCCGAGGCCCAGCTCGTTGGCGGCCTGGCCCCATGTGTTGCCATCGTCGTCGTCGGCGCCCTCGGTGCTGTGGCTCGCGTCATAGCCCCAGGTCTCGACGCTCCAGGTGCCCTTGATGGACTCCATGTCCCACGGCAGGGTCAAGGTCGCTCGCACGCACATGCTCTCGCCGTTGCGCGAGAAGTTCCGGACGGTCTCGAACCAGAAGCCCGTGCTGGTCCAGCCCGACGAGCTGCCCGTGCTCCACGTCGCACCGTTCGAGATCTCCTCGTCGATGTCCACCCAGTCCTGGTTGGCGACCAGGAGGTCGGTGTCGACGGTCGTGAAGCCGTCGGTGCAGGTGGTCTCGATGCTGTCGCCGCCGAGCGAGCGCGGCTCCAGCGTGTAGGTGCCGTTGTCCAAGCCCAGCTCGTAGACGTCCGAGCAGCTCTCGTAGGTGTAGCAGGCGGCCAGGTCGTCCAGCTCCCCGCTGCAGTCTTCGTCGATCAGGTTGTCGCAGACCTCCAGCGCGTCCGGGTTCACGTCGCCGTCCGCATCGTCGCAGTCCGTGCCTGGGAATCCGACCAGGCTGTCCTCGTCACCGTAGCCGTCGTCGTCCGCATCGGTCATGCAGAGGCTCAGGTCGTCGAGCTCGGCCGCACCTGGGAAGGTGGTGTCGTCCGCGTCGTCGCAGTCGGTGCCAGCGGTCGCCTCGAGGGTGTCGGCGTCTCCGTAGCCGTCGTCGTCGGCATCGGCCATGCAGGACGTGGGGCCTTCGATCTCCGCTGCCCCTGGAAACGCGTGTTCGTCGTCGTCGTCGCAGTCGGTGCCCACGACAGCCACGTCGGGGTCGTCGTCGCCGTAGCCGTCGCCGTCGGCGTCGCGATGGCAGACGGTCTCCGAGTCTTCCTCGGCCGCGCCCGGGAACGCGTCGTCGTCGTCGTCGTCGCAGTCGGTGCCGTTGAAGGGGGCCTCGCCAGAGCCCCAGCCGTCGCCGTCACCGTCTTCTGCGCAGACCGTATCCTCCTCGTTCTCGAGCAGTCCCGGGTAGAGGCTCACGTCGTCGTCGTCGCAGTCCGTGCCGGGCTCGCCCACCGTCGCCGCGATGTCTCCCCAGTCGTCGCCGTCGGCGTCGGTCATGCACGCCTCCTCGTCGTCGTTGTCCGCGGCGCCCGGGAAGGTGTCGTTGTCGTCGTCGTCGCAGTCTGTGCCGTCGTAGGGCTCCTCGGCCGAGCCCCACCCGTCGCCGTCGCGGTCGACAGCGCACACCACGTCTTCTTCGTTGACCAACAGGCCCGGGTAGATGAGGGGGTTGTCGTCGTCGCAGTCTTCGCCGGGTGTGCCCGCGGTGGGGCTCTCGGCACCCCATCCGTCGCCGTCAGCGTCCGTCATGCAGGCCTCGTCGGACTCCTCGCTGGCGGCGCCGGGGAAGGTGGCGTCGTCGTCGTCGTCGCAGTCCGTGCCGTCGAAGGGCTCGTCTCCGGATCCCCAACCGTCGCCGTCGGCGTCTTCGGCGCAGACGGTGTCCTCTTCGTTGGTCAGCGAGCCAGGAAACACGCTGTCGTCGTCGTCGTCACAGTCGGTGCCAGGAGCGGCCACGTCGGGCTCCAGGTCACCGAAGTCGTCGCCGTCGGCATCGGTCATGCAGTCTTCTTCGGAGTCCTCGGGAGCTGCACCCGGGAAGGTGTCGTCGTCGTCGTCGTCGCAGTCCGTGCCGTTGTAGGGCCACTCGCTGGCCCCGAACCCGTCGCCGTCTTCGTCGGGCGCGCAGGCTTCCTCATCGTCCTCGAGGCTGCCGGGGAAGACCTCTCCTTCCTCGTCGTCGCAGTCCGTGCCCGACGAGACCTCGCAGTCGATTGCACACAGGGTGAAGGCCAAGCCCAGCGCGCCTTCCCCGTCGGTCCAGATCGAACCGTGTGGGCTGGCCGTGACCTCGAAGCTGAGCGATCCCGAGACACCGTCTTCGGTGTTGAGGCCGTTCGCCCCGACGCCGATCTGGATGGCCGTGGGCCCCTGGGAGAGGGTCAGCTCGCCGCCGGCAAAGGCGTCGATGCCCAGCAGGCTGCCACCCGCCACGGTGAAGTAGCTCCACGTGGTGCTGTCGACGGTCCCCCCGGCGTCGGCGTAGGCGGCCGGGTCCAGGTCCAGGATGGGGCTGCCTTCGGGCGGTGTTGTCGTCCTGCCAGCCAACGTCAACACGAGCTCGAAGGCCTGCGAGGCGTTCGCCGCGCTCGCCACGGTGCCGACGATGGTCGCGCTGCCGTCTCCGTCCACGAAGACCGTCGGGTCGTCGAAGGTGAGATCCTCGACGATGCCGTCGAGGGCGATGCCGAGCGCCTGGTCGGCGCTGGAGACAGCGCTGTCGGGACCGGCAACGACCACGCAGACCGCATCGTCTTCGCACTCCACGCGGCGTAGGCCCCAGCCGTCGTCGTCGGCATCGGTGAGGCACGCCTCGTCCGAGTCCTCTTCCGCCGCGCCAGGGAAGGTGTCGGGATCGGCGTCGTCGCAGTCGTCGGCCTCCTCCGCGAGACCTGCGCCGGCGTCGCAGGTGACCAGCTCGGCTCCGACGCCGTAGCCGTCCCCGTCCTCGTCGAGGTAGCCCGCGATGCCATCCGCCGGGTCGTCGTCGACCACGCCGCTGCAGTCGTTGTCCAGCCCGTCGCAGTACTCGGTTGCGGCAGGGTGGATGGTGGACACGGTGTCCTGGCAGTCGCCGCCCTGCTCGACCCAGCCCACCTCGCTCCCGCAGACGTACTTGGTGTTCGCGTCGTCGCCGTAGCTGTCGGAGTCCGCGTCGCGGTACACCAGGACGCCGTCGGCCTCGGTGGCCGCCTCGTCGGCGCGTCCGTTGCAGTCGTTGTCGACGCCGTCACAGACCTCGTCTGCGCCCGGGTACGCGTCCGGGTTGTTGTCGTCGCAGTCGGTGAGCGCCGAGGTGCCGTCACCGTCCGCGTCGGTGACGCATCCGGTGAGGAGGAGAGCGAAGAGGAGGGACATCGTGACTCCTGGTGGGTCGCTTCCCTGGACTAATCAGTTGCCGGTTTCCTCGACGACCAGGCGCCGGGCGACGAGCGGGTGCACCCCCTCCTCCTTCGGTGCTGCGCGCCCGCTCGCCTCAGTCCACGTACCCCAACGCCCGCAGCTCCTCGACCACCTCCGGCGCGAGCTGCACCTCGCCCTCCAGCTCCGCGGTGCTCGCGCCGTGCGCGGCTTCCCACGCGGCCCGCGCGGCGACCAGCCCGCCCACCGTGTCGGCCGCCTCGAGCGGCTTCGACTCGGCAGGATCGGCCTGCAGGTCGTACACCGCCAGCTCGCCTTCCGCGTCCCACACCGCCTTGTGCCGGCCGTCGGTCGACAGCGCCAGCTGCCCCTCCCGCTGGCTCACCAGCGGCAGCACCTGATCGGCTGGGGTGGGCCACGTGTGCTCCACCCCCAGCGCCCCCGTGAGCAGGGCCGCCACGTTCGCGCCGCCCACGCTCGCCGGCAGGTCCACCCCGCGGCTGATCATCGGCACCCCGGTGAGCTGCTCCCACACATGGCGCCCGTGACCGCACACGCCGTGCTCGCCCAACAGCTCCCCGTGATCGCTCGTGACCAGGATGACCGTGTCCTGCGCGTGCTCCCCGAGAGCTTCCAGTACCTGGCCCACCAGCGCGTCGGTCTCCTCGACCACCGCGGTGTAGGCCGCACCGTACTGCTGCCGCGCGTCCTCCTCGCGGTTCCGCTTGCAGACCCCCACCTCGAAGCCGATCTTCTCGTCGATCCAGCTCGCCGCCACCCCGTGCTTCAGCCGCGAGGCCTCGTTCGGTCGGAGCGGACTGTGCGGGCCCAGCAGGTGCACGTACAGGAAGTGGCGTTCGCCCTCCTCCCAGCCCGCCACGTGCTTGGTCAGCTGCTTCACCACCACCCGGTCGCCGGTGCGCTGCCACGTGTCCCAGCCACGCTCGAAGCCCAGATCCTGCGAGAGGTACGGGTTTGCATAGAAGCCCGCCGTGGCGAAGCCCGCCTCGCGCAGCACCACGGGGAGGGTGGGGACCTCGGGCAGGCGCGGGTACTTGCCCATCCGGGCCGACGGCAGGTCCCAGCCGTGCTCCCGCACCGGCATGCCGGTGAGCAGCGTGACCACGCTCGGCACGGTCCACGTGCCGCCCGACCAGGCGCGGTCCGCCTGATCGCCGTGAGCGGCCAGAGCGTCGAGCACCGGGGTGTCGGCCTCGGCGAGCACGTCTGCCCGGAGCGTGTCGACCACCAGGAGCAGGGCGTGCTTCGGTGTTCCCTGGAGCGCCGCCACCGGCGCCTCCGGGAGGGGCGCGGCCTGCTCGGCAGCGTTGACCGTCGGGGCCTCGTCGGCGGTCTGGGTCGGGGTGTCGCAGGCGAGGAGCAGAGCGGTCAGCACGCGCAGAGGTATACCGCCTGGTGGAGGCGGTCGATGTCGCTGGTGCAGGATCTGCGAGGCTGTGACTGCCTCGGAGCGCTGACCCAACAGGAGCTCCTGGACAGCGCTCCGATCTGGCAGGCGCGGTCCTACGAGCGGGGCGACACCGTGTGGACCTACTCCGACGGGGCCGACGAGCTGGCCGTGTTGGTGTCGGGCACCCTCGAGGTGTTCCTCGGGGCCACGCTGGTGGGCGAGGTGAAGCCGGGCTCGGTCGTCGGGGCGCTGGCCACCTTCACCCGCGGCTGGCGAACGGCGTCGGTGCTCGCCCGCGAAGCGGTCGGCGTGCGGATCGTGGACCGAGCCGGCCTGGAGACCGCGCGCGCCAAGTTCCCCGCCGTGTACGACGCGCTCCTGAGCGAGGCGATGGTGGCCTGCGCCCGACGGGTGCGGGCGGTGGACCGCGAGATCGCGCGGCTCGCCTCGGGCTCGCGCAACGCGCCGGAGCGGAAGGAGAAGGGCACCTTCCAGCGGCTCGTCGCGAAGCTCTCCGGGTCCACGGCCGGGAGCGCCCCGACGCCGGAGTCCGTGCTCGACCTGCTCCCCGTGGTCTCCGACGCGCCCAAGGCCGTGATCGCGGAGGTCGCCCGGACCCTCGAGCCGCGCTTCGTCGACAAGGGCGAGCCGCTCTTCCTCGAAGCCGAGCAGAGCGACAGCCTGTACCTGCTCGCCGTCGGCAAGATCGACGTGGTGCGGAACGTGCGCGGACGCCGAGGCGAGGTGTTGGCCGAGCTGTACCCGGGGGCGGTGTTCGGGACCGGTGCCCTGCTCACCCGGGAGCGGCGCGGCGCGAGCTGTGTGGCGGGGGCGGAGACCCCCGTGTGGGTCTACGAGATGACGCGCGAGCGCTTCGAGGCGCTCCAGGGCCAGACCGGGCGGATCTGGCGCGAGGCGCTCTTGCATGCCTTGTGGTTCGAGCTCTCCAGCGCCGACGAGCGCCTGGCGGAGCTGCGCCGCGAGGTCGGGGAGGAGGCATGAACCTGGTGGAACGGTTGTCGCGGGCAGATGCCCTGCGCGGCGTCCCCATGGGGGCGGTTGCAGCGTGCGTGGACCTCTGGGAGCCCCGGCAGCTCGAGGCCGAAGAGCGGCTCTGGTTGCACGGCGAGAGCGCCGACTCCCTGGCGTTCATCGACAAGGGTTCGTTGCGCGTGGAGATCGCGGGCGAGGTGCTGGGCGAGCTGAACCTCGGGCAGGTCGTGGGCGAGACGGCCGCCCTGTGTGCCGGCTACCGCACCGCGTCGGTGATCGCCGCGGAGCCCACGCGGCTCTTGTCCATCCGCGGCGGGGGCCTGCAGCGGCTCCGCCACGAGCACGCACCGGTCTACGACCAGCTCCTCGTGCACGCGCTGAAGACCACGGCCGAGCGTGTGCAGCAGGTGGACAAGCAGATCGCCCGGCTGGCCCGGGGTGGGGAGAGCGCGCCCAAGTACGTGGAGGAGACGGCGCTCAAGGCGCTCTGGAAGCGGCTCACGGGGGTGGGGCAGCAGCAACCGCCCTCGGCCCTGCCCGTGCTGCGGCGCATGCGCGGTCTGCGCGATGCCGACACCGACACCCTGTCGGCCATCCTCGCGGCCTTCCAGCCGCACCACGTCTCCGCTGGGCGCCCGGTGTTCCTGGAGGCGGAGACGGGCCAGAGCGTGTTCCTGCTCGTCGAGGGTTGCGTGGACGTGCTGCGGAACTGCGGGGGGCAGCGCGCCGAACGCCTCGCCAGCCTGTTCGACGGTGCCTTGTTCGGCACCGGGTCGCTCCTGCTGGGTGAACGCCGGAACGCCTCGTGCGTGGCCGCGGCCACCACCCCGGTGTGGGTGTACGAGCTCACCCGCGAAGCGCACGACCAGCTCCGC
>Ga0114932_10005647_pt1 | contig 11008 bp, 12 predicted proteins | sample 2SBtaG_2_FD_87286 | JGI IMG/M metagenome (GOLD analysis project Ga0114932, IMG submission 87286) | Deep subsurface microbial communities from Kolumbo volcano to uncover new lineages of life (NeLLi) - 2SBTROV12_ACTIVE470 metaG | ecosystem: Environmental > Aquatic > Marine > Volcanic ... | reverse complement strand
GTAATCCTATTGCCACAGAAAACCTTACAGGTGTGGCTAGGATCTTACGGGCGAACTTGCAGGCGGGACTCGAGAACGTTTCGCTTTGGCATGAGCGGGATATTAGTCACAGCTCGGTTGAGAGATTTATATTGCCAGACAGTACAACCTTGGCGAGCTATGCTGTCCGTCGATTGACCCGAGTCATGCGAAGACTAGAGATTTTCCCAGAACGAATGGCGGCAAATCTCGATCAATTAGGGGGACTTGTTTTCTCTCAGCGGGTGCTCCATAAGCTTATTGCTAAAGGAATGATGCGCGAAGAGGCTTATGATGTTGTTCAAAGAAACAGCCTCTTAAGTTGGGATTCTGGGACAGCCCTTCGAGAGTTTTTGGAGGGTGATTCTGGTTGCCCATTGACTCCGAGTGAACTCGATGAAGCCTTTGACGTTGACTGGTACCTTCGATATATAGACGAGATTTTCTCCCGGTTTACTCTTTGACTAGATAAATTAGGACGCAATACCTGTTATGATTTCGCCGTGGCAAAGTCCCAAAAGCTTGCCCTCCGTTACGAGGGCAAAGCTAAGAAGATTTTTGAAACCGACGATCAGGCCCGTTATATCGTTGAATTTAAGGACGACGCAACCGCTTTTAATGCTCAGAAGCGGGGAATAATTGTGCGTAAAGGTGAGATTAATAATGCAATTACCGCAACGCTTTACGAATATCTAGAATGCAACGGTATAAAGACTCATTATGTTAAGAAACTTGGGATAACGGAACAACTAGTGCAGGCTGTGAAGATTATTCCTGTAGAGGTGATTGTTAGGAATCGTGCGGCTGGTTCTTTCGCTAGTCGTTATGGCATAGAGGAGGGTGACGAGCTTAATCCGATGGTTATTGAGTGGTGCCTAAAGAGTGATGCGCTTGGTGATCCACCAATGAATGATGCCACCGCTGTTGCCCTCGGATTTGCTACGCCAGAGCAGTTAGAGATACTTTTTGACCAATCATCAAAGGTAAACGATCTTCTTCAACCCTATTTGCATGATCGTGGTCTTGAGCTGATAGATTTCAAGCTAGAGTTTGGCGTTGATTTGGCCGGTGAGATATTGCTTGCTGACGAGATTAGTCCAGATACCTGCAGGTTATGGGATGTCAGCACCGGAGGTAGTCTCGATAAAGATCGTTTCCGACGTAACCTAGGTGGGGTTGAGGAAGCGTATTTAGATGTGTTTCATCGGATCGTTAGGAATACTCATGCCTGAATTCCGGGCTGTGGTTTTGGTGATGTTAAAACCGAGCCTCCTTGACCCTCAAGGAAGAGCTGTAGAGCGAACCGTTCAGAGGCTGGGAAGCAAAAATGTGAAGGATATGCGGATTGGAAAACGAATTGAATTATTTATTGAGGGTGATCGTGAAGCAGTTGAAGTTCAACTTGAAGGGTTAGCCCGAGAAGTTTTAAGTAATCCAATTACTGAGGACTTTAGTATTCAGCTTAGCGAGTTGTAAGCTAGTGGATCACAGTACAGGAAGTATCAAGACTCATGACGGCCTGTCATTGTTTACCCAAAGCTGGACTCCGAAGACTCATGTCCGGGCTACGGTTTTTCTTGCACACGGTTACGCTGAACACTCTGGGCGTTACGAGTTTTTGGCAAATTCGTTAACTAAGGTAGGCATAAGATTAGTGACTCACGATTCTAGGGGTCACGGTAAAAGCGAAGGTGATCGGGGTCTCATCCCCAACATAAATGCCTTGACTGAAGACTTCAAACAGGTGGTAGAGTTTGAGCGCACCCATAATCCGGTGGGAAGGCCGATAATTTTGTTTGGACACAGCATGGGTGGGCTTGTAGCAACTATGTTGGCTGTTAACGAGCCTGATTTACACGAACTTCTTGTTATCAGTTCACCTTTCTTTAGGCCGACATTGCAACCTGCTAAATGGCAGGTTGCAATGATCCGATTGATAGCTAATGTTTTTCCAAATCTTCCAGTCACCAATTTCGATAGCAACGAACTCTCGCGCATTAGTGAAGTGGTCAGGTTATACGATGAAGACCCTCTAGTTTATCGAGGTTGGTTGAAAGCTCGATCTGCTTTTTCTTTGATCAATGGGGGGAAAGTGGCTTTTCTGCGAACTAAGGATCTTAAGCGCCCCTTGCTAGTGGTTCATGGAGGAAGAGATCCAACCGCTAGCCCCAGCGTAAGTAGTGAATTCGTTGCCAAAGCTGCACCGGCCGACAAAACCCTTCAGATCTATAAAGACAGTTTGCATGAGGTATTTAATGATCTTGATGGACCCAAGGCGTTGGATAATGTTGTTACTTGGATAGAGAATCGAATCGGTACTTAAAATTAGGTGGTTCTTTAACCTGATTGAGTGGAAAGAAAAAAGTGAACTTAGTCAGCATAAGAATCATTTGTGGAGTACTCGAATGAGAAAGAACTTTAGGTACCTAGCTTCTGGAAAATTTAGTGGTACGGGGTGATCTGGTGGGTGAGCTGTTTCATGGATTATTTGTGTTGTTGCTCCGATCGAAGACGCAGCTTCGGCTAGCACTCTGCGAAAGCCTGTGGGAGATACTTGCGTAGTGCAGCTTGAAGTAGCCAGTAATCCCCCATTAGCAACACTTTGGAAAGCTAGGCGGTTTAGGCGCCGATACGACTTTAGTGCCTTGGTTCGCTGCGTTTTACGGCGCGCTAGGGATGGAGGGTCAAGGATAACGAGGTCATAGGTCTTACCTTGGCTAACTAACGCCTTTAGGTACTCGTAGGCATCAGCTCGTACCGTCTCATATTGATTAGGTTTAAATCGGTTGGCTATGACATTCCTATGGGCATCATGAAGAGCTTGGTCAGCACGATCTACAATTGTTGCGTAAAGAGCACCCCCTTCGAGGGCGTTGACGGAGAATCCACCGGTGTAGCTAAATACGTCTAAAACTCGAGCTCCAGCCGCCCAAGCTCGCACTATTGATCGATTATCTCGCTGATCGAGATAGAGCCCAGTCTTTTGACCTTCATAAATATTAGCCAAGAAGTTCAAGCCGTTTTCGCGGACTGTAAATTCTGCTGGTGGTTCCTGGCCCCAGAGAACGCGGTAGCCATCCTTAGCACGAGCTAGTACTCCTTTTAGTTTCATGGTTTTCCCTAGAGCTTTTGCTAGGGTAATTAAAAGCAAATCCACACCAGTAACGTAAGTTTTGATTATTGCAAAACGGTCATAGCGGTCTACAACGATGCCAGGGAATCCGTCAGATTCGCCATAAAGAATGCGGTATGCATTGTTGGTCGAGTTACCAAGTCCTTTTCTAATATCTTGGGCCGTTTGCAGTCGATTTATTACCCAAGAGTGGTCTGGAACCTGGTTACGATCGTAAAGACGGATACCTACGTCACCAATTGATTGGTATAAGCCGATAGCGCTAAGCCTCCCTGCTTCGACACGAACCCAGCAAGCTGTTTCAAGATTGTGCTTTGGCAAGTGGTTCCTGTAGATCCAAGGGTGACCGCTACGTAAAAGACCTTCATGCCGATCTCCAATATTTAGGGTTTTTAGCGGCACAGGGATGGGATCTCCGCAAGATCACGGACCCTTGTAAGTATTCTGTCGAACATGTTTTTAGTCAAGCGGCCGGTGTTAGTGTTTTGGAAGCTCACATGGTAGCTGTCCAAAAGGGGTAGTCCTTGGTCTTCAAGCTTATGGAATTGGCCGTGACAAAAAGGATGTCGGGCTTTCACGAGATCTTTACCTTTGGCTTTGAGAAAATCTAGGTATGCGTCGTGTGCTATTTTGCCTAGCGCAAGAACGATTCGGGCTTCTGGAAGTTGTGAGAAGTCATGATTTAGCCACTCGCGGCAGGCAGCAATTTCATTGCGGTGCGGTCGATTTCCGGGGGGTACACATCGGGCTGCTGAGGTGACCCAAACATCTTGCAGGGTTAGGTCATCATCCATATCAACAGATCTAGCTTGATTTGAAAAGCCTGCCCGATACAACGCAGGGTAAAGAAAATCTCCACTGGCATCACCGGTGAACATTCTTCCTGTACGGTTGCTACCATGCGCTCCCGGGGCCAATCCGATAATTACTACTTTGGCTCTTATATCGCCAAATCCAGGAACTGGTCGTCCCCAGTACGAATGATTACGATAGGCCTTCCTCTTTTCTTTAGCCGTTCGCTTCCGATGTTCGACGAGCCTAGGACAGCGGACACAGTCCTCGAGCCCAGCAGGGAGGTTATTCATACCTGCTTCCTAATGATTGCGGTTGCGTCTTGGAGTCGGTCTAGAGCCGCGTCGAGGATGGGTTGTGAAGTTCCAAAATTTAGTCGTGCAAATCCACGTCCTTCTCCTAGCTTTCCGAATCGAGATCCTCTCTCTAGCACTAGGCCGGCTAACTCTTGTAGATTTTGGGCCGGGTCGTCAAGTCCTAATTTACGGAAGTCGAGCCAAGCTAGGAAAGTTCCTTCGGGAGGAATCCATTCAAGATCCGGGGTTTCAGCGACTATTTCACCAATGCGTTTACGGTTTTTGCGCAAGTAGTTTAGCGTATTAATCAACCAAGGATCGGCCTTTGTGTAAGCTGCTAAGGCAGCTGTTTGAGCGAGAGTATTTGGGGCCTCTGCTGAACCACGAGCTCTCAACTTCATCTTTTCACTAAGCTTTCGATTAGCTGTAATAGCAAAACTAATTTTTAGTCCCGCAAAGTTGAAGGCTTTTGTAGGTCCGTAAAGCGTAACAGTCTTCTGAGCTAATTCTGAAGACACGTTCGCCAAGGGACGGTGCTCACCATCTAGAACAAGATCCGCGTGGAGCTCATCAGAGATTATCCACAGCTTTTTTTCAAGCGCAAAGTTTGCTAAGGTTTCAATTTCAGATTCAGTAAACACACGGCCAACAGGGTTATGTGGATTGCATACCAGGAGTGCCTTGACTTCTGGCGTCCAACCCTCTTCTAAAGCCTCTCGATTGACCCGATATCCTGGTTGGCTGAGGGGTACTGGAACGATTCTTCTGCCCGTATATTCGATGGCTTCGAAAAACGGCGTATAAACCGGCGTCTGCACCATTACACCCTCACCGGGTTTAGTTACTGAACTTACTGATAAGAAAAGTCCAGGTACAGTCGCACTGAGGGGCTGAATCTGTTCTGCTTCAATGGCCCACCCATAACGAACTGCGAGTCGGTTTGCGACAACCTCCTTGAGACCAGGAATACCCTGTTTGGCTGAGTACATTAGGGTTCCATCCCTTACGTGTTTAATAAGAGCTGTGCTAATTTCTGATGCGATTGGGAGGTCCATGTCTGCTACAGATAGAGGCAGTTCGTCTTTTTCAACCACACACCACTTGTCGCTGTAAACCTTACGCATGTCGGCCACGACAAGTTGATTGAAGGGTTTTGGCATGCTCCTTAGCTTACCAGTTCGGACCCAGGTTCCTCAGGTAGACTCTGGATTGTGAGAGTCAAACTGAAAGTTCCTGATTGGGCTGTCAAAATGGTTAGTGACCACACGGACATGGATAGGAATCCTCTACGCTTAAAAGCGGGTTCCGGACGACACATCACGCTTTCCCTACCTGACGACGTTTATTTTGAATATGGCTACATCGATTCTGGTGGCGAGATGAGAGCCGATCCTAACAATCCAGTAGTAGCTGCAAACCCCTGGTATCCCGCGTTAAGCGTTTTAACAGGTCCGACGCACAAATTCCTCGGGCCGTTGGTCGATCTTCCACCAAGCAGTGGGGACCTTAAGCGATATCAATTACATAGTTACCATTTTAAAGCTCGGCGGCGATTTGCGATTTTTTCCCCAGACGGTGTCGGTGATAAGCCGCTACCAATTGCAATCGTTCAAGATGGTCCTGCGTTCCTTAGGATTGGGTACCTCGATCGCATTTTTGAGTCCTTAGTGAAAGCAGGATTAGCCTATCCTGTCCGGCTAGTCTTTGTAGAACCATTTGATCGAACTATTGAATATCAATTTTCTCCCACCTATAAGTCATTCATATCTCAAGAACTCCTTCCCTTTATTGACGCAGAAATACCACTAGAGGGCAAACCAATTCTTATCGGAGCCAGCTTAGGGGGTCTCGTGAGTGCAACCATCGCTCTAGAGGATCCAGACCACTATCAAGGTGTAGTGACCTTATCAGGCGCGTTTCTTGGGACCCCTTCAAATCCTGATCCATATAACTCTACGAAATCATGGGTCTTAAATAGGATCAAGGAAGGAGCAGGTTCTAACCTGCGCTGGTCCCTTGATGTGGGCACCCTAGAATGGCTTCTTGAAATAAACAGGAGTGTTCAGGAGGCATTGGACTGTAGTGGGGCAACCCATCGTTATCAGGAATGGAATTCTGGTCACAATTGGGTCAGCTGGCGAAATTGCCTCACCCAGGCCATAAGGTTCTCGTTTTCTCCAAAAATTTTTAACCCTAAAAGTAAAAAACTTAAAAATTAATATTAACAACAATGTCCTACTTGGGGCTTTAGGCGATTGCTTAGCGGCATTTAGTGTTATGGACTGAGCTTATCTTAAGCCGTGCTGACACGTCAATATTGCATGACATGGGAATCAATTTAGCTCCGATGATGGACCTGTTGATGCGGTAGGGCAGGGGCGAAGGTTCGCCTTCATGGTTGTTGTTGCGATAGCATTAACCATGGTTTACCGAATCGAGAAGGACACCCTTGGTGAGGTGCAGGTTCCAGCAGATCGATATTGGGGCGCCCAGACGCAGCGGTCGCTGGAAAATTTCCCAATTGGTGACGAGATAATGCCAATAGAGATCATAAAGGCCTTCGCGGTGCTGAAAAAATCAGCCGCCCTTGTTAACGCCGAATTGGCTGGGCTTGAACCTGACAAGGCTCGGGTAATCTCTGACGTTTGTGACGAGATACTAGAGGGAAAACTAGATAATCATTTTCCGTTGGTTGTCTGGCAAACTGGTTCGGGCACACAAACTAACATGAATGTTAATGAGGTGATAGCCAACAGGGCAATTGAGATCTTAGGGGGTGAACTCGGCTCCACTGTTCCTATTCATCCTAACGATGATGTGAATCGCTCACAGTCATCTAACGATACTTTCCCGACAGCTATGCATATTGCCGCATATACAAGTTTAGTAGATCGAGTTATTCCGGCTGTTTCGAATTTGCGTAATACGCTTGCTTCTAAGGCTGAGGCCTTCAGTGATGTAGTTAAGATTGGTCGTACGCATCTTATGGACGCTACCCCTCTTACTCTTGGTCAGGAGTTTTCGGGGTATGTTGCCCAACTCGACAAGGGACTTCAGGCGGTGCAATCAGTACTTCCTAATCTTTCTGAACTGGCGCTGGGAGGTACTGCAGTAGGGACAGGACTTAATGCTCCTCAGGGATACGCAAGGTCCGTAGCTGAACGAATTGCTAGTTTTACGGGGTATCCATTTGTTCCTGCAGGAAACATGTTTGAAGCTTTAAGCGCCCACGATGCTGTAGTAGAGGCTTCCGGAGCTCTAAAACGCTTGGCCGTAAGCCTGATGAGTATTGCTAATAATATTCGCATGCTGGCGTCGGGACCACGATCCGGAATTGGAGAGCTAGAACTCCCAGCAAATGAACCCGGCTCCTCGATTATGCCTGGCAAGATTAACCCCACTCAAGTTGAGGCACTTACTATGGTTTGTGCGGAAGTTATTGGAAATGATGTGGCGATAGCTCTTGGGGGTAGTCAAGGTCACTTTCAGCTCAACACATTCAAGCCAGTAATGATCTTTAATCTGTTACGTTCTGGTTGTCTCTTGACTGATGCTTGTGACTCATTTGACCTGCGACTTGCAATCGGAATTGAGCCGAATCGTAAAAGGATTGAAGAGCAGTTGAGTCGTTCGTTAATGCTTGTGACAGCTTTAAACCCCCACATAGGTTATTACAAGGCCGCAGAGATTGCTCAGAAGGCCCATACCGAAAACATTACGCTAAAGGATGCGGCTTTAGAACTAGGTTATCTTACTGCTGAAGAGTTTGATCGGATCGTGATTCCTGCAAACATGGTTTGATTTCACTTAACGGCGCTCGTCGATAATTTCTACGTCTCTCGGGATAAAGGTAACTTCAGTTGCTGTTAATCCTTGATTAGGGCGGAAATCCTCAAAAACCAAATCGAAAAGAAGTGCACCGTTGCGGTGAAAGTACGTTAGGCGATAGGGGTACCATTCTTGGTCAACCACCTGGGCATTAACTCGTCCTATAGTGGCAATCGTACCGTCAATATTTTCGAAATCAAGTACATACACATTCCCTACAGAAGTTTTTTCATAGCCAATCAGCTTAGTTCTAAAGCCAGAAAATACCTCTTCAAGGTCCAACGAAAGAGTAAAGATATTCCCGTTATCATCTTGAGGCATTAGTCGTCCCAGGGCCTCGGGGTCTGAGGAGTCGAAGAGCGTGGCTTGATTCGTGACGAATAGGTAGTTGTAGAGTTTGTTGCCATCAAGAACAACAAAATTGTCAGCTAGAGCGTCGGGTTGTATGAAGTAGGCTCTGAGTACCGGGACTGCTGGGATCGCCTGAACATCTATCTCGAGGAAGATTTCTGTCCCATCGGCGTCAACTAGACGTCCCTTTAAAAGAAATGAAAGGTCTGCTAAGGCCGCGCTTTTCTCCTTGAGGTTGCTTAGAACAGTGTCTATATTGAGGTCCTGTGCAAGGGAAAGGTTTGCTATCAACATTGCGAACCACAAGAAGGCAAGGCCCAGAGGCGTTCGGCCGAAAGATCTAGTCAGTTGCCCTGGAGAATCGTAAGGTCCTGTGTTAATGGATTGATAGGGTCTGGTCATATTAAGTCAAGCCTAACTTGTGTCACTAGTGAATGGCATGAGAGTATTCTCTTCATTCTTAAGGCAATGGATAAAGGTTTCTTTATGGTGTTCACACTTTTCGATCGAAAGCGACGATAGCCTAAGGTCCAGTAGAGGAGGGATCTTATATGATCCGACCCGGCCTACCTTGGCTGCCTACCGTTATGTTTTTACTAAGTTTTATTGTCTCAGCACAAACGATAGTTGTTAGTCCACGAGAGGGTGTTGCTCGTTTAAAGCCTGATTCCGACGTTCAGGTATGGGTTGATAAGGATCCTTCTGGCGAAAATGTTCCTGAATACGAGGTTGGTGACAGGATAAGGATCGGCGTTTTTGTGACTGAGCCTAGCTATATATACCTCTACAGCATAAAATCAACGGGCAAGATTAGCCAGATATTACCGAATCTATTTGAGGGTCAGGAAATAAACAATTACCTAAAGGCTGGGCAAACGAAACTATTTGCACCAACGAGATCCAACTATAAATTCACTGTTGACGGTCCAAGTGGACTAGAGAAGGTTGTCGTGATTGCTACCAGAAATCCAATAAATCCAGGGCATCTTGCTCTATTAAGGCAAAATGATTCTACATTGACAAGTTCCAGCATTGATTCTACGGCTACTATTTTTTTCAGAACCATTGTTGAAAATTTTCCCCTAAACAAATGGACAACAGATACCGCGATGTTAAATGTGCGTCAAGATATCGGGAACTCTCAGTTAGGGACCTTATATCTAAATAGTCATCCCGCTGGGGCGAAGGTTTTTGTTGACGGAAAATTTGTTGGCTTCACTCCCACTACTTTCGGAAGTCCGATTGGGTACCACGATATTTCCTTTGATCTAGATGGTTACGAGATATTTGCGACCAGGGCTAACATTAATGTGGGTAACATATTTCCAGTCCAAGCAACACTTGTTCCTGAGAACCATGGCATGGGCACTTTGCTATTCAAAACTAACGTGATGGGTGCTCAAATATTCGTAGACGGCAAGATTATCAGTCAGGACTATAACGATCAAGAAAAAATTCGCAAGAGATTAACAGTAGGTAATCACCAGGTAACAGCTATAGCTCCTGGTTTCAACACGGTCATCCAGTACTTTTGGATCAATAGTAACCGAACAACCGAAGTAATAATCAAGCAAAGTTTATTAGATTGAATCGTGGTTTCTAAACTAGCTGTATTGCGGTGTTAGGTCTGCAGAAAATATTGGATTAAGTGCAATACTAGTCATATGAGTCACTGGGACGAACTTATAGCGATTGTTCTGGCTGGTGGAAGGAGCGACCGTTTAGCTACTGAGTCTTCGCTGGAGTCAAAAGGCTTAGTTCCTTATAACGGTATAGCGCTCGGAACGTATGTCCTAAAAGCCCTCGCTGCTAGCAGATACGTTAAAAAGGTTGTCCTTGTTGGCGCTTCAGATCTTCCAGGACCCACTGACCTGAAGGTTGCTCCAGGGGAACGACTTATTGATTCTCTGGTTATTGGTTGTGAAGCTGCAGGGCGATTTGGATCGAGAGGCCTACTGGTTGTGTCTTGTGATCTACCTTGGCTGAAGGGTGAAGCAATAGATAAGTGGATTGAGGAAGCACCCTATGGAGACCTAGTTTACCCAGTGATACCAGAGGAAGTATCAAAACAGGATTTTCCTGAACACGAGAGAACTTTCGTTAGATTTAGTTCTGGCCGCTTTACCGGCGGAAACATGTGTTTGGTTCAACCTGATGCAATCGAAATGCTAGAGCCGTGGATTGATCGGGTCTATAGGGCACGTAAGAATCCTCTAGCGTTGGCCAGGATTATCGGTTTTGGCACTGCTATTAAGCTTCTCCTCGGGAGGATTACGTTGGAGGGGATAGAAAGAGAGGTCGGTCTTAAGGTAGGTCTTGATGTTCGGGTAAGCGTAACTGACGAGGCATCTATTGGGGCTGATGTCGACCGTCTTGAGCATATTATTTAACGGCCACGTTCTTAATAAGTTAGTTTCCGAGATAATTACTTTACATGCAAGAGCAGTACTTTGAAAGGTTAAACATTGATTTTCAAAGAATTACCGCATATTTCTCAGCTGTATCTGCTAAGGGCAAAAGGGCTAGAGGGGCCTCTCAGCAGATTCTAGTTAGCAAGTGGTAAGTAAGGTTGAGCATCGGTGGTCCAATC
>Ga0114932_10005646_pt1 | contig 11009 bp, 10 predicted proteins | sample 2SBtaG_2_FD_87286 | JGI IMG/M metagenome (GOLD analysis project Ga0114932, IMG submission 87286) | Deep subsurface microbial communities from Kolumbo volcano to uncover new lineages of life (NeLLi) - 2SBTROV12_ACTIVE470 metaG | ecosystem: Environmental > Aquatic > Marine > Volcanic ... | reverse complement strand
TCGATTGGGTTTGGACAAGCTGATATTCGTCGGGGCCACCATGGGGACTAATCGTGAAACCGCCGCTGAATCTGACGCACTAATTCGCGATGAAGTGCTTCCTAATTTGGACGACTAAATCGAATCTAGAAGCGCTCTGCTGTACATATTCGCGGCATGGTCCCACGTCAAGATTGCGTGGGAGCGGGCAGCATTCACATCGCGCCAGAGACGCTGGATGGGCTCGTCGGCTCTCATGGCGTTCGCTCCGCTTGCCTCGTACAGGCGATCTACCGCGTTGGCCAAGGCTCTTACTCCCCAGCCGCAGTCGCGAATTATTGACGCATTGAGTACCGGGTCTACCTCGTCGACGCCACCCAGGTGGTCTAATCGAGCAGCAGCGTCGTATATCAGTAACTCTGCGGCCTGAATTTCTGCAGTCGATTCGGCGAGTCGATAGCCGGCGGCGGGGTCATTTCTCTGAACACTGGATAGGGCAACGAGAAAATGATCGTCAATACGTTCCTGGAATCGACGAACAGCTGCTTTTGCGGCGCCAATCACAGGTGCGGCGAGTACGAGAATCGCGGTAGTTCTCCATGGGCATGTGTACAGAGGGCCGCCGTAGTGCAATTGGCCGGGTGCCTGACGTGCCGTGGTTTCGGTCACATGTAACACACGATGTGCAGGGACTGCTACCTCGTCAGCTACGACCAGATCTTTGCTTCCTGTACCGCGAAGTCCGACCACATTCCATGAGTTGTGATCGATGATCACGTCCTCTGCGGGTAATGCACAAATTACCGGAGTGGGTTGATCGCCTGGCAGTAACCCACCGACGCTCAACCAAGGGGCGTGATCGCAGCCGGAGCCGAAGCCAAACCGGCCGGACACAATGACATCAGTTCCCTCTTGTCGGAATTGTGTCTTAGGCACGATGGACGCGCTGATGAGATTTGTCGGGTCGGACCAAATTTCCTGCCGGCCTTCGGTAGGCATTTGGGCAAGCATCCACCCATGAGCGCTCCAAACAGCAAGACACCAAGATGTTGCCATGCAGTATTCGCCAGCTACCGCAACAGCGCGCATGTGATCTTCGATCGATGATTGCGCTCCACCAAAGTCGATTGGTTGGAGAAGACGGGCAGCTCCGATGGCCTTAATATCGGCGGCATTCTCGGGATCGATGCAGCCAGCCTCATCAGCTAAGGCCGACTTTTTCTCCCAAGCGGGGCCCACCGAGTGCAGACCATCTACGACACTTTCGAGATTCACAACCTCCACCCTAGGGACCTAAAGAGCAACTGAGCTAGCAAGAAGAGAGATTCCTGAGCCGTGTCGTAGCTAGTGTTGCCAAAGACGATTTCTGAATAGGGGAGCGATGGGACGGTTAGACGGCAAGGTAGCAATCATCACAGGCGGTGCTAGGGGCCAGGGTGCAGCTGAAGCAGAAATGTTTCGGGACGAAGGTGCACAGGTAGTCATCACAGATGTTCTCGAAGATGAAGGTGGCAAAACGGCAGGAACACTGGGAATCGAATTCTTGTCTCACGATGTGTCATCCGCCGCAGCTTGGGAAGCCGTCGTTTCCGATGTGGTAGCTCGCCACGGTCGAATCGATGCTTTGGTTAATAACGCAGGAATTCTTCGAGGCGCTCGGCTTGTTAACACCAGTGATGAAATCTGGGATCAAACAGTCGCGATAAACCAGACCGGGGTTTTCTATGGAATGAGAGCTGTCGCACCGCAGATGATTGAACAAGGGGCGGGTTCAATTGTGAACATCAGCTCCGTAGCCGGGCTAGAAGCAACGTTTGCGTCAATGGCGTATGGAGCGACGAAGTGGGCGGTTCGTGGCATGAGTAAAATCGCCGCGCTTGAACTCGGTCGACACAACGTGCGGGTTAACTCCATTCATCCGGGACTAATCAATACCGATATGACCTCAGAGTTCGATAAGGACCGAATGGTCCGGGCGATACCTTTGGGACGGGAAGCTGAACCCAAAGAAGTTGCTGCGGTAGCACTGTTCTTAGCTTCGGACGATTCGAGCTACTGCTCCGGTCAAGAGTTCACTGTTGACGGCGGTATGCACCGCTAGGTGACGACAACCTTCGACGCTCTTAAAGTTCGTCACTTCCCGCTGATATTCGCGTCCGGATGGACGTGGAGTCTTTCGCGTTGGGGGGTCGCTTTCCTGGGTCCTTTCATAGCGAATGATCTGACGGGATCTGCTCGAATGGTTCAACTTGCCGGCGTAGCTCTTTGGTCCCCGCTTTTACTTGGCGGGGTGGTCGGCGGATGGGTATCGGACCGGTTTGATCGCAGACGCATCGTCATAGGACAATTCTTTGTGACTATCCCCGGACTGGCGATCTTGGGATGGGTTGAAATTAGCGGCAGGCTTCAACTCTGGATGATCTATCCGGTTTTGTTCGTCACTGGTGTTGGCTGGGTCTTCGACATGGTCGGACGTCGTGTGATCATCTATGACGTTGTCGGGCCAGAGAAAATCGATAATGCGTTGGCGTTGGAGTCAAGTGGAACAGCGATAGCGCTGGCGTTTGGTGCGTTAGCTGGCGGGTCACTTATTCAGGCTGCGGGTGTGGGATGGGCCCTGGTGGTTATGGGCGCTCTCCAAATCATCTCGTTGACGACTTTCAGCATGGTTCCCTCAATTACACAGCGCAATCAATCTGCCGCTGCTGGAGTATCAGCATTGATAGAAGGCGTCAAAATGCTCCGCACTGAGAAAAGTCTTCTGTCCATTCTCGGTGTGACCGCATTCGTCAACTTTTTCTTTTTCTCTTCAAGTCCTTTACTGCAGGTCGTAGGTGGCAAGTTCGGAGTCGGCCCCGCGCTCCTAGGTCTTCTAGCAGCAATGTTGGGTATCGGAATGTTTGTGGGCTCGCTAGGAGTGGCTCGTTACAAGCCTCGACGGCGCGGACTGATCTATGTAGTGGGCTCCTATGTTGCCTTCACCTTTATGGTCGGGTTCGCGCTCTTACCTTGGTACCTCCTATCAGCGATGTTTCTCGCCTTCGCTGCAGTAGGCATGGGGTTCTTCGGATCAACGCAAGCGATCCTCGTGATGGACGCAGTTTCCGAAGAGCGTCGAGGCCGCGCTTTGGGATTACTAAGCAGCGCGATTGGAGTACTGCCGCTCGGCATGCTTGCCGTAGGGGAAATCGCCGAAGTTGTCGGGGCGTCAGCAGCTGTGACCATTTCGGTTCTGAGCGGAGCGGTGCTGATGACACTATTCCTGCGTGTCAGACCAGAAAGCATCTATCAACGTCAACAATCTGAGGAAGCGGTAACCAGCCTAGATCGACGACCAGAATTGCCTGAAAGTCGTAGGCCGACGATCTTTGATCTGAAGGCGTTCTGATTTATATCGTCGACAACCAGTCCCTCAGATCAAACAATGAAGCATTCGATATTTCGTGACCCATCGGGTACTCAGCGTAATGAGGTTCATGACCAGCTTCCGTGAATACATCACGAATACGGCGACCACGTTCAATGTCAACCATCGGGTCGAGGGTGCCATGTTGTATCAGAATGTCCGAAACTGCCGACAGGTTGTAGTGAAAATCAGGGATGTTCTGGAGCATCCCTGAAAGACAGGCCATAGCTGAAGGTGCAATCGCGATCTCTTCCCAAAGGCCTACAGCCAGGGTCATAGCGCACCCTTGGGAGAAACCGATGAGAACTACCTCTGATCGAACAAAATTACCGGCGGCACACACTGCATCGATTGTGTGGTCGATCGACCGGACCGACGACTTGAAGGTTTCGGCGTCAACTTTCCCATCATCATCTCGTTCATACCAAGCAGCACCAAACGGCACCAAGTCGATCGGAGCTCGAAAACAAACTGAAGTGAAGCGTCCGTCGGGATCAATGTGTTGCACTAGGGGCGCCAAGTCATTTTCATCAGCACCAAATCCGTGGAGCAGAACTAAAAGTCGGTCGCCGGGTCCCAGAGATCCAACCGAGTTGATCTTCAATAGCCCTTGGGGTTCCTCCATCGGATCTCCTTACTCAATGAACATGCGGGTGACAGCCAACGTTAGGGGAGAGCGTTGCTTGCTTCCACACACCTTGGGCCGCACCTAAGAGTCGATTTGAAGCGACGAAACCTAATAGCTGCCATACGATGGCGACGAGCATGACTGACGCGACGGATCATTTTGACACCCCACGAGCCTGGGCCGTTGCCGTCGGCGCGTCCATAGCTAACGGAGTTGCCTTCGGTGTCCTATACACCTTCGGTGCCTTTGTAAGTTCGATGGGGAAAGAGTTCAATACAAAACTTGGACCCACCTCTATTGTGTTTGGTCTCTCTATGTTCCTGTTCTTCGGAATGGGAGCAATATCGGGTCGCTGGGCCGACCGTTACGGTCCGCGCCCGTTGCTAGCAGTTGGTGGAGCGATGTTTTGCGCCGGTCTGGTAGCTACCTCATTCGTGACAGCGATATGGCAGGGCTACATCGTGTACGGAATCGGATGCGGACTTGGTGGAGGCATTTTCTGCTCCCCATTGTTTTCAACCGTCGCAACCTTCTTTGTGAAATACAGGGCCCTGGCCCAAGGAGTCGCCGCTACTGGCTCGGGGTTCGGAACACTTTTGTTAGTCCCGTTTGCTAAGGCCATCATCGATGCAGAGGGTTGGCGCAATAGCTACCGGATACTGGCCGTGATATCCGCTGTTGGCTTTTTAATTGGCCTGGTCGTGGTCCGACGGTCACCGTCGCAAGCCCCGGGAGTCGCCGGAGGACATGTCCGAAACGTCATGCGGACCAGAGAATTCAAAACCATTTCCCTTGCATTTGGTCTCATGTCGATGGCGTTGATGGGTTCCTTCGCCTTCGTCATCAAATTTGCCGAGGACGATGGCATCACACCTTCAAAGGCCGCTTTGTTGATGAGTGTCGTGGGTGCATCAAGTATTTTGGGCAGGCTGCTACTCACTGCAGTCGCAGGAAAACTGGGGTCTGTGCGGCTGCTGCAGATAGCGCTCATGGCACAACCAGTCGCATACTTTTTCTGGATCATCGCGAATGGTCGTTACTACCTGCTCGTGATTTTTGCTGCCCTGCTCGGATTGACTTATGGCGGCTTTGTTGCCTTGGCTGGTGATGTTGTTGCCTTCTATTTCGGTTTAGTGGGTATCGGCGCGGTTACAGGAATGCTTTTCTTCTACTCGGGCTTTGGCAGCCTGGTGGGACCGCCGATCGTAGGGTTCCTAGCCGATCTGTCGACCCTGCGAATCTTGCCGGTAGGGGCAGTGTTTGTAATGGCATCGCTTGGAGCCGTCGTTTTACTCACAGCATCAACCAAACCTGTTGACTTCGCGGCCCGTCAACCGACCCCACCACCTGAACCTGAAATGCCAATTGGTAATGGAACGACACCCCGGCGACCAACGGTGTTTGAGCTCGAACCGGTCTGATTGGTCGCGAGAAACTAGGATGCTTTGGGAGGGGCTGGACAACGAGGGGCGAAGGCAATGTCGGCACTAAGCGAGATTTTTCCAGGGATCAGCATCATCGATTCTGATACCCACTGGTCAGAACCACATGATTTGTGGACCAGTTTGGCGCCAGCAAAATACAAAGCCCTGGTGCCTCAGATAAAAGAACACAACGGCCGTCGAAAATGGGTTGTCAATGGTGACATACCGATAGCAGGCGATTCAGCGGTCAGCGCAATCATGCCGGACGGCGAAAAGATGCTCGGACTACGGTTCCTCAAAGCCGATATCGACATGGTCCACGCCGCCAGTTACGACTGCGACGCGCGTCTGGACTTAATGGATCAGATGGGCATCAGCCACGGGATTGTCTATCCAAATGTTGGTGGATTCGGAAACCAAAATTTTCTTCGTGTTGAAGATGAAGGATTACGGATTGCTTGTGTCGAGATTTACAACGACTGGATGAGCGATCTACAGCAGCGTTCGGGCGGACGGATTCTTCCTATGGCTCTCGTTCCCTGGTGGGATATTGAAGCTTGTGTCGCCGAAGTTGACCGAATGCAAAAAAACGGGGCCAAAGGAATCGTGATGTGTTCCAATCCTCACGACTCAGGCATGCCTAATTTCGCTCAACCCGAATGGCGTCCATTTTGGGAAATCTGCGAAGCGTTGGAGATGCCAATCAACTTCCATATCGGAGCTTCCGAGGGTGATATCAACTGGTCCGGATCCGTTCCATACGACACTTGGCCTGGAGACGTCAAAATAAGCCTCGGTGGTGCAGCAATTTTTCTTGGCCAGTTGCGCTGGATGGTGAACCTCCTCGTGAGCGATGTGCCGGAGCGATACCCCAACCTGAACTTCGTTTCAGTCGAGTCAGGTGTTGGATGGATTCCGTTTTTGTTAGATGCACTTGATTACCAGTGCGGCGAAACAGCACCGGAACATTTGGCTCACCTGTCAATGAAGCCCTCCGAATACTTCAGACGCCAGTTCTATGGTTGTTTTTGGTTCGAATCCAAAACTCTGGCCCCTGCGGTAGAGCACATAGGGCCGGACAGGATCATGTTCGAGACGGACATTCCACATCCGACCTGCTTGTATCCACACAGCGTTGAGCGTGTGAGAGAAGCGATCGGCCAAATGGCTCCCGAGGTGCAGAAGAAAATTCTTCAAGACAACGCTGCCGAATTGTATGGGATCAAGGTCTAATCCTTGATGAAGTCCGTCAGCCAGATAGCAGACGAACCAGGAAACGGACTGGTCGAAAGTTTTCCTCTGTCGACTGACCAAGACACTCTTCTTCGTTTGTTAGAGAAAGTGTTCGAAAACTGGGAGATGGTGCAGTTCGGGCCGATCGTGCAGGGAGCGGCCTATGAAATCAAAGCACCTTGCGCTCCGCGAATCACTGTGCTGGATGGTTACGCGACGATCGATTTCGATCATTGGCACATGCACATATGTATTGGAGCGACAATAGGTGACCCTTCGAACCCCACTGAGCCTGAGGTGGCAGCGATCCGACCGTGTCAGCGCGCCGAGTTATACCGGGTACTCAGAGAAGAAGCGCCCGTGTCCTGGGGGCTCAGGTTTTTTAACGGGGCGGACGAACAGCTCATGACTGTCCTGTTACCGAACCCGTTCCTTGACCACGACGAAATGCCATGCTCACCTAATTGGGAGCGGCTGAAACTTTGGGACCAGCTGAGAGCGGAGTTTCTGAATCTCGGGTCGGACCCTTTCGACCGTTCAGGACAACGGTTCGTGCATGGCTAACACCAAGCACGGCCACCCCTTGGGACGCTAGCTTTCGCACCTATGGAAAAGCCGCTTTCGGATTTGATGGTGCTGGATTTGACCAGAGCGTTAGCAGGGCCAATTTGCGGGCGACTCCTAAGTGATCTTGGAGCCCGCGTCATCAAAGTTGAACCGCCCGACGGCGATTTAACCCGCTTGCTTGTGCCACGCGTCGATGGTTTGTCGCCTTACTTCGTTCAATACAACGCAGGCAAAGAATGCATTTCAGTTGATCTGTATTCCGACCCGGGTCGAGAACTTTTCCTTCAACTTGTTCAACACGCCGACATCGTGTTGGAGAATTACAGGCCCGGCGTTATGGACCGATTAGGTATCGATTTTGATCAATTACGGGCCGTTAACCCGAAGATCGTCATGGCTTCGGTAAGTGGTTGGGGACACGACAACTCGCGCTCAGATCAAGGAGCATTTGCCTCGGCAATTCATGCAGAGGCGGGTGTTACGGAGATGGTGGCGCGGCGACGCAAAGAAGAACCGCGAAATGATCCCATGTCGCACTCCGATACCTGCACTGGCCTGCACGCGTTAGGAGCTGTGTTGGCAGCGCTTCATCTGAGGGATCGCACTGGTGAAGGACAAAAAGTTGAAGTGTCGATGGCTGAGAGCACCTTGATGGTGAATGACCTTGCAGCCATTGAAATGTCGGGACAGGACCCGATGGTCGGGTTCAAGGGTGGCCAAAATTGGTCGCCAGTACTTCGTATGGCGAATGGTCGTTATGTGAGTATCACGACTGACATCACCACAAATGACGGCTTTCGATACCTCGTGGAAGCGTTGAATAGGCCTGACCTTGCGCAAGACCCTCGTTTTGCAGTCATTGAAGACCGGGTAGCGAACCGTGAAGCCTTAACGGAAATTCTTGCTGAGTTTGTCGCAACCTTTGATGACGCCGCTGCGGTCGAAGCAGCAATCGGTCCGCGAGGAGTGATTGCGGCCGAAGTGCGATCCGTCCCAGAATTAGCGGCGACTGAATGGGCGAAAGAACGAGAAGCTTTCGTTGATATCGATACCGGGAGGGGAGAAATGATCACCGTCCCTCAGTCACCGTGGCGGTTTCGTGGTGTTGAAGCTGGTGTGAAGCCTCGAGTTGGTTATCGAGGACAAGACAACCGTGAAGTCTTGAACGAAATACTCGGGTTGAGTGCGTCTCAACTAGATGACCTAGAAACAGAAGCGATTATTAGCAGTCGCCCACCCAGATGGTCCCGGGACTCTCAGTAGCGAATTAAATCCCAGGGATAGAAGAAAAGTCTGGATCTCGCTTCTCTACGAATGCCGCCACGGCTTCAGTATTTGCAGGTGCGCCCATGAGCGTCGCATAAGCACCGTTCTCGCGTTTGTGAGCGGCCCAAGCTTCATCAGGTCGGCCAGCTCCCATCAGTAACTCTTTTGTTGCAACTAGGGAAGGTATGGGATTCGCAGCCAGCTCACCTGCTACAGCTATCGCGTCTGACATCAGACTTTCTGGTTCGCAGACTTTCCAAACAAGACCCATTTCAAGGCATTCCTCCGCGGAAAACCAACGCCCAGACATGAGAACGTAAGCCGCGTTTTGCCAACCCATTCGGGTGGCAAATGTGTAACTACTACCGGCTTCTGGAGCCAACCCTAACTGGGGGAATGGGGTGCGGAGCCGAGCGGCAGTTGACATCAGAACGAGGTCACAATGGGCCAGAAATGTCATTCCAATCCCGACACCAAGACCGTTCACAGCTGCGATCAGAGGCTTCTTAAATTCGGTTAACTGCTTCAACATTGCTGGGAACTGATGGTCTCCTCCATCTCCAGATAGACCATCTTGCATTTCCTGAAGATCTTGACCTGCTGAAAATGCTCGTCCTTCCCCTGTTATAACAGCGACCGCAACTCCGGAGTCCACCTCGGCCTCTGCGAGAGCGTCTCGAATTCCTGCGAATACGGCGTTGTTCATGGAATTTAAGGCTTGAGGACGATTGATGGTGATCACTCGTACTCTGCCAAGGTCTTCGGTGACGATAACTGGGTCGCTCATGGCAGAATCTTTGCATGGTCTACTGACCTTTGCCCAGTGGAGATGCAACGGTCGTTAGATTTGGCGCTCACTGGTGTTCCCAAACTCAATAGAATGGGGGACAGGGACACCAGGGGGGAAGATATGGCACTCACTGAACTCTCGGCAGGCGATCATGCCGATGCAATGGCGAACTACTTAGCCGAGCGCAGCGATGCTGCTGTCGCGCTGGGTAGCCGCGGGCCGGTGCGCTTCGACGCGGAGGGCAACCTACACCCGGACATCCTCGCCGAGTTCGCGACCAACGGCTTCTACATTTTCGAGGGCGTTATCGATCACGATGAAGTCACCGAACTACGCAGCGCCGTCGAGGACACCATCGAGCGCGCCCCGTCTCCCCCCGACTCCGACACCGACGCGCAAGGCCGCCCCGCACTCGGGCTCGACTACCCGATCAGTCCGTACATTTTCATCAAACCGTTGTCTGATCCTTGGGGTGGCACCAAACTCTTGAGCGGCCGCCATCCGGTCAAAATGACTGAACCCACCCCCGATGACAACGCTCCTGACCATGTGGTTCATCTGCTCCTGCAGATGTGCACGTCGATGCCTGCGGCCCTTCGCCTGTATGGGCACCCGGACCTCTTAAGTATCGCTGAGGCCATCAACGGACCGGACTTCGTGCCCTACAACGACTCCATCTTCGTGAAGAAGCCCGGAATGGGTGGGTCGGTTGCATGGCATCAGGATGGCGCAACCCACTGGGATAACCCCCACTGGCATCCAGGTATCCACGGTTTCAACTTCCAAGTGCAGCTGTATCCCACTACCCCCGCTAATGCCTTGTGGATTGTGCCCGGGAGCCACACTGAGGGCCGCATCGATATTCGAGCCCTCGTGGCAGCGAACGAAGGCGGCGAGCGCCTACCCAATGCGATCCCACTAGTGGCCGACGCGGGCGATGTGACCATCGTCAGCCGACAGATGCTGCATGGCTCGTTTGCCAATACCTCGCCGGACCCGCGCGTATCCATCACTTTCGGCTTCTATCCCCACTCGTCAGTGTTGGGTGTTTCGGGTGGGCTCAACATCACACTCGATGAAAAAAAGGGCGGAGACAAGGTCTACGACGCAGAGCACATCCGGCGTCGCTCAGCGGTGGTGCAAGTGGCATTGGACGCCCGACATCAAGCGCGTCCTGACGAGCGGCGCTACCGGTACGCACCCTTCGCCGAGGTCGAAGATGATTATCGCTATGGACCTGAGACCATTGCGAGTGTGCTGAGCGACTACACGCTCTATGACATCGCCATTTAAACCAAACAGGCTCACCAACCAACGGCCTGGTCTTCGGTGGAGTTCCCTGGGTCGGTGACTTTGGTCGGCGTTGATCCAAAACGACGGTATTTATTTAAGCTGGCATTGGGTAAGGGATAGGCCTTCTAAGACAAAGTAGATGACCCGGTTATTCACATTTGGTCACAGTTAACGGGTTATGGCTAGGGTGTCCAGATCTCAAAGAAACGAAAGGTGTGGTGGGAGAAATGAAAATCTTTCAGCGGGTAATGCAGTTCAAGCCAGAGTGTGTTTATGAAGGGATGGCTAAAGTTTCCGAGGCCGTCGGTTACATGAACTCGAACACGGACGTGCCGTGGTACGGCTGGCAAGGCATGACTGGAGCCCCGGTTGGAGCACTTGCGGTGAGTTCGCGCATAGAGGATATGAGCAGCTTTTTGGATA
>Ga0114932_10005645_pt1 | contig 11011 bp, 11 predicted proteins | sample 2SBtaG_2_FD_87286 | JGI IMG/M metagenome (GOLD analysis project Ga0114932, IMG submission 87286) | Deep subsurface microbial communities from Kolumbo volcano to uncover new lineages of life (NeLLi) - 2SBTROV12_ACTIVE470 metaG | ecosystem: Environmental > Aquatic > Marine > Volcanic ... | reverse complement strand
GGATTTCGATTGACCTGTCCGGCGAAACTCGTAATTTTGAGACTTCAATTGAGGGGGCCAAGCAAAGGAGACGCCGTATGGAGCGCCTGCTGGTCATCGAAGATTCCAGCTTCTTCCTCAATCTCATCATCAAGGGTTTCGAAGACGAGCCCGAAATCGAACTCGTCACCGCGGAAAACCTGGCGGCGGCGAAAGCCCATCTTGAAGATCGCCCGGGCGACTTTGCCTTGGCCCTGGTCGACCTGCACCTGCCGGACGCCCAGGAAGGTGACGCCGTTGACCTCACCCTCAACCACGGCATCCCGTCGGTGGTTTTCACGTCCAATTTCGATGTGGATATCCGTCAGAAATTTCTCGACGCGGGGGTTCTGGACTTTGTCTTGAAGGACAATCCGTCGAGCCTGGATTACCTTCTGAAGCTGACCCGCCGGATGATGAAAAACCGCTCGACGACCGTCTTGGTGGTCGACGATTCGACCGTGGCCTTGCGCATGTGCGGCGATCTTTTGAAGCGCTATCAGTTGAATGTCGTCGAAGCGAAGTCCGCTGCCCAGGCCTTGGATGTGTTGGCGGCACGCGACGACATTCGGATGGTCATCACCGACCATGAAATGCCGGAAATGAACGGCTTCGATCTGGTCACCACGATCCGCCGTGAACACGGCCGCGACGAGGTAGCCATCATCGGCGTTTCGGGAAGCGGCGGCGCCCCCTTGTCGGCCAAATTCATCAAACACGGGGCCAACGATTTCATCGCCAAGCCCTATCTGCCGGAAGAACTGTATACGCGGGTCGCCCTCAACTTGGATATTCTGGAAAGCATCGAGGCCCTGACCGCCGCCGCGACCAAGGATTTCCTGACCGGATTGTTCAACCGGCGGACGTTTTTCGATGTCGGCAAACGGATCGTTTCGACCCGCAGCCGTTCGAAATTCAAGTGCGCCGCCGCGATGCTGGATATTGACCACTTCAAAAGCGTCAACGACACCTACGGCCACGACGCCGGCGACGCGGTGTTGAAGGTCGTCGCGCAGACGATCGCCGAACACGCCAACCGTGGCGGTGATCTGTGTGCGCGGTTGGGCGGTGAGGAGTTTGCGCTGATGCTTGAAGTCGAAAACCTCGACAACGTGGCGCCCTACTTCGAAAAACTTCGCGCCGCCATCGAAGAACAGGTGATCCCCTACGACGGCACGGACATCCGGGTGACGACCAGCTTCGGCGTGGTCATCAGCGACCAGCCGGAACTGGAACACATGCTGATGGCCGCCGATGAGAACCTCTACAAGGCCAAGAACAATGGCCGCAACCAGGTGGTAATCGCCTGAAGCGATTTCGGACCAGCAGCTGTTCCGGGCAGGCAATTGAAATTCTCGAGATTGCGGCTACATTCAAGGCAATCCATTGCAGCGAAGGAACGCACCCATGTCTGAGCCGATAACCCTTGAAGTGTTCACCGATTACGTCTGCCCCTGGTGTTATCTGGGCGATAACCGGGTGAAACAGCTGAAAGAGAACTACGACGTCACGATCAAGCTGGTGCACTTCCCGCTGCATCCGGAAACGCCGTCGGAGGGGCGTGAATTGCAAGACCTGTTCCAATGCGGGCCGGAAGAGATCGAGGCCAAAAACACCCGCATGCGCGGTCTTCTGGAAGCCGAGGGTTTGCCCTTCAGCGACCGCAGCCACACCTACAACTCGCGCCTCGCCCAAGAGGTCGGCACCTGGGCCGACACCCAGGACGGCGGTGATGACATCCACGACAAGTTCTTCGAAGCCTACTTCGTCGACGGCCGCAACGTCGGCGATCCGGACGTGATCCTGGAGGTGGTGAAGGCCGCCGGCCTGGACGTCGATGAGGCGCGCGCCGTCATTGAGGAACGCCGCTTCAAGGATGCCGTCGACGCGGACTGGGCGAAATCACACCAATACGGGGTGACCGGCGTGCCGACCTTCGTTACCGCCGGCAAGGGCCTGGTCGGCGCCCAGCCCTACGAAGCGCTGGTCCAGCTTATGGACGAGGTCGGCGCGCCGAAACGAAATTAAACGTCAGAAGATATTCCATCTCCCCTCATCGTGTCCTTCTCTCCGAGGGAGATGGAATGTAAGACGCGGCCACACAGTTCCCTTCTCCCATGGGAGACCTCTGCAAAACTCGAAAAACGTCGGCATTGGCGTCCTTATCTACTCCCTCCCCCCTGGTGGGGGAGGGTTGGGGTGAGGGGGCGGAAGCGCCGTCTGGCGCGGAAAAACTATCTTTTCCCCTCCGGGTTCCCACCCCCGTCCCGACCTTCCCCCATCAAGGGGGAAGGAGAAAAAGGGCGCGGATTGATGGATTTGATCGATTTGCAGAGGTCTCCATGGGGAGAAGGAGGGGCCCGCGCAGCGGGAGGATGAGGGGATTTAAAGCCCGTAGGCTTCCGCCATCTCCGGGTCCTTGCTGGCCACCATGCGGGCCAGATCGGCGATCACCTTGGCCTGTTTCCAGGTCGCGTCGTCCTGCATCTTGCCGTCGATCATGACGGCACCGGTGCCGTCGGGCATAGCCTCCAGGATACGCAGCGCGAATTTCGCCTCCTCCACATCAGGCACGAAAACCCGCCTGGCGATGTCGATCTGTTTGGGATGCAATGACCAGGCGCCGACGCAGCCCAGCAAGAACGCGTTGCGGAACTGGGCCTCACACGCCGCGTCATCGGAGAAATCGCCGAAGGGCCCGTAGAAGGCCTTGAGGCCGTAGCTCTGGCAGGCGTCGACCATGCGCGCGACGGTGAAATGCCAGAGGTCCTGCTGGTAAAGCGTGCGTTCGCCGCCGTCGTCGCGGCTATCTTCCAAAACGCCGTAAAAGGGATGGCCGCCGCCGACCCGGGTTGTCTTCATGCCGCGCGATGCGGCCAGATCGGCCGGGCCCAGGCTCATGCCGTGCATGCGCGGGCTGGCCGCGGCGATGGCATCGATATTGTTGACCCCCAGTGCGGTCTCCAGGATCGCATGGATCATGATCGGCGTCTTGACCGCGTGGCGGGCTTCCAACTGGGCCAGCAACTGGTCCAGATAATGGATGTCCCAGGGCCCTTCGACCTTCGGCAGCATCATCACGTCCAGCTTGTCGCCCACGTTGGCGACGATGTCGGTGACGTCATCCAAAAACCACGGGCTGTTCAGGCAGTTGACGCGGGTCCAGAGCCCCGTATCACCGAAATCCACGGCCTTCGCCACCTCGACGAAACCGGCCCGCGCCGTGTCCTTGGCATCGGCCGGAATGGCGTCTTCCAAATTGCCCAGAAGCACATCCACCTGACCGACCATGTCCGGCACCTTGGCGCGCATCTTCTCCACATGCGGCGGGAAGAAATGGATCATCCGTTCCAGGGCGACGGGTACCTCGCGCAACGGTGCCGGTGCACCAATGGACAGCGGCTCAAAGAACTTTTTCGGCGGTTTTTGCATGGGCTCAGGTCTTCTGAATCTGGAGTTTCAAGGCCGCCGATGTTGCATCGCAACAACGGGAAAGACAAGCGCCGCCGGCATGTTCACGGTTTCAATCGCTGGCATTCCCGCGAAAGCGGGAATCCAGAGCGCCGGGTTCGGCGTTCCAATTCCTGGATTCCCGCGTTCGCGGGAATGACGACGACGGCAATGCGATCCTTGCTAACTTTTCGTCTTCTCCCGCCCCGGCCGGCCCGGGTGGATATCCATGGTCTTGGCGATGACCTCCAGCATGACCTCGTTGGCGCCGCCGCCGATGGCGCTTTGGCGGATGTCGCGGTAGGCCCTGGAAATCCAGTTCTCGGTCATCACCCCCTGGCCGCCCCAGTATTGCAGGCATTCCGACGGCAACGTCATGGACATCTTGCCGGTCTTGTATTTGGCCATCGACGCAATCTGGGTAATATCTTCGCCGTTCATGTACATCTCGATGCCCCGGTAAAGCAGCGCGCGCAGTGCCTCGACCTCGGTCTGCAACTCCGCCAGTTTGTGATAGACGACCTGGTTGGCCAGGATCGGTTTATCAAAGACCTCGCGGCTGCGGGTGTACTCAATCGTATGTTCGATGGCCATTTCCATGGCGCGCACGCCGCGCGCCGCGACGAACATGCGCTCCTCTTGAAATTGCCCCATCTGATAGATGAAACCCTGGCCCTCTTCGCCGATCAAATTGGACCCGGGGACACGCACCTCGTCGAAGAACAACTCCGCCGTGTCGGAACATTGCAGCGTCAATTTGTCCAGCTTGCGCCCGACGGTGACGCCCTTGGCTTTCAACGGCACGACAATCAGCGACTTGTTCTTGAACGGCGCGCCGTCGTCGGAGGTATTGCACAGAAGGCAAATCCAATCGCCCTGGACGCCGTTGGTGATCCACATCTTCGAGCCGTTGATGACGTAGTCGCCGCCGTCCTTCTTCGCCGTGGTCTTGATTTTCGCCACGTCGGAGCCGGCCGAGGCTTCACTGACGCCGATGCAACCGACCAGATCGCCGGCAATGGTCGGCGCCAGCCATTCGCGTTTCAGGGCGTCGTGGCCGTATTTCGTCAGGGCCGGCGTGCACATGGTGCTCTGCACGCCGACGGCCGAGCCGAGCCCGCTGGAGCGGACATTGCCCAGGGCCTCGGCGAAAACCATTTCATAAGAGAAATCCAGGTCCATGCCGCCGAATTCTTCCGGTTTGCTAATCCCCAGCAAGCCCGCGTCACCCAACGCCTTCATGACTTGATGGGCCGGGAACATCTGCTCGGCCTCCCACTGGTCGATGAAGGGTTCGATATGTTTGTCGAAAACCGCCAGCGCCGTGCGCTCCATCTCCCGGTGCTCGTGGGTGAACTGCATGGCCTAATCCTCGCTGCTCGAGAGAAATTCAGGGGTGACGGCCCGGTGGAAGCCATCGAAGGGAACGGACTTGTCGTGATCCGGGACTTCGTAGTTGTTGGTCATGTTCGGCACCGCGCCGTCGACGCGGACCGTTTCACCGGAAATGAAGGCCGCCGCCGGCGACAGCAGAAAGGCCACCATCCCCGACACTTCCGCCTCATTGCCATAGCGCTTCGTCGGCATCAAAAGGCGGCGCTTGTGCAGCCGCTTCTTGGTTGCCTCGTCGTAAGTATCCTGCCCCGACGACGCAATAATGCCCGGCGCGACGGCGTTGACCCGGATCCCGTAGTGGGCCCATTCCACCGCCGCCGTGCTGGTCAGGTTGACCATGCCCATGCGGGCCGCGCCGGAATGGCCCAAGCGCGGCATGCCGTTCCACGAATCGGCGGTGATATTGACGATATTGCCGCCGTGTTCACGCATGCACTGGCGGACGATCTCACGGCTCATCAGGAAGCCGCCGGTCAGGTTGTTGCGGACCACGGTCTCCCAGCCCTTCTGGCTGATGTCCTCCAACAGGGCCTGGAACTGACCGCCGGCATTGTTCACCAAACCGGCCACCGGGCCGTGGCGTTCGATGATCGCGGCGATGTTGTCGGTGACCGCGTCTTCGGCGCGGATGTCGAAAGCGGCCGTGTCGGCCTTGCCGCCGTCGTCGGCGATCTCGGCGCTGACGGCATCGAGTTTTTCCTGGGTCCGCCCGGTGATCACCACGCTTGCCCCCAGCGCCGCCAATTCGTGGGCGATACATCGGCCAATGCCGCTACCGCCGCCGGTGACGATGATCACCTGACCGGCGAACAGATCGGCGCGAAACACGGATTGGTACGGCATGACGAGGCTCTCCATTCAATTCGGCAACAGCAATACGGTCCGGTCTCCATGGTACGACGTGGCGCCGGCCGGCGCCAACGCGGCCAAGGAAAATGAAATGCTGAATTGTGAACAACACCGAGAGGAATCGATTCGCCCCGCAAGATGTGCTAAACCCGGCCCCATACCAATACCACCACAGGGACGAAAACCATGCCGTATACGCTTGATCAGTTTGCCGCTGAATGCCGCACCGCCTTGCAAGGTGGAGAAAACCCGGAAGCCTACGAAGCCGTCCGCCAATGCGTCGCGAAGGCCCTCAAGGACGACGACTTCGTCGCCGAACATGTGCCGGAGACGGCCGACAAACCGCGCCGCATCATCTATGAAGACCAGGACTTGGGTTTCTGCATTTGCGCCCACACTTACACGGGCGCCAAGCAAGGTGAGCCGCACGACCATGGACCGACGTGGGCTATTTACGGCCAGGCTGCCGGTGAAACGGAAATGACCGACTGGGAGATCGTCGTGCCGCCGACAGACGGCGCGCCGGGCAAGGTCAAGAAGGTGCGCACCTATAAGATGATGCCGGGCGACGCCCATGTTTATGCCCCGGGCGATATCCATGCGCCCTACCGCGATGCGCCGACGCGCTTGATCCGGATCGAGGGCGAAAACACGGACAACGTGGAACGCACCCCCGTGGAAGCCATTTGACCACACCACCAAGGCAACGGGCATGACATCCCAACAGCGTCTGCCCGCCTCGCTTCTCGGATTGTGGGTTATCGCGCTGATCGCATCAGGCATCGCGCCGGCCGACCGGTTGACATGGTATTTGGAAGTCGCACCGGTGCTGATCGCCATCCCGCTGATGGTTGTCACGCGGCGCCGTTTTCCGCTGACGCCGCTGCTCACCGTCCTGATTTTCATCCACGGCCTGATTTTGATCCTCGGCGGGCACTACACCTATGCCCAGGTGCCGCTTGGCTTCTGGGTCCAAGATGGGTTCGATCTGGCCCGCAACCATTATGACCGCCTGGGACATTTCGCCCAGGGCTTCGTCCCGGCCATCCTGGCCCGCGAAATCCTGCTCAGAAAAACCGCGCTCAGGCCCGGCAAGATGATGTTCTACCTTGTCGTTTCCGTGTGCCTGGCGTTCAGCGCCTTTTATGAGTTGGTCGAATGGTGGGCCGCCGTGGCGCTGGGCCAGGACGCGGAATCGTTCCTCGGCACCCAGGGTGACGTGTGGGATTCACAGTGGGACATGTTCATGGCCCTATGCGGCGCGGCATCCGCCTTGCTGATCTTGTCGGCCTGGCATGACCGGCAATTGGCCAAATTGGCTTAAATTTCGCAGCCGTGACGGCGATCACTGACGGCGGTCGAAACACCGTCCATACTGAGCGCAGAAAAAACGACCAGACCTTGTCGTGTCTCCGAGAACAGGAGGTATCGCCATGACCACGCTAAAGGCCTTCGGGCTGACGCTCATTCTTTCGGCCGTCATCATCGCGGCCATGCATATGACGGGAACGGGTGACCCCATGATGGTGGGATCGCCGTCGGGAACCTTCTGACGGCGTCAATTATCGCCGTCGACCAAACGTCCGACACTGCCAAGCACCGAGCCTTCGCCCTTGTCCGAGCCTTGGATGGCCGGGGCATGGGCCAAGATACGGTCGGCAAGGCGCGAAAAGGGCAGGCTTTGCAGATAGACCGTTCCGGTACCCTGGAGGGTCGCCAGAAACAGCCCCTCGCCGCCGAAGAACATGGATTTCAGGGACCCGGCGCGTTCAATATCGTAATCGATATTGCCGGTGAAGGCCGCGATGCAGCCCGTATCGACGCGGATCGTCTCATTGTTCAGCTGCTTTTCGACGATGGTGCCGCCGGCGTGGACGAAGGCCATGCCATCGCCGCGCAGGCGTTGCAGGATAAAGCCTTCACCGCCGAAGAAACCGGCCCCCAGGCGTTTGTTGAAGGCAATGTCGACCTTGGTGCCCAGCGCCGCGCACAGGAAGGCATCTTTTTGGCAAAGCAGTTCACCGCCCTGGCGGGCCATATCGACGGCGATGATCTTGCCCGGATAGGGGGCCGCGAAGGCGACCCGAGATTTGCCGGCGCCTTCATGGGTGAAATGTGTCATGAAGATGGATTCACCGGTGATCGCCCGCTTGCCGACCTGTAGAAGCTTGCCGAAGACTCCGGCGTCGGGATCGGAACCGTCGCCCATCTTGGCCTCGAACACGATGCCTTGTTCCATGTAGTTCATGGCGCCGGCCTCGGCGATGACCGTTTCACCCGGGTCCAGAATGACCTCCACCAATTGCATGTCGTCACCGATCAGCTTGTATTCGATTTCGTGACATTGGCGGGCCATGGGCGTTCTCCGTGATTTCAATTTGTCCGTCGGCGTCTATTCGGCGGCGTCTATTCGGCGGCGTCGCGCTCCGCTTCTTCGCGGTCCATGCGCTCCCAATCGTAGGCCAAGGGCTGCTTGTCCAGAAAGCCCCGAATGGCCTGTTCGTGATAATCGCTGGAGAAGTAGATGGCCTGGGCGGCGGCTTCCATCTCAATCAGGGCGTTGGCGTCCAGATTGAACGACTGATTGACGATGCGTTTGGTGGCGCCCAGGGCCGGGGTATTGGCCTTGCAAAGACGCTGGCCCAGGGACCGGGCGGCGGCCATCAATTCGCCGGCGGGATGCACCTCCATGGCGATGCCCATGTCCTTGGCTTCGGCGGCATCCAGGGGCCGGCCCGTGAACATGATCTCCTTGGCGCGCTGCAGCCCGACAATGCGCGGCAGGGTGAAGAAGGCGCCGACGTCGGGCACCAGACCGATGCGCGGGAACACACAACACAGCCTGGCGCGATCTGAACAGAGAATGAAATCGGCGGCCAGGGCCATGGAGAAACCGGCCCCGTAGGCGGCCCCGTCGACCGCCGCGATCACCGGAATTTCCAGGTTCAACAGTTTTTGAAACCAATCATGATAGCGGTAAAGCCGTTGGCGGTCCTCGGCCGTGTTGCGATTGCCGAGACCTTCCGACAGGGCCTTCAGATCGCCGCCGGCGCAAAAAACCCCGCCGGCGCCGGTAAGAATAATCGCACCAAGACCCGTGTCGTATTGCAGGGACGGAATCAGGCGGGCGAAATCGTCGCGGATTTCCGGGCTGAGCGCGTTGCGCCGTTCCGGCTGGTTCAGGGTGATGGTGCCGATGCCGTCGGCAACTTCGAAAGTAATGGCTTTGTAGTCGGCGCTGGACATGGCGTCTCTCCTGGAATGGGGTGCGGTGCGGAGTATAAGCCGCAAGGCCATTGATGCGCACGGCCATTTGCCCGCATAATTCAACCCATGAAACGGCCCGCATCAATGAGGCCGCTGATCATATTTCAGGGAGGAACTCAGATGAAACGCAGCTTTTTGGCCATTGGCCTCACCGTTGCCTTGGCGCTGGGCGCGCCGGCGCTGACCGGCGCCGAAGCCAAGACACTGAAGATGGCCTACGACGCCGATCCCGTGTCCTTGGATCCCCACGAGCAGTTGTCCGGCGGCACCTTGCAGCTGTCGCACTTGATTTTCGATCCGTTGGTCCGCTGGAACCAGCAAGGCGGCTTCGACGCCCGTCTGGCGGCCAGTTGGAAGACCGTCAATCCGACCACCACGCGGTTCACCCTGCGCCAGGGCGTGAGCTTCCATTCGGGCAATCCCTTCACCGCCGCCGACGTCAAATGGACCGTCGACCGGCTGAAGAAAAGTCCCGATTTCAAGGGCCTGTTTGAGCCCTTCGTCGGCGCCACCGTCGTCGATGACCACACCGTCGACCTGATCACCAAGAAGCCCTACGGCCTGGTCATGGCCATGGCCACCTATGTCTTCCCGATGGATTCGAAGTTCTACTCGGGCACCATGAACGGCAAGGCCAAGGACGAAGTGGTCAAGCACGGCAATTCCTTCGCGTCGGCCAACGCGTCTGGCACCGGGCCGTTCCGCATCACCAAGCGCGAACAGGGCGTGCGGGTGGATTTCGACCGCTACGCCAAATATTGGGACAGTTCTTCACCGGGCAATGTCTCGAAGATTGTCCTGACCCCCATCAAGGAAGGCCCGACCCGGGTCGCCGCCCTGCTGTCCGGCGACGTGGATTTCATCGCGCCGGTGCCGCCGGCCGATCTGGACCGGGTTCGTAAGGGCGCGAATACGGATCTGGTGACCATGAGCGGTGGACGTATCATCACCTTCCAGATGAACCAGAACCGCGTCGCGCATTTCAAGGACGTCCGCGTCCGCCAGGCCATCGTCCACGCCATTAACAACGCCGGCATTGCCCAAAAGGTGATGAAGGGCTTCGCCACACCGGCGGGGCAACAAAGCCCGATGGGGTACCAGGGTCACAATCCGGCCCTGAAGCCGCGGTATGATCTGAACAAGGCAAAGGCCTTGATGAAGGAAGCCGGCCTGGAAAAAGGCTTCTCCATCACCATGATGGCGCCCAATAACCGCTATGTGAACGACGCCAAGATCGCCGAGGCGGTGGCCGCCATGCTGGCGAAGATCGGCATCAAGGTCGATCTGACGACCATGCCGAAGGCCCAGTACTGGCCGAAATTCGATGAGCGCGCCGCCGACATCATGATGATCGGCTGGCATTCGGATACGGAGGATTCGGCCAATTTCTCCGAGTTCCTGACCATGACGCCGAACAAGGAAACCGGCTATGGCCAGTACAATTCCGGCAACTATGGCAATGCCAAGCTGGATGCCATGGTGATCGCGGCAAATGGGGAAACGGACGTCAAAAAACGTTCGGGCATGCTTCAAGAGGTGGAAAAGATGCTGTTCGACGATGCCGCCTTCGTGCCCCTGCACTGGCAGAACCATTCCTGGGCCGTGAGGAAGGGTATCGACATCGGCAAGGTGGTCAATGTCATGAACTTCCCGTACCTGGGTGATCTGGTCGTCAAGTAAGTCTTGGGCGGTGGCGGGCGGGCGCCCGCCGCCGCCATTGGCGACCCTGATCCCTTTCGCATTATGACCGCAGGAGAAGCCGCCGGATTCCTTGGCCGGCGCCTCATTCAGGCGCTGATCGTGATGTTCGTCATCAGCCTCATCGGTTTCTCCATCCAAGACAACCTGGGCGATCCGTTGCGCGAATTGGTCGGCCAGTCGGTCTCGGAAGCCGAGCGCCACGCCCTGCGCGAACGCATGGGGCTGAATGATCCGTTCCTGATCCAATACGGCCGCTTCCTGGCCGGTGCCCTGCAAGGCGATTTGGGCACGTCGTACTTCTTCAAGAAGCCGGCCCTGGACGTCATCATGG
>Ga0114932_10005643_pt1 | contig 11012 bp, 9 predicted proteins | sample 2SBtaG_2_FD_87286 | JGI IMG/M metagenome (GOLD analysis project Ga0114932, IMG submission 87286) | Deep subsurface microbial communities from Kolumbo volcano to uncover new lineages of life (NeLLi) - 2SBTROV12_ACTIVE470 metaG | ecosystem: Environmental > Aquatic > Marine > Volcanic ... | reverse complement strand
CCAAACACGACTACGCCTTGACCTGGGAAAGTTGCGATAGGATTAATACGATTTTCGTATAAATCATCTCTTTCTAAGTTGGTTAGTCTTGTTTGAGCTTCCAATACTGATGTTAAACCACCACGATTTAGACCTGCTGGTGCGAACCACTCTTGTCCAATTCTATCATTTTGTGCATACACACCTGGTAGAACTACTGAAGGTGGAACCCAAGTAGGTTTGTTTTTAACTTCATCAAGAATCTTAACCCAAGGATAATATGTTCCGACATAATTACTATCTAAAGTTTTTACATCATCGATTGCGCCTTGAATTGTTCTTCCATAACTTGAACCATCTAAGATAAAGAATGCGTCTGCACGACTTTCAATCTTATCAATAGCGTGGTTAGTTACTGAACTATGTAATTGATGAATAACACCTGGTAGTGCTAATAAGTTAATATCATACTCATCTGGATTTGAAATTGTGTCGATTGCTCGTTTATAAGCTACTGAACCGGTTGTTGTAGCTGAACTTAAATCAAATCCTTGTGTATTGTTTGCTGCAATATTTGTACCTGATTTTCTTTCAACTGCCGGGTCAAATCCGTCAAATCCGTCTTGGAAAGGAACTGCAAATTTTCTTTGTCCTAATGCTGAATTAGTTAAAGAAATTAATGTAGAACCATTAGCAAATGTAGCACCTAATGTAGATGCGTCTGCACTTCCTAATGCATTTTCCAAACTCATTGAAACATTATTACCTGTTCCTGCACTTGTTGGAAGTGAGTTTTGGTATGCTTTATTATCATTGTCTGCAAAGTCAAATCCATAATAAACATTTTGGTCAAATGTTCCACGATTATTTGTCTGAGTTGTTTTAAATGAAGCAGTTGGAAAAGCTCCTGCTACCGTACTACCACTTGGTGTTCCAATTGCAACAACGTGTGGTAATGTTACTGCTCCGAATCCCATAGGAACTAATTCCTTTGAAATGTTTGGTAGATTAGTAAAATCAGATATTCTAATATATTTAGACTGATTTGGATAATCTCCGTTTGTTGTTAATTTACCATTAGAATCTGTTGTGATAAATCTATCACCAACTTTTCTTGGTAGGTAATTATCTGACTCTTCATCAAAATTTAAATTTGAGAAGTTTTCTAATACTGTTCCGTCATCATTTTGTCCAGGATTATTTACGATTACCTGTAATGCAAACGAACCATAATCAGAACCTGGAACATCTGCCGCTCTCTTAATATCAGATATACCAATCTTATATTTAGAGTTTTGGTTTGTTCCGTGTGCTATGGTTTTTACTTTGAACAAGTCTGTTCTTGAACCATTAACTAATTGTGATTGTATCGCTGGTGTTGTAGCTTCCTTGAAGTCAAATGAAAAGTTTTCTGCACTTGATGTTGCAAGTGTTACGAAGTCATTTGCATTAGCTTCACTTTGGAATTTAGAAAAGTTTGAATACACATAGACATTTTTTAAATTGTCTTGTGGGTTATCACTAAACACTTTTGTAATGTAATTTGCTGAACTTGAATTAAATGATAAGTTGAAAGCTTCTGCTGAGCCGTCTTCATTTGTATCTAAGTTAAGAGTGAAATTACTTGAAGATGGTATTCCCATAGTTATGGAAGCTGAAGCTGCACCATTACTGAATAAGCTCTTTCCGATACCACCTCTGGATGTTTTTAGTGTTGCCGCAACTCTTGCTCCGTATGAACCACTTAAAACAAGTGATAGAGTATCTGTTGCATATCCACCTAATCCTAAAACACGAACGATTGTTAGTGTTCCTGCGTTGCGAAGATATTGTTTCGCAGCAAAAGGAACATAAAAGTCTCCGGTTTCTTTACCGAAGATTGTTTCAAACTCACCAAAGTTTCTGATAGTCGTTGGAATAAATGCTGGCCCCATATCTGTTGGACCAATTAATGCACCACCGATTTCAGAAATACCTTGCGGTAAGAATGATAAATCTTTTTCTCTTGTAAATACACCAGGACTGACTATTCTTTCAGCCATTATGTTTCTCCTAATAAGGTTATTTCTCGTTAAGTATAAATATCATTTTGAAATCTCAAAATGTATCCAATACCTAAATTATTTTACTGGTGTAAAAACACCACTATTGATATCTATACTACCTTGACCATATTTTTCAGTCAATGAATCAATCAATTCTTTTTCAGCCATTGTTAGTTGTTCGTATTGTGTTTCCAAACGAATTTTATCACCAGCAATAGTTTCTAATCTTTTCTCAGTTTGCATTCTTGATACTTCTAACATACCTAATGCATTTGTAACTGAGTTATAATTGTTTCTTAGTTCTTCAATTGAATTTAATTCATCTTTAGTAAATTTGACATCTTTTGATTTTTTAGCCATTATAACTCCTGTTTTGGTTTAATAATAAATATAAAGTTATTTGTTCAAACAATCACATTTTTGTTTGATATCATCAACTTCTTTCTTTAATTCTTTAATACTTTCTATTAATAATGGAACGATTTTTTCATACTTAACACCAAGATATCCATTACTTCTTTCTGCTACAACTTCTGGCAATACTTTATGTATTTCTTGTGCCACGACACCAACATCGTGTCCTTCGTATGTATTTTGTTTATCGTTCCAATCAAATGTATAACCACCGATTTGACTTACTTTCCATAATGGTTCTGTGATTGGTTGTATGTTGTCTTTAAGTCTTTCGTCTGATGAACCGAATGCGATTACATCTCCACTTGCTTCTATTTGAGAACCTGATATGTTTTTTAAGAATTGTGCATTTCCACCCTCAGACATATCTAATGTAAGTGCAGTTATGGTTGCTCCACCATCATTACCTTTTAATACTATATCTTTATCTTGTGTTTCTGATTTTATAACGAAATCGGAAGATACTCTTTTGAAACTACCAAATGAAGTTCCATCATCTTTTAATATGATGTCTGTTCCGTCTGCGTCAAGAACAATATCTCCACCAGCGTCAACTGTAAAATCTGCTGCTGTCGATACACTTGGTATAGCGGCATCACTACCACTAACTATTAATTTTTTCCAACTTGGCATTTATTTTATCTCCTTATGGTTGGTTACCTTTTCGGCCCACTTCCTTGATTGCCAGTCAAGGCCAATAAGTTATTTACTTAAATTTTTATAATTTTCTTGAAGTTTTTCAACTACTTTTACTGCTTCAAGTAATTTTATACCTGGTATCATACTTTCTTGAATTACATATAATAAAAATTCTGTTTCTTCTTTAGAAAGTTGAACACCATTACTATTTTCTTGTGCGGTATCTTGTCTTACCTTATCAATTAATCCCATAATAACCCTTAACATTCATTTTTACGAGTATATAAATATATCCCCTGTTCCGTCGTCTGTTTTAATATTACCTTTAACATTATATGTTGCGGAACCTGTATTCGCTGTCAATACATATAAAGAAGCGTATGCTTCTGGCACACCTGAAACGGCGTCTTGTCCAAGTTGTGTATCAACTTGAACACCAAATCTATCTTCTGAATCATCAAATATAAATGCACTACCACTACCTGCTGAACCACTACCTACTAAGAAACCACCATCTCCTGTTGCTGATGAACCACTATTAAATAGTGCAAATCTGTCAGCGATTAATAAGTTAGATGATGATATAGATGTTGTTGAACCATTTACCGTTAGATTACCTGTAATGGTTGCTGCACCTACGACATTTAAAGTAGTTCCGTCAAATGTTAAGTTAGCTTCTGCATTTTGTCCGTCTGTTCCAGTAGCAGTAACTATTCTGTTATTACTACCATTTGCCATAAAGTCAGATACATCAACTGCGATAGCGTTTGAAGAAACATCAATACCTGTTCCTGCTCCAACTGCTAATGCAGAACCTCCACCACCAGTTAAACCATCTCCTGCTACTGATGTTGCTAATGCGTCTTCATCAACACCACCGTCTTTAATAGCGATTGTTTTTGCTCCACTTCCGTCAAATGTTGTTCCACTATTTAATTGGATTGTTGCGTTATCAACGGTAAGTGCGTTTGGAACTTTCAATACTGATAATGTATCACTTGATAGTTCTAATGTAGTGGTATCTGCTGAATTTGTATTCAACATTGTTCCTTCAACTGAGTTTGCTGCGATTGTTAAAGCACCACCTGCTGCTACTGCCGCATCTCCACTTACTTTGGCAAATAAATATTCTGCGAAGTTGGAACCAGATATAAATTTACTTCCTCCGTCACTTACAAAAAGTTTAAGTGCGTCGTGTGATACACCTGTTTCTGGTGTTGTTGGAAATTCTCCTGATACACCACTTATTCCACTACCGTCTCCTGTAAAGGAACCTGTGAAAGAACCTGTAATGTGTGAACTTCCAACTGCTGATGAATTTTTTAAATTTCTTGTTACTATTAAATCTTGACCTATCGTCACATCATCTGGCAAAGATAATGTTATAGCATTAGCTGCGTTTGTTACAGTAATTTCGTTTGAAGTTCCTGTAAGAGTTGCTGCTGCTGGGCCGTCTGCCCCACCAATAATTAATTGTCCGTTTGAAGTTAATGCTACTGCACCAACTGCGTCTGTTCCACTATCTTGTGAAATCAAAACTGCTTTATCTGTTAATGATGTCGCTCCAATACCACCTTGGGCTACTGGTAACGCTGTATCTAATGTTAATGTGCTCAATTCTGCGGCTGAACCACTAACGATAACTTTTTTCCAACTTGCCATTTTTTATCTCCTTATGACGATATATTTTATTCTACTTATAAATATAACAAAACTAAATTTTAATCAAAACCTAAATAAAAATTACTACCACTATACATTATACCACCCTCTTGTGCGGTTGGTGTTGTGGTTTGTTCTTTTAATTGAAAGTTATCAAATGAACCACTAACATCTACTGAACCTGTAAACCTACTAAAGTCAGATACAAATAAGTTTGTAATTTTAACTTGACCTGTGCTTGATACATCTAAATTTCTAAATGAACCACTATTGTAAGGTAGTGTTGAACTACCGATATTATATAGGTTTGCTGCGTCTGGTATCAAAGAACCACTTACAACATCAATACTTGCTGTTGTAAATGTTAGTAAATTTGCCAGTTGTTTTGATTTTGTTTTTGCCATAGTATTCTCTTATTTATAAATATCTAATTATCAAATTTACCGAACCCAATTATTTCATCTGTTAGTTCTATTGTATATCCTAACTCACTTGAATTAAGGTGTAATTCTAAATTTGTTGATGTTTTTTGATTGATAGTCAAAGCGTCATTTTCAATCAACATTCCGTTAATAAAAAACATAAAATCGTTTTCAGTCGTACTTGATAAATTAGTTGGGGCCGAAGCTGTAATTGCATTAAAACTTGATGTAGTGGAATTAACAAAACTACCTGTATGTACGAATGACTTTCTTAAATAATCTCTGTCTGGTTTTAGTGCTTGTAGTTTAGCAAATGCCACTTTTTCTGTAATGAGTGAAGTATCACTTGAACCTGATGTTTCTGTATCGTTTGAAATAGTTATATATTGAACATCACTATTTAAGTCAAGTGAACCTGTTAAATCTAAACTGCCTGTAAATCTTTGTCTATGACTATCTACTTCCGTTCCAAACTTTGTAGAACCTGTATTATTTGATTGAGTGGTTTGAGTTGCTGCAAAAGTAGTGTTTGGTGCATTTAAAGCTCCTTTAAAAGTTAGTCCGTCTTCTGGTACGTAATTTCCTGTAATGATGAAATCACTTTCAGTATCTAAACTACCTGATATAATTCCGTCTTTAAAAACTAAATTTTTTGAACCTGTTCCAATCGTAAGTGTTTCTGGTGCCAATGTAACCGCATTAAAGTTAACATCGGAAGTAGTAGAAACATCTTGTGGGATTGATAACTTAATTGTTTGATTATCAATTCCGTCAAACTCTCTCGATACAAACGGCACTCCACCTGCCTCCGCACTAACACCAGTTGATGCGGAAATTATAAGTGGGTTATTTAGTTTAAATATTAAGTCTGACATTATGAATTAAATTTTCCGATTGCTAATATTTCATCATCAGATTCTAATTCATATCCTATTGATGTTGTATTTACTTGTAAATGAAATGAAGAACCTGCTTGTTTTATTGACAAAGCGTCGTGTTCCATATATTGTCCATTGATAAAGAATACAAAATCATTTATTGAAGTTGCCGTTACACCACTTGGCGCCGAAGCTGTTTCCGCTGTAAAACTTGCGGTGTTTGTAGAAATTATACCTGTTGATGATTTAAAAAATTGTTTTCTTAAATATGTTGTTTCATCTGTCGTTAAGGTCGCTACATTGAAGTTTGCAATCGCTGCTTCCGTAACTAATGCAGTTGAACTTTGGTCATTAAAAGTAGAGTCATTAGAAATTTCATTTACTGAATATCCATTTAAAACAAATGAACCACTAATATCTACCGAACCTGTAAATTCGTGTTTATCGTCTAATGTATCTCCAAACTCGTTTGAACCTGTTGAAAAATCAACTGAACGAGTTGTAATTTGTTGTATAAATAAATCTGATGTTAAACTACCTGTTACGGTTAAATCTCCAACGATTGTAGCACTTTGTGATGTTACGAACGAACCGGTCAATGCCACACTACCACTTATACCTCCGTCTGTGAACTTTGTTGTTCCTGTTCCAATGTTTAATTCATTGGCTGTTAATGTATTGAATTGAACATTTGCGTCTGTCGAAACATCTTGTCCTATTGATATTTGTTGAGTAAGTGGGGCCGAACCATCAAAACTTTGTCCATTGTTAGATAATGTTATACCTGTTCCTTGTTCTAATGTAAAAGGATTAGTAATCGATATACTAAATATATCTTTTGTATCTTCACCAAATTCGGCTGCGTTTGAAGAAAGTTTCACATCATCATCAAAGGTTTTGTCTGTGCTTTCTCTAATGATTAATTTTTTAGGTGTCAGATATTTTTTTGTGGTGTTGTAGTTGTTAAAGTGTTCTGGTAAAATATATCCATATAGTGAAACACTAAAAGTAGTCTTGATTAGTCTTTCATCTTCTACTTGACTCGCATCAGAAAAGCTTTCAATTTGAGTTCTAAATCTCATCTTTCCTGGTTCACCCCAATATGCTCCGTCCGAATAATTAATCTTCTCTACGATTGAATTCATTTGTTCAATAAATGAAGTCCATACGGTAAATTCATATGTTAAGTTCATATAATCTGGCATAGCTACATTGTAGTATTCACGATTAGGTTCTATGTTTTTTAAAACTGAAAACTTATCAAAACGATTTGTTTGTGAATATTTCTTTTGGAAAGAATAAAATAGTTTAGGGTCATTAGCGTCTAATTTATCAATCGGCATATCTGTATTACGAGTCATACCTGTTCGTTTATAAACTATTAACGGAACTATTATTTGTCTTTTTTTATCTCTTAGAAATCCTTGTTTTGTGATTTGGTTCCACCTCTCTGGCGATGCGTAAATACAAGGAACGGTTACTTTTTCTTTATTAACTTGAACTTGTGGTTTAATTACTTCATTGAAGTAATACATAATAGCAGAGTCCATATCTACTAATCCAACTGATAAATTTTTTACATCATCTTTTACATCAGGTGAACTACGGCTAATCTGCTCTCCACGATTGAAATCTTTTCTTTGACTTCTTGGTATTGGTTTATTTCTTGCCATTAGAATCCTCTATATTCTTCTAAGTTATTGGTTGGCATTCTTACTAAATGTCCTTGAACTACTATTGAGTGTGATTTATCAGGGTCCCCACCAACTAATTGGTTTTCATTATATGACTTTACTTCAAAATAACCCTCGTTCCATTTCAATATATCGCCAATATCTGGTCTTAAATCTACTTCAACTAAGTATGCTCTTTGAAATGCGAACGAAACATTTTGTGTATTGTCTGCACCAAAGTCTGTGTAATCAAAATTAAAGTCTTCAGCGTTAACAATACACGGAAGTTTAACCCCTTGTTTGTAAACTTTACCCTCCGATGCTTCACCATACATATTTGTTTCTGTATCATAAACTGATACACGATACAAGATAACGAACTGGTCAATTATCCCGCAGTCGTCAATATTAGGTTCACCTACAAGTTCTCTATTGAACTTTTCAAAGGTGGCTAAGTCTTTGTCTCCATAAAATCTTTGTGGCATTTGATTATCCTATATAGATTGGGTAAGGAACTTTACGAAGTGTTTCTTGTTGAAACTCTCCCTCATCTCTTTGAGCTTCCATAAGTGCCTTACGACTTGTTTGTTCTAAATTTTCTCTCAATTGTTCTATTAATTGTTCTTTTTCAGCAGTCGCTTCAGCTCTTAGAGTTTCTCCGTCTAATGAAACCTCCGCATTTGGAATAGGAATATTACCATACTTAGAACGAATAATACCTAATAACTCTTTTGATAGTGCTAATGTGTATTTTCTTATCCATTGTTTACCAACATCATTAATGTTTGAGTATTTCATAAAGTCATAATTAACATTAGAGTAATCAGATACTATCGTATCATCATTTGAACCACTAAATCTTGTTCTTAATGGATTATCTCTATCACTTGTTAACACATAATCTACCCAAACTGAACCTGATTCTGTTGGTATTGGGAATATTCTCATATTGTTATTTTTAATATCAAAAGAATATGCTGATTTTCTAATCTGGTCATTGAACTCAATGGCTTGTATTCTCAACAAATCTGCATAGATTGGTTGTAATACAAAAGTTATCGCTGGTGAATAACTACCAAATCCAAATCCGTCCAACATATTATAAGTTCCAAATCCTGTTGATGCGTATGGGTCAAAATATCTTGTAACCGCTGGTCTAGCTTCATAATGAACTCTCTTAACTTCAATAGATTCTCCTGATTCACTTGCCTCACTAACTAATGAATTTAAGTTATAAGTTTGACTACCTGAGTTTATTGAAACTCTTGTTCTCTTATACTCAGTAGTTCCACCAACTTGTGCTTCTGAACCATATTCTTCTGATATGAATATGTTTTCGCCTAATGTTGGCTTTACTCGTCTGTGTGTAAAGTTTGAACTTGTAGATTGTCCCTTTAAGTGAAATAAATTATCACGAATATTGAATTGATTAACTTGCGCACCATATTCTGATATTGATTCTTCAAAACAAGCATAAAATTGCGTATCTTGAAGTTCAACATCCATAATTGGATATCCAAGTCTTTGAGCACACCATTTTGCTACTTGTGGGCCTTCTGTCTGAAATTCTGAGTCGGTATCGTATAACCCAAATGGTGTAGAACCACTATCTTGGTGGATAGCAGAACCACTACCTGGCCATATTGCTTCTTGAGCCATTAAAATCTCCTATTAATAGTCTATTTGTATATACAATAATAAATATAAGAATATGAAAAAACCCCTAATTTCTTAGGGGCTTTTTCTTAGTCACTGTTAATTTCTAATATCAACGATATTAAATCATATCAACGTCTGCTACTACGACTTTACCATAGAATTCTGGTCTAACCATCTTCTTAGCGTATCTTGTCATTACACCTTTACGTGGCGTAAAGTTTTTAGGGTCGTAGACAAGTGGTGTCATAATTAACGGTACATATGGTGCATAAACCGCCCCTGTTTCAAGGAAGTTCTGTCCTCTAAATCCGACAAGGATTTGATTCTCTAACATATATGGGTTTTTGTACACTGTGTATCTGTTATTTAAAGCACCTACTTTTTGAACACCCATTGCGAATTGATTTGTAGTCGCTTCACCTGTTGTGTCTGCTGCGTATCCAGGAATTGACTCTATGATTGTTGCTGTTTCTGGTGAAACAACTAAGAAGTTTGCACCTCCTCTTAGAGTTTTCTGGTGGATTGCGTTAGATACTGATTGTATTTTGTTTCCAAGTGTTTGGAACCAAGTACCTTTGGTGTAAGCATTTGACTCACCTGACACTTGTGTAAATGTGTTATTTACTGCGTCGTGTTCAAATCCTACTTTCGCTGAATAGTATTCTGTTTTCGCTGAAGCGTTAGCCATCAACATATCAAGAATTTCTAAGTCAATTTCCATAGAAATGTACTCAGAAAGTAATGATGTTAATTCTGCTTCTGCGTCAACTGAGTGATATGCATTTAAGTCTTGTGCAAGTTCTGGTGTCCAGACTGCTTTTAACTTACGAGTTTTCGCGATTATCGGAATACTCTTTAATGCGATATCTAATTCAGGAATATCAATGTCTGTTTCTGGGTTAGCATCAATGTTACCTGATGTAGCTTCAAAATCAGTTCTTGAATAATCTGTTGTTGGTTGTTTATGGAACTTAATAGTTGCATTCACAAGTGCTGCTGTTCCAGATTTTCTTACAATAAATGTAGTTTCTGAATCTGCTGCGCTATGTTTTGTGTATGCAGGAAAGAACTCATCAAAACCAGAACCAGATACTGTGAATGCTCTCACACCATCTTTGTCTAATCCTGATAGAGCTGCGTCTGCTACAACAAGTTTGATAAGTGCATTGTCTGCATTATCTGCGATAGCTTGTGATGCTGATAATTCTGGTTCATAATCAACGTCTTCCCAGTCTACGGAACCTGTGCTAAAGTTTGAACTGTTAGCTGTTCCACCGATTGTTAAAGCGGCTGATGAGTTGTCGTTGATTGAGTATCCAAATTTACCTGCTCCGTATAAACCACCACTCGCGTCACCTGAGCCAGATGTATTACCATATACATCTCCGCCGTCTGCGTGGGCAGCTGTTTGGTCTGTTGAATATTTAAAGTCAAGGTAAAAAATAAGACCTGAAGGTAAGTTCATAGGTTGAACTGACACAAAGTCCTGTGCTGCGATTTCACCAAAAATTCTACGAACTAATGGTAAAGCTACACCGCTCCACTCTTCTGCGTTTTGTCCACCAGTAACTGATGCTTCTTGGATTAACTGACCTGCTTGGTTTTCAAGCAAGACTGCCATTCCGTGTCTTTTGTTTTCGT
>Ga0114932_10005641_pt1 | contig 11015 bp, 18 predicted proteins | sample 2SBtaG_2_FD_87286 | JGI IMG/M metagenome (GOLD analysis project Ga0114932, IMG submission 87286) | Deep subsurface microbial communities from Kolumbo volcano to uncover new lineages of life (NeLLi) - 2SBTROV12_ACTIVE470 metaG | ecosystem: Environmental > Aquatic > Marine > Volcanic ... | reverse complement strand
CAGAGATAACTCAATTATGGAACAAGTGAAAGATGAATACAGAACTACACAATCGCCTGTTGGCACTCAAGAATAAGAACAGTCAAGATCCGAACATCGCCGAATACAAGAGAGAAATCCGTGCTGCACTAGATGAGTACAGGACTACGATTCCACGAACCAATCTAATGCTGAAGGGAAAGAATGGGACACCGAAGAATGTGGTATTCTATTCGTTCATGGAAGCCGAGGGAAAACCAAAGATTGGAGAACACGAATATAAGAGACTGAAGCTTTCGTGGAGCTCACTAAGGAAACACAACACGGATATTGAAGTACGTTTCTGTTACAAAAAAGATCCTTCCTATGCTCCCGCTCGCTCTATTGAAATCGAGAACAAGTGGAAAGACCTATGTGATGACTATGGAGTGGAGATGTATCCGTTCCATGAATCTTTTACTGGCACCGAACCGAATGCATGGTGTATTCATCGATGGTATAATCTGGCATTGTGGGCAAACGAAGATTTGAATGTTCTCTATATGGATGCAGACACCTATGTAAACGGAGACATACAGCTTGTGTTCGACAACTATAAACGTGATCCAGTATATGGTCGCGAGGAACTTGGTTTCAGACATGATCCGAATCTTGGAGTATGTGGAGAAGATCCGAGATTTTACTTAGACCTAGTTGACGCCAGTATAGTTGCACAAGGTGGAAAGACTGAGGTACAGAAGTATTGTCTTGGTGTGATCTTACTCAATCAGAGTGTACACAAACTATTCACGCCAGAAATACTCAAAGGCTATACAGATCTTCTGGAGAGGATTCACAAATTCGAAGTATTCTACAGTATTCCGAATTACCGAATCATGGATGAGTTCGCTTTTTGGGTACTTCTGAGTAGGTGGAGCTTACGTACCTCTTTATTCGGGGATCAAGACGTTTCTCAAACCTTCTTGGAGAGGAAACATGAGAACCATTTTAATCCGTTGATTCTCCACTATACCACGAAGGATGAGGAGAAATTTGCTGACTGGGGAATAGAGTTTATGTGTCTGAGTAGGAGTGAAGAAGATAGGGAGAATTCTGAATTGGCGGCGGGTGGAATTTATAATGTAATGCCTCTTATGAGGGAAGAACTTGCTATGTCGATGTGGTAAATTTTGCTAAACTGAAAAAAATATCTTTAAAATTGAAAAAAAGTAGTTACTTACGAAGAAGGTAAAAAGGAAAAAGATATAAATATATAATGAAAGATAACGATAAGAAAATCGATTTAGAAATAAAAGAGGAGTTTTTAGATAGTTTACTAAAGACCATAGATTATTTTTCAGGGGACTTAAAACAACCCGCTCATTTTTCTCTGGAGATCAATGATAACCAATTAGTGGTAACAATACAAGGTGTTCATACAGAGAATAAAGTAATGATAAAAAGAATGATCTTAAACAAATGTTTTTAACACCACACCTATTACTAGGAGAATTACAAAATGGCAATGTCCGGAATAATTAGTGAAGATTATTATACTGTCGTTGATAGGGTTGATTACGATTCGAAGAACTTTATAAATAGTAGTAGTCGTCCAAAGACTACAGATTATTTAACAGACTTTGACACCGATAACAATCGTTCAGGAAACGTTGACTTGACAGTTTGGGCGGATTCTGATAAGGAAGCAGTTATAGCAAATCTACAAGTTCCGTTTAGTATGGCAGAAGATTTTAATCTTGATAATTCTAAGTTTGATTCGAAAGATGTAAATCTATTGAAATCAGCGTATGATTATGTTACTTCCAAACTATCGGTCATATATACTATAAAAGAGGTATAAAAATGGCAGCAAGCATTAATAAAATTACAAACTATAAGGGAAATTATACCTTGTCATGGGTTTTGCTTGGTTATTCTAAAGGGTTCATAAATCTAGAGTGTATTTTACACGCCGCAGACGGAACTGTGTTACTCAAAAGGAATTTCATCACAAACGAAACTGATCAAGCCACATATTTTACCCCTGATCTATTAAATCCAGCAGGAACAACTTTAACTAGTCAAATAGAAAAATATTTAAAGGCGGTGCCCTGTTTTTAATTAATAAAGTGAAGATATTATGAATAATACTTATGTATTTAATTATAAAAAACCATATTCGTTATTTTGGAAAAAGATAAAAAATACGGTTGGACATAATTATGATAAAGAACAGAATAAGATGATTGTCTTTACAGATGTAGGACACATATATGAAATACCTGATTGGTCATCTTGTAAACTCTTTCTAGGTAATGAATGGATATTATATCAAAAGAATGATATGGAGAAGGTCGTAGGACAAAAGGTTAAATTAAACATTAAGGAGAAAGCATAATGGCTAATCTACAAGCCACAACGATGACAAGACTTGAGGTTAATAGTGGAAAAGTTACAGGCAGAGGTACACTTCCTATTGGAGCAATTGTAGGATGTATCGCGAATGCTGATTATACTCTACCTACTGGAACTAACGTTGATGATTGGGGTATGATGTTATGTGCAGGTGGAACAGTACCCGGCGGAAATACATTAGCAGGAACTGCATTACCTAATTGTTCTGATTCAAGATTTTTACTTGGAGGAACAAGTACTGGTGCTAATGGTGGAGAAAATACTCACCAAGTTTCAAACTCAGAAATGCCTTCCCATAGTCATAGTACAAGTAATACAGGCGGACACTCTCATGGTACTGGTGGCCATAACCACTCACATACATGGAACAGAAATGGACATTGGGGTAGTGGGCCCACTAATTTCTCTGGTTGGAGTAGAGACAATGGAGTAGGTGGTACTTATGGTTATGGTTCAGATGGAAGAAATCACGGACATAACTGGAACGGAGCAAACCACGGACATAATACAAATGGAACAGGTGGAAACTCCTCAGTAAATATTATGCCTCCATATAATGCAGTAATCTATTTAATGAGGGTAAACTAATATGGCAAACTTACTAGCAACTACTGTTACAGGAAATTTAACAATTAGTGATTGTATATCTTCAAGAGGACTATTACCTACTGGTGCAATAATTCCTTTAGCTACAAATTTAACAGGCGTTACAGATGTTGATGCTTCCACAGCTAATTCCTTTGGGATGTGGTATATGAATGGAACAGGAGCTCCTTCAGGATCAAGATTTTCAAATAGTGCAACTATTCCTAATATAACAGGTGGTAAATATTTAATGGGATATACAGACAACACTTCTACCGGTGGTAATGACAACATTACCCTTTCTGATACTAACTATATGCCCAATCATAGTCATGGTGTAGGTGGTTATAACCACGGCCATAACTGGAATGGTTATAACCATAGTCATAGTGTTAATAGAAATGGACATTGGGGTAGTGGTGCTACCAACTATGCAGGATGGGGTAGAGATAATGGTATTGGTGGTGGACACTCTCATGGTGGTGGTAACAACGGAGCCCATAGTCATGGTTCTAACAATACAGGTGGTCATAGTCATAACGCTAATAATACAGGGAGTGGATCAGCTTTTGGAGTACATCCTTTACACTATATTTTAAAACCAGCAATCAGAATTGGTACAGGAACATAAAAAATGGCAACATTATTACTTACAACTGTTACTGGAGATTTAGCAGTCACAGGACAATTATTTGGTGATGGAGCAGTTCCAATAGGTGGAGTTGTAGCAATGGGTAATGCTTATAACATACCTTCATCGGGAGCTATAAGTAATGAGGGATTTATGAGAGCAGATGGTTCTAACGTACCTTCTCATAGTTTAACAGGAATTCCCGCAGGAACAACATTACCAAATTTGAGTGACAGTAGATTTCTTAGAGTATCTACTTCAGCAGGATCTACAGGAGGCAATAACAGTCAAACTTTGAGCAGTGGCCATTTACCTTCACACTCTCACTCTACAGACAATCAGGGTGCACATAGCCATAATAGTAGTAACAATGATAACCACAACCACAGTATTAACCGACAAGTTCACTGGGGTTCTGGAGCAACAAACTATGCCGGTTGGGCACTTGACAATGGAGTAGGTGGTACTTATGGTTATGGTTCTAATGGAGTCAACCACACTCATAATAGTGATAATCAGGGTAGTCATAGTCACAACTATAACAACGCTGGTTCTACTAATGGTTGGACTAAGATGCCTAAATATTTTACAGTTATATACATGATGAGAGTAGTTTAAATTTTAAATAACTTTTAAAAATGAGCGACATTGATGAAAAATTATGTAATAGTGGGAGGTGGTAGTACAGGCTACCTCTTACTATTAGGTCTAGCGGAAGCATTCCCCGATAAAAATATTACAATGATAGACTCTTCTCAACTTCCATCTATGGGAGTAGGTGAGAGTGTTACTGGAACTGTTTTAGAATATGTTAACAGAGTAGACAGTTTTGGTAAACCTGAATTTAATATAGATAGATCAAAATTCTGGAAAGAATGTAAAGTAACTTTTAAATTAGGTATAGTATATAAGGACTGGTATCAAAAAAATCATACCTATGCCAACCCCATTGAAGATCCTCTATTTTATCTTCCCAATAAACATGAAAACTCCGTACAAGATTTTTATTTAGAAAGACTACAGAAAAAACAACCTATTGGTACTTCAATGATTTTTTCACATCTAATGAAGGCTAATAAAGTTGATATCATAAAAGATGATCTAAATCAACTTGATATGCGTTTTCACATGTCTGCTATTCATCTAGACGCCATAGCATTACGCAATTACTTACACGAACAAATTAAGTTGAATTATAATAATGTATCTTTTGTAGATTCAACCATTAAAGACTTTACTCAAGGTGAAGATGGTATGGTAGAAAATATTCAGTTATCGAGTGGAAAAAAACTTGACTGTGATTTAGTGTTTGACTGTACAGGATTTAAAAGACTTATAATATCAAAACTAGAAGGTTATAAGTTTATTAAAACTAATAAAGAGTTGTTAGTAAATTCAAGTATTGTAATGCCTATTGATTATGAAGATGTCTACGGCGAAGGTAAAAAAGTTCCTTGCAATTATACATTAGCTCAAGCAATGTCTAATGGATGGTTATTTAAAGTTCCGGGACAAGAACGATGGGGAACAGGATATAATTATTGTAGTGATTTAATATCTGATGATGAAGCTGTTAGAGAATATGAAAAAGTGATGGGTCTTCAAAATACCTCACCTAGAAAGATATCGTATGAGACAGGATATAATAATGAATCATGGATTAAAAATGTCATAAGTGTGGGGCCGTCTTCTAGTTTTCTAGAACCTTTAGAAGCTACTTCTTTACATACAGTTATATGTCAAACCCTAATGCTTACTAAAGAAATTTTACCTTATGTAGAAACTAAAGAAGATATTATAGGATTGAGTAAAACTTATAATATAGATTGTAAGATAATGTTAAGAGACTTTTTAAATTTCGTTTCAATACATTATAAGACTAAAAGAGAAGATAGTGAATTTTGGAGATATTATCAAAGGTCAGAAGTATATTCAGAAAGAGTGCAACATTTATTGGAGTTATGGAAACATAGACTTCCACTCCCTTCAGATTTAGATTTTCCCACAAGTACATTTTATTTAAATAGAACTTCATTAATATTATGGATGCCTGTTATAGATGGTTTAAATTTATTTAATAAGAACAAATATAAAGCTTTGTTTAGAAGAAAAATACGAGATAAAAATGTCCGAGATTATAAAGCGATGTGTAGTGATATTTTAGAATTCTCCTTATCACATAATGAAGCAATTCAGATTATGAATAAAGGTGAAGTAATAATATGGTAGAAACTCTTGTAGAATTTATTGCAGCTGAACATGGATTACATGGGGATCCAGATACTCATCCTTATCCTGCACATAAAAATATGCCGGTGTGGTATAAGAAAATGGAAGATACATTATCTTATGAACGCTTTGTAGAACTTCATAAAAATGATGGCGCAGATAAAACTAGAATAGCTCATCAAATATCAAGTCCTGGTACAATTCGTGCTTGTATTCCTTTTCGAGATTTTATAACTTCAGGATATATTATACCTTTATGGGCAGATACATTTTTTGAATATAATCCAAATACAGATGAAACAGAAACTCATGATATGATAACCAGCCAAAGTATAGGTGTACATCTAAATTGGCAAATAGATAAAATTTATAATCATCGTTGGATAAAAGATAACTATTATAAAAATGGATTAAAATTTTTAAACCCCTGGATTATTATAACACCGCCTGGATATTCATGTATGTTCTTACATCCTTTTAATTATATGGATGACAGTTTTCTTACATTACAAGCAATAGTAGATACAGACTCTTATCGTAGTAGGATAAATTTTCCGTTCTTATATAATAAGAATTATCAATTACATAAACTTAATAAGGGTACTCCTATTGTACATGTTATTCCATTTAAACGTGAACATTATAAACATACAGTTTCCGATAAGAGAGAAGATACTGAGCATGATGAAAGGGGTATAGTTTTTAGATTAACAAGTATGGCCAGACATAGGTATAGAGATTTGTTTTGGTCTAAAGATAAATTGAGATATAAATGATAAATAAAATTTGTGTTATTGGTGGAGGAACAGCTGGAGCATGTATAGCTGCATATCTATTAAAAACTATTGAAGATATTTCATTAATATTAATAGACCCTGAAGAAATTAAACCTATTAGAGTGGGAGAATCAGGCTTTCCATCATTACCATATTTTAATGATATCGTTGATATAAGTAATACTGAAATGTTAATCGAAGCTTCGGCTACACCGAAATTAGGAATAGAATTTAAAGATTTTTATAAAATAGGAGATACATATTTTCATGCATTTAATGATTCTGAAATGGCAAAAGAAACAGAAATAAATGGACTACGTTTTATTTATGAACAAGCTGAAAGAGATTATGAAAATTTACATCATTTATATCCAAAGAAATTTACATATCAACAATATGCAAATTTATTAAATGTTTCTTGTATTATGAAAAATCATAAACTTTATTATGATGGATTGGTTAATAAAAGTTATCATTTTGATCCAGACAATTATAAAAAATTAGTACTTAAGAAAATTAATAAGTATGAAAATTTTACAAGATTAGATGATAAGGTTCAAAGTGTTAATAAAGATGAGCAAGGAACAATTTTAAATGTAACAACAGCTAAAGATGAAACAATAACAGCTGATCTTTTTATAGATTGTACAGGCTTTCATGGAGTTATGGGATCTGAGGAAGATGAACATAAATATTATGATGACAAATTATTTAATGATACAGCATTATTCTTTAAGGAAGATTATGTCTCCGAGCGTGATATATTTTTTCATACTTTATCTCAAGGTACTGAAAATGGTTGGAAGTGGAATATCCCTGTCCGTGACAATATAAGTATAGGTTATGTATGTTCATCAAAATACTGTGATCCCACAAAATATTTTGAAGAAGTTCTTAAAAAACATAAACCTATAACAGAACCAAAAATTATTAATTTCAGACCTCAAGTTTTAAAAAATGTTTGGGTTAAAAATTTAGTAAGGTTAGGATTATCTTCAGGATTTTTAGAACCACTTGAAGCAAATGGATTAGCTACAGTATTTTCAGATATTGCGGTGTTAGCGAATCTTCTTAAGAAACAGAAATATAATGCACTTGATGTTAAACAATATAATGAAAGACATGAATACTTATTTGATGACACAGCAAATTTTATTCTATATCATTATATTTTTACTCAAAGAAGGGATTCTGAATATTGGAAGAACATATCACTAATTGATTCATTATATGAATTGCCAAAAATTCCGGCTACTTTATCAAGAAATGATTGTGTTCTATTTGTGGAGTCATCTTGGAAACAAATATTATGGGGTAATAATTCTTATAATTCTTTTAACAGTTATACTTATGATCTATATGAAAAGAGTCAACAGTTATTAGATGATTTAAAAAATTCTTATGGTGAAGCAGTAAATCATAAAGTAGGAATGCGTGATATGATATTACAATCAAGTAAAACTTTTCCTGCTTATTTAAAAGACCAACAAAAATTGTATAAAGAAATGAAGTCGAAAGGTTATTTATGAGAATCAGCGAAACATTACAACGGAAAATTGAAGAATTTACTAAAACTGCAGCAGAACATCAAATAAAACAAGCGATGTATAATGATTTTGTTGGAGAGTTGATGGGGGTGCAGCATTTACTAAAAAATCTTGAAAACAATCTAAAAGATCAAGGCCATAAAGCATCTTTAGGGGGTGATCAATTGGATGTGCCTCCGTCTGTATATGAAAATCATCCTAGTAATACTTATTGGGATCACGACCACGCACACGGCGAAGCACATAGTCACGATCACGGACATGATCATCACGGACACGATCACGATCATCAAGGTATGGGTCATAGTGAAGGAAGGTTTGGAGATGGAGAAACACAACCGCCTCCTAATTATGGAGCTAAAGGTCCTAACGAAGAGATTGCGCCAGGTGAAGATTTGGATGAAGGTGAAGAAATCAATCAACAAAAAGCTGGTAATGCGCCAACTCCACCAGATTTTGTAACATTCTAATTTAATAAACTTTTGTTATTATGAAGATACAAGATAATATTTACATATTCAATAATGAGGGGAATGAAATTGTTGATAAACTTAATTATGAAAACTTTGAGTTAGAATACAATTCATCTCAAGTATTTAATTGTGTTTTGAATAAAATAGATCTTCAAAAAATTAGTGTACAAAAAGAAAAAGATACAACTTATGTTAATATTTTTTTAACAACTATTTGTGAAAAGATATTAACAGAATTAGAAAAAAATATTAGTAAAGATATAGAGTTATCAGAAATTACATTATCTAATTTAGAATATATTCATGTTCCTGCCGGAAAATATAATATTTACAATAATACATTTGCTGGAATGTTTAATGGTTTTCTGATGTTAAATACTACTGATTCTGATTTTAATTTTTTAAATCAAAAAATAAGAATTGAAACCGCAGCTGGGAAAGTAGTAGTATGGCCTAACAATATATTATATCCCGTAGAAGTAAACATAAAAACGGCACATTCTAAATTGTTATTATTTTCATATCTACAAATAATGTGAATAAATAATTAAAAAATAAGGAGATTAAGATTATGGAATTCTATTCAATAGCATCTATTTTATTGCACGCAGTTGCAATTGGGTTTTGTTTTTATATTGGTTATCAATTTGGAAAACAAGATATTATAAAACGACAACGAGACAATAATTAAATATGATTATATATAATGAAGAACGTGGAGAACTTGAAGAAGTATCAAAAGAACAACCACAAGCCCCGCCACAACCATCGGCTCCAGATTACGAATTATTTTGTAGAGGTCAACATGTCTTTATGGGTGATGTGACACAAGAGACAATGAAACCCTTGATTGATTGGATCATCTCTGAAAACTTCAATTCATCAAAAAAGAAAAAGAAAGAACTAACTTTAGGTATATGTTCTCCAGGCGGTGATCTCAATGCTTGTTTTGCTTTAGTGGATATAATGAAAGGTTCAAAGATTCCTATTAAAACAGTAGGTCTAGGAATGATTGCATCTTGTGGATTACTTATGTTTTTATCAGGTACTAAAGGCCGGAGAATACTTACCCCAAACACTTCAATCCTTTCACATCAATATTCATGGGGAACATACGGCAAAGAACATGAACTATTTGCCGTAGTAAAAGAATATGATTTAACTACAGAACGAATGGTTAATCATTACAAAAAATGTACAGGGTTAACAGAAGAGAAGATTAGAAAATTTCTCTTACCTCCACACGATGTTTGGCTCTCTGCTAAAGAAGCTAAGAAGCTGGGATTGTGTGATAAAATTCAAGCCACATATTGAAAAACAAAAAATACTATATAGGGTAACAAGTGATAATTATGATACCCTCCAGGTGATGACCTTACATCATGTTCCTTTTTAATCCCATACTAGAAAAGGAGATATCTTTAAATCCCAATGAGAAATTTTGAGGTGGATTACGAAACCACCCTTCCGCCATGGCACACAGGTCATGAGAGGATTGAGGCGGAAGACCTAGATACTGCTAGAGAGAAGTTTAGTAGTAAACATGAGGCGGCACGTATTTACAAAGTGACTGAAGTATTATACGATCAACGAATTGCCGCGAAGTGATAATAAAGTGGAAGAAGTTCATTTAAACACGGTGCCCATATCCGTTGGTGATGTGGGCGCCCTCTGTGACAATCCCATAGTCAGGAGACAAATGCCAGAAGACAAACCAAAAGAAGAAAGACACACAGAAATTTCAGAAGAAGATTATGAGAAGTATGGCCAAGAATATCTTTATCATGATGAAAAAAGTGAGTTGACAAAATTATATAAATGGAAAGAAAGATATTACAAATACGAAGATGATTATAATTTAGAAGAAGATCAAGTAGCTCCAATATAACAAATTATAAAAGGACTCCCATGACCTTTCAAGTTAATTTATCTCGATATAAAGTCGAAACTGCATCAGAACAGTTTGCCTCTCACATTAAAGACCAAGTAGAAGACATATATCAACAATATGTCAGAGAAAATATCCCCTGTGAATTTTACAAAGACGGCCTGATGCAAAAAGAATATAAACCATCTCTCTAATAAATAATTAATAAACACTTGACATTTGAAACCATTTCGTGTTATAATATAACTGAAACTTGAGAGAGATTTAAAATGAGAGTAAATGTTAAAGCGAGAATGATAGACACAAAACTTAGAGTCGCCCTCTATGCGATGACTGAGTTTGCAATGTCCAAGTTAGTACCTTCCTCACGATTGAGAAATAATGTTTCCATCAACATTCACCTAAAGCATCACTGCGAAGGTGGAGAAGCTATGTTGGAAGATTATGCCAATCCCTACCGACCAAGAGATTTCAAAGTTATCATTGATCATCATCGAGCAGAGATAGATGATT
>Ga0114932_10005636_pt1 | contig 11026 bp, 8 predicted proteins | sample 2SBtaG_2_FD_87286 | JGI IMG/M metagenome (GOLD analysis project Ga0114932, IMG submission 87286) | Deep subsurface microbial communities from Kolumbo volcano to uncover new lineages of life (NeLLi) - 2SBTROV12_ACTIVE470 metaG | ecosystem: Environmental > Aquatic > Marine > Volcanic ... | reverse complement strand
TCTCCTTTTACCCACGACCCAAACCAAATTAAAACGGCCCCATCATTAGAAAAAATTTTGTAAAATTCATCACTGATGCTATTTACAATTTCTTGAACTCTGTTTTTCAACTTATTTCTCGCAACAATAAAAACTATCAATAGTTTCACAGACTACAGGAGTAGCACCTCACAAAATGGTTGGTGCTTTTATATTACTCAATTTACCTTGTAAAAAGATCTTTCCCTTACTCACTTTCGAACAGAACCATTAACTTAAATTGCCTTTCACTAGATAGACTGATATCAACTACTATGATAGCCCTAAAATTATCATGATACACAAGGTTTCTGGTTACGCCATGTTTCCATCAAAAAATTTTAATTCTGTGAAGTTTCGTCATATTAGCTTTCACAGAGTAGAATAAAAAAATCAGCTCTGCCATCACTTATGATTATCAATTATTCCTTATTAAATTAAACCGACTGAATATGATAAAAGATATTTTATAACGCTTGGGCGGGTCTAGAAAATCCAAGGCGATTTAGTCTGCGTCCTGTTTGGGGTAGCCCATGCCTATCTCTTGCATTGTTTTGTAAGCAAATGCTTACAAATATTGTCTTTATTTTCCACTTGCTAAAATTTATTTCTAGCAAAGATATCTTGTTTCGAATTAACTATGTAATAATCAAGGATTATAGTTCTCTAGGCTAATTCTGAATATGGCAACCAACTCTGTTAAAGGCATTATGATCGGCGATGACATGGCTTTAGACCATGTCCGCCAGTTAATTGCTCAGGTTTCTGAAACAGATGCGACGGTTTTACTGTTTGGTGAAACCGGTACTGGCAAAGAGTTGGCCGCACGGGGATTACATTATTTATCTAATCGCAGTGGTAAAGACTTTGTGCCGATTAACTGTGGGGCTATTCCCCGCGATTTACTGGAAAGTGAGTTGTTCGGGCATGAAAAGGGGGCCTTTTCTGGCGCCGTTTCCCGTCGTCAAGGGCGCTTTGAAATGGCCCAAAATGGCACCTTGTTCCTCGATGAAATCGCTGAAATGCCCATGGATATGCAGGTTAAAATCCTACGCGTCCTGCAAGAGCACGTTATTTACCGCGTTGGCGGGGAAAAACCTATCGAGGTTAATGTCCGCATTGTGGCGGCCACTAACCGTTGTTTAGAAACCGCCGTATCAAAAGGTGAATTCAGAGAAGATTTATTTTACCGTCTGAATGTTTTTCCTATTGTTTTACCGCCTTTGCGTGAGCGGGGCACGGACATCATTTTTTTATTTGAATATTTTGCCCAAATTCATACCGTTGAAAACTCACCGCCGATTTATTTAACTTCCGAGGCTCAACAAGAACTCATGCGTCGTCAGTGGCCTGGAAATATTCGAGAATTAAGTAACCTCGTGGAACGGTTGTCCATTTGTTTTTCAGGGCAAGCGATCAACCCCAATCATCTGCCTCAGTTATCGCCTCTTCAGCAGGCTAAAGAATCCGAGCCGACAACCCAATTTGCCACTCAATCTTCTTCTTTAGCTCAACCAACGGGCATTGATCTTAATGAACAATTCGCCTTGGCTGATGAAATGAATTTGCAAGAGCGCTTGCGTGATATTGAAAAAGAATACATTGCCCAAGCCCTTAAACGTTCCGAGGGAAATATTACCCATGCGGCAAAGTTATTAGGCTTAGGCCGTACGACATTAATTGAAAAAATCAAAAAACATCAGATGAGTGTCTAATCTAAAAGCCGTTGAATTCAGGCTTCAACTGTCAAATTGTTGACAGCCCAACTATTGTCCACCGCTCCCGGTAAATATAAATTTAACGCTAAGATCAATGGTTTATAGCCATGATTAATGGCATAAAGTTTTTTGGCGTCTTTTTTGCTTAGTTAAATTTATTGTGAAAAAGAAATTTGAGATTTTATGCTAACGGATGATTTAGTCATAGCAATAGTAGATCCAAGTGACCAAGGGCGGGCGTTATTAACCCACCTTGTGACTGAGGCGGGTTTTGTTTGTGAACCGCTCAGTCAACCACAAGATCTCGGAAAATCAGGCCAAAGCAGTCAGTTAGGTCTGATTGTCGCCAATGTTGGCAATGATGCAGGCTTATTATTAGCGGTTTTTAAACGTTTCCATCAGGCTATGTTGAATTGTCCGGTGTTGGTCATTGTCGATGACGGCCAAGTCGCCATTGCCGTTAATGCCATAAAATTGGGCGCAATTGATGTTTTATCCAGCCCCGTAATTCCTAAACAATTCACCGAACAGGTTGAACACTGCATGATTGAGCGACAAGACGCCAATCAATTTGTCTGTAGAAATGATCAGGTCAGAAAATTATTGGCATTATCTGAACGGGTCGCTCAAACTGACGTCACGGTTCTTTTATCCGGTGAATCAGGGACCGGCAAAGAGGTCTTAGCCCATCATATTCACCGCAACTCACCGCGCGCTCATCAGGATTTTGTCGCGGTTAATTGCGCCTCGATGCCAGAATCCATGTTAGAAGATATGCTTTTTGGCCATGAAAAGGGCGCTTTCACCGGTGCCCATCAACGTTACTTGGGTCTTTTTGAACAAGCGTCACACGGCACCCTGTTTCTGGATGAAATAGGTGAATTACCTTTTTCACTGCAAGCCAAATTACTCCGGGTCTTGCAGGAACGTGAACTGAAACGCTTAGGCGGATCCGAATTAATAAAAGTTGATGTACGGGTTATTGCGGCAACCAATAAAAATCTGGCCCATGAGGTTAAATCGCGTAACTTTCGTGAAGACCTTTATTACCGGATTAACGTCTTTCCTCTTAAACTCATTCCGTTAAGAGAACGCAAAGACGATATTATCCCGATTGCCGAAGCCTTACTAGCCAAGCACCAGCAAGCGTCTACTGGCCGCTATAATTTAACCCCGGAAGTCGTCGACTTTCTAAAAGGTTACGCGTGGCCGGGCAATGTCCGTGAATTAGAAAATGTCATGCAACGGGCCTTAGTGCTAGTGACTGATAGCGACATTTTATTAGCGCATATCCTCATGGATACCGCCCTAGAAGCACCCATCGCCGCCCCCTCACGGCTATCGACCAGTACGCCCGCTGACCCAGTTGTTGCCAGTGAAAATCGTGATTTAAGCGAAGTGGCCTGGGAGCGCGAACAACAGGTTATTTTAGAAATTCTGACTAAAGTACAAGGGAGTCGTAAGGCTGCTGCCGAGCAATTAGGCATCAGTGCGAGAACCCTGCGTTATAAATTAGCAAAAATAAAGGATCAGGGCATTGCAGTCCCTTAAGATCATGAATACCGTTAAGGAGGATCTATGACAGCACCACTAACCGATATGAATGCGTTGATGAGTCAAATGCGCATTATGTCCTCTCAAGCTTCTGGCACCGAACAGATAGTCAAAAATCCGACGGCGGTCTCTTTTGCCAACACCTTAGGCGAAACGCTTAATACCGTGAATGATTTACAGATGACCTCCGGGCAATTAAAAGATGCCTTTGAAAAAGGTGCTGATATTCCGCTAACTCAAGTCATGTTAGCCTCGCAAAAATCGGCACTTGCGTTTCAAGCTACCTTACAAGTTAGAAATAAGGTGCTGGCCGCTTATCAAGACATTATGAACATGCCGGTCTAGGCGATTTGATTAATTAATACACCCTTATGGCAGAGCAACCCGCAATTACCGCAAATACTAACCCCGCTCCGGGAACTGATCCTTTGTTGGAGCAGCCGGACGGACAAGGCGTTGCCGTTAATGCTCCCCCCGGTGCCTTAGCGTCGACTGCTAACGCGGCGGCGCCCTCAGTGGCCACCGGTTTTTTTCAACAACCTGCGGTTCAAAAATCGATACCTGCCGTGGTGGTGATTGTCGTCATCCTGATTTCTATAATGGTTTATTCGCTCTTTAACGGCGCTTCTTTTAGACCCTTATTTGAAGGCATCAGTCAGAAAGATCAATCGGCTATCTATACGGCTTTAATCGCCGCTGATATCCCGGTTAAACTGGATCCCGTCTCGGGTAATGTCACGGTTTCTACCGATGATTATCATGAAGCTAAATTATTATTAGCGTCCCAAGGGTTACCGGAGTCATCTATAGGCGGTTTTAATTTAATCCGTAAAGACCAGTCGATGGGAACCAGCCAATTTATGGAGCAAATGCGCTATAAACTGGCCATGGAAGAAGAATTAGCGGCATCGATTGCAACAATCGACTCTATTCGCCGCGCCAGAGTACATCTCGCAATCCCGAAACAATCGGTGTTTATTCGCAACCGTGAGGCCTCGAAAGCCTCTGTGGTTGTTTTTCAGCACCAAGGACGGGCAATCACAACCGGGCAGGTTGAAGCGATCATCCACATGGTGGCCTCGAGTATTCCGTTTATGGAAGCCGAATCGGTTTCAGTGGTGGATTCACACGGTAAATTATTACATTCAAAATCAGGATCTAACGATTTCAACCTCACCAATGAACAGTTGCAATACCGTAACCAAATTGAAGACATGTATCGCACGCGGGTACTGTCTATTTTATCGACCTTCTTAGGGAAAGAAAATATTCATGCCGAAGTCAATGCCGAAGTCGACTATACGCTGATCGAAAGTACCAGCCAGTTATTCAACCCTAAAACCATTTCCCTACGAAGCGAGCAAATGTCAGGGCAGAGTAGTTCTAGCCCGGGCGCATCTGGAGTGCCAGGCTTTCTTTCTAATAATCCATTAACCCCGGCAGGGGGTGCGGGTAATGACTCTTCAGGCTCAAGCACAGGCTCTAGCACCCGAAATTATGAGGTCGATAAGACTATTCGCCATGAAAAGAAAATAGCCGGTGTGGTTACCCGTCTCGCCGTGGCCGTGGTGATTGATCAGAAAATAAAACCGCTACCCGCGCCGGCTGAAGCCGGTACCGAAGAAGCCGCAGCAACAGAAGAGGAAGGAGGGGCTGAGGCCGGTGTCCCAGTGATTAATGTCAATGGCCATAAATCACTGGCAGACATTGAAGCCTTAGTAAAAGGTGCGATTGGCTTTGATGCAACCCGCGGCGATACGGTCACTGTCATGGAAGCTTCATTTACACCACAATTAGTTGCCGAAGAACTCGCTTGGTGGCGAGATGTTGGACTCCAAGGAATAGGACGTCAATTGGTGATTGCCGCTATTTTTATCTTGCTTATTTTAACGGTTTTCAAACCGATTGTTACCAATATGATTCATCCCGACGCGGCTAAAAAAGCGTTTGAAGATCAGTTTGCACTGGACCATGAACAAGAAAATCTACTCGCCGGCGCCCTTAACGGTGAAGAACCCGATGACCCTAATGTTTTACAAGACGGCGAATCTCTAGAAGAAATGAAAGCACGACTGAAACCTAAAAAATCGGCTATTTCAGCTGATATGTTAGATACCGCTAATTCATATGATGACAAAGTTGCTTTAGTCAGAATGTTAGTTAATGATGATTCACGCCGTGTTGCTAATGTTATGCGGGCTTGGGTCAGAAAGGATTTAGGATTATAAATGGCCGAAGATAATGCAGGCGACGGTGATTTAGAAGGGAAACTACCGCTCGCTGAAGAATTACGACTTATTTCTTCAACGCAAAAAACAGCGATACTGATGATGCTGTTAGGAGAAGAAGAAGCTTCTAATATATTAACCCATCTTGAACCGAAAGAAGTGCAACACCTAGGGTCGGCCATGATGTCGGTATCAGAGGTCTCGCAAGAGGCAGTTGGGGCGGTCTTGGATGAGTTTATTACCTTAATAAAGCATCAAACCAGCTTAGGTTTTGGGTCTACCGACTATGTCGAAAATGTGATGGTTAAAGCGTTGGGCGAAGATAAGGCTTACAGCGTTTTAAATCGAATCATGCCGCAAAATGCCAGTGGTGGTATGGATATTCTACGGTGGATGGATTCACGTTCTATATCAGAAATGGTACGTGCAGAACACCCACAGATTATTGCTATTATCTTATCCTTTTTGGAATATGCCACCGCTGCGGATGTATTGGGATTTTTGCCGGAAGACATTCGCGCTGAAGTCATCATGCGTGTGGCTAACTTAGAAACTATTCAACCCGAAGCACTCGATGAATTAGAGCGCATTATGCAAAACCAGTTTGCTAATAATTCTGCCGCTAAGTCATCGAGTGTAGGTGGAGTTATTACCGCAGCGAAAATCATGAACTTTACCGATTCTGATCTTGAAGCTGGAATTATGGGCGTTATGGAAAAAACCGATGAAGATCTGATGGGCCGTATTATGGATAATATGTTCGTTTTTGATAACTTAGTGGGTTGTGATGATAAAAGTACTCAGGTGTTAATGCGTAATATTGAAAGTGACATACTTATGATTGCGTTGAAAGGGGCCGATGACATGGTTAAAGATAAATTTCTATCCAATATGTCCTCACGGGCCGCGGATATGTTCTTAGATGACATGGAGGCAAAAGGTCCTATGCGTATTAAAGAAGTTGAAGAAGCACAAAAAGATATTCTCAAAACGGCTCGTCGCTTATCCGATTCTGGTGAAATGATGTTGCCGGGTCGTGGTGATGGCGTTGTCGGTTAAAATTGTAAAAAACAGCCATTCCAATAGCGGTGGCCTTTGGCAGTCTCAGGTGACTTCACAAGTCGTTGAGGCTCAGAGTCAAAAGGATTTATTTATCCCCTTTCAAGCACTGTCTGAAAGTTCTGAAACCGATGAAATTCCAACAGCTGAATCAGTTGAACCTTTTCAAGATGAATTAAGTGCACTTTCAGCAGAACAACAACCTGATACCAATTGGCAACCGTTGATACCTGTTTCCGTTGAGGAACTGACCGAAGCCCAATCACGCATCGCCGAAGGTTTGGATCAAGTCTTGATTCCCAACAGTAACCCCACGCCTGAAACCACACCCACGCAGACCCCGTCGCCCGAACCTGCCCCTACCGAAACCGTTGCTGAAGAGCCTGCCGCCGAGGCAATACAACAAGCTGATAGTGTCGCTCCAGCGACAGCCGTGCCAAGCCCAGCTGAAACAACGCCGGTAAATTTAGAAGAACCCCTACAAAGCAGTGACAACGACTCATCTAATCCAGAACAAAGCGAGTCTGTTGAAAGCCCCGATGAAACGACACAGCTTGCCAATGAGGCTGTCTTGAGTGCATACAAAGCTGAATTAGAAGCTGAATTTGAACGCCAACACGCCGAGAATGAATTAGCGTTACAACATCAAAAACAGCAATTGGAACAGACCTGTGCCGAGCTTTCATCACTACTCACTAATTTACAGGGCACTATTCAAAATTACTATGAAGAGCAACAAGAGCCCTTATTAAAACTATCCACTCACATTGCCCGGCAATTAGTGCGAGCCGAACTGACACTTTCTACGACAGCCATTGAAAGTTTGATTACAGCTTCATTAGAGTTTTTTAGCAGTACCGAAGGCCTTAAGGTTTTTCTTAACCCTATCGATAAAGAATTACTTGAAAAACACAACCCCTTACCCGAAGACTACCTGATTTCAGCAGACGAAGAGTTATTTCCGGGTTCAGTACGCATCTCCAATGCAGAGCGTCATACCGAAGATTTAATTGTCGATCGTTTATCTGAAATCACCGAGCAGATATTTGAAAGTGTAGAGGCTCATTTGCTCGAGCCGATAACCCACCTTGAAAACACTAAAGAAAGTTAAGGCCTGCCAGGATGCTTTTTTCAGAAAATGTCGATAGCTTGGTGAATAAATCCCAAATTTCACCGCCGGCTATTCAAGGTGTTTTAACCCGCGTCGTTGGCTTAACCTTAGAAGCGAGTGGGATTCATGCGCCCATCGGCACCCATTGTGATCTAATCGGCCCCACAGGTCTGCATTCTGCTGCTGAGGTTATTGGCTTTTCTCAAGGCAAGCTATTACTGATGCCTTTTAAATCAGTGCGTGGTATTGCGCCAGGATTTCGTGTCGTTGCTCGAAAAGGGTCTTCCAATGCGGCCATGAGCGATTCCATGCTCGGTCGGGTTATTGATGGTCTCGGACACCCTTTAGATGGGGGTGATGACATTATTGCCAGTGAATACCGGCAGGTTAACGGTGCGCCGATCAACCCTATGCACCGCAATCCAATCGAAAAAATTCTTGATGTCGGCGTGCGCGCTATTAACGGGTTAATGACCATCGGCCAGGGTCAACGCATGGGCTTGCTCGCCGGTAGTGGTGTCGGTAAAAGTGTGTTGCTAGGGATGATGACCCGTTATACCGAAGCCGATATTGTCGTCATAGGCCTGATCGGCGAAAGGGGCCGAGAAGTACAAGAATTTGTGACCGAATCGCTGGGTGAAGAAGGCTTAAGACGGTCGGTGGTCGTTGCGGCCCCCGGCGATATCTCACCGGTGGCCCGTTTAAATGGTGCCATGCTGGCTACCACTATTGCCGAATATTTCAGGGACCAGGGTAAAAATGTCTTATTACTGATGGACTCTATTACCCGTGTTGCACATGCCCAACGCGAGATCGGTTTGGCGGTGGGTGAAGCACCGGCGACAAAAGGGTATCCCCCCTCGGTCTTTACCTTATTGCCTTCTTTAATTGAACGTGCCGGTAATCATGGTGCAAGTACCGGTTCCATTACTGCTTTTTACACCGTTTTAGCCGAAGGTGATGATCAGCAAGACCCCATCGTAGATGCGGCACGGGCCATACTGGATGGCCATATCTCCCTGTCCAGAGATTTAGCCGCTAGAAGTCACTATCCAGCCATTGATGTGGATCACTCCATTAGTCGGTTAATGTCTAACCTGCTCCCACCGACCCAATTACAACGGGTGATGCATTGTCGTAAATTGTTATCTATCTATCACGATAATCGTGATTTAATCAACATCGGTGCTTATCAGGGCGGTACTAATCCAGAATTAGACAGTGCTATTGAGAAATTGCCTGTTATCAATCAATTCTTACAACAAGATATGAGTGAGTCCGTTACGTTCGCGGACTCCATGAGTTTTTTATTTTCGATCACTGATGATACCTAAAGTAGTTTAAGACCATGGCCAATCATTGGAGCACTTTAAAAAACATCCGCCAATCCAGTGTCGATGAAGCACAAGCGGCTTGTTTATCACAGCAGAAATTATTAGCCGATAACGAAGCCTCTATTCAATCCCTTGACGACTACATTAATGATTACCACAGTGAATTAATCAATGCAGAACAAAATTCAGCCCTCTTAGATGTCATTGTCCGTCTTAGGGAGTTTATTCAGCAGCTTTATGATATGAAAAAAGCACAACGCCAAAAGAGTTTACAGCTGCAACAAGAAATGCATCAAAAGCAACAGCATTTAAATACCTGCCTAACTGAATTAAAAGTTATCGAAAAAATTGAAGAACGTGAAAAAGAGGCCTTACAAGCTTTTCGAGACTATCAGGAGATGCGCGAAAATGAGGAAATTGCACGGCAAGTTTTTCTAAGCCATCGTGATGGGGGCTAAGCTTACGGAATTTTGACACTTACTTTAAAAAATTAATTAGGCCGTCCTTAAAGATACTTTCGGTGAAAACTTAATTTTATTTAAATCAATGACTTAAGAAGAACAGTTCATTCTTAATTTATCCTTGCTGCGCATTATTTGGCAAGGTAATTGCTTAATTATTACTGTGTTTTATAACATTCACTTTTTGAGGTTGAACGAGTGTGAATACAGACTTAATGAAACTGGTTAATATTATCTCCCAAATTGGAGGTGATAGTAAGCAATATCAAGGGGATAGCGGTTCATCACCGGGAACATCCTTTAGCCAATTGCTCGCAAAACAGACGTCCGTGCCTCTGAGTCATGGCAGTGAGAGTGTTTCGCTTGAACAAATATTGCCGGAAATAGATGGCCTTATGGAAAAAATTGGCCGCCATACGCAGACACCAGAATTTCTGAAGGAATTAGCGGTTCAGTGGGTGAGTGCGCCCGGCGAAAAAACCGCCATTGTCAGTGAGTACTCGCAGGACCAGTTACTCAATTTCTTAAAAAACCTGCAGACAACTGAGTTTTCAGTTCAACAACTCGCTAATCCCGCCGCCGGGTTAGCGAACCCGCCTCAGGCAAGCCCTCAACCCGTTACCGATGTTTTAGCGCGTCAACTTAATTCAACCGTTATTGCCAAAGACCTCAACCCGGACTCTACGGATAAAACCTTTAATAGTCATCCTAGCAGCACTAAAGAACACTTAGGCTATCTACAAAATCACACGCAATTAACACCTGCAATACAAATTGCTGTACAGCAGGAAACTGAATCTCGCCCATCGGGCTCATTTGAACAAGTCAGGCTGACGCAATTTTTACAAGGCCTCCCGCAACATCAAGGTGATTCTAACGCATTAGCAAAATCGTTACGGCAATGGATAGAAAGTGCACAGCCAGAGGGTAAACCGCTGATCAGCCAATCGACGCCGGCAGCCAACAAACCGCTATTTGATGATAAAGAGTTATTAGACTTTGCCAAAATTAATGGTATTAATCCAGACGTTGCGGCAACCATTCTAGCGACTACGCAGACACCGTCACTGGAACCTCGGTTAACCCGTCAACCGGTGAACAATTACCTAGAACCCAAACCGTTACTGCGTGACGATGCCTTAATAGCCATTTCAGACCAAGCAACTCAAGCATTAAAACTAACCCCTGATTCAGAAACCATCAACACGGCACGGTTAGATAAAGCCGGTAACAATGGCGCTCAGCCCATTAATTCCAGCCCTAATGGAATTGATACGACGCAACAATCTACGGCTCATCCAGCCCAGTTAACACCTGAACTGGCCGCTAAAGTGCAGCAAAGCACAACGGATCAGCTAAAACCAACGGCCGCCAATCCAGTCCAGTTAACACCTGAACTGGCCGCTAAAGCGCCGCAGGGCACAATTGATCTGCTAAAAACAACGGCCGCCAATCCGGTCCAGTTAACACCTGAACTGGCCGCTAAAGCGCCGCAGGGCACAACTGATAATCTAAAACCAACGGCCGCCAATCCGGTCCAGTT
>Ga0114932_10005635_pt1 | contig 11027 bp, 9 predicted proteins | sample 2SBtaG_2_FD_87286 | JGI IMG/M metagenome (GOLD analysis project Ga0114932, IMG submission 87286) | Deep subsurface microbial communities from Kolumbo volcano to uncover new lineages of life (NeLLi) - 2SBTROV12_ACTIVE470 metaG | ecosystem: Environmental > Aquatic > Marine > Volcanic ... | reverse complement strand
GAAAGACCAGATATCAATCCTTTCTACACCTGATCGACGAACCAATTTGGCAACTTCATTGGCAGTAGTTGCTGTGGTGACAACATCGTCAATAATAGCAACGTGATCGGCGTGGATTGGGCCATTCATTGCGAATGCTTTCCGTAAGTTTTTTTTCCGTTGTTTGGCTGGGAGGTCAAACTGCGGTGTAGTGTTTCTCGTGCGGACACACGCTTTCAGATTTAAGGGGATATTGAGACACTGCGAAATTGGTCTAGCGATTTCAGTGGCTTGGTTGAATTGTCGCTGACGATAGCGGAGGTGATGCAAGGGTATAGGAATGAGGAGTTTGGGTTTGGGATCCACGTTTATAAGATCGTTCGCCATTAATTCCCCCATCAGTCGGGCACAGGCGAGATTGTTGTGGTATTTAAGCTGACGGATCATATACCGGGTTGGAGCCTCATAAATAAATGATGATCGGGAACTATTGAATGCGGGTGGTTTCGTCAGACAATTGCCACACGTGAGCGGATGTGCAGTGTTATAGAGCGGTATTCCACATACGGAACACGCATTAGAATTTACCGGAAGCGACAGAAAGCAGCCTCGACACAAATCCCAGTTACCGCACCCCGGAGCTTCGCATAACAGACAGGTAGGCGGATACATCCAATGTTGTATAATACTGAGCCAGTTGTTCACAAATTTGATTTATAAAAGTTGACAAGTTTATGTTTCGAGCTTTAATTCAGAGGATGCTCATATGCTAGTACAGCCCAATGAAGACGTTCACGCCAAGTTGGCTCAATCAAATCCAGAAATTCGTAGTAACTGGCGAATCAAGGAAGTCGAAGCTTTGTTCGCATTGCCGTTCAATGATCTTATTTTTCGCGCCCAGACTATTCACCGCCGTTTTTTTGATCCGAATGAGGTTCAAGTTAGCACTCTTTTGAGTATAAAAACTGGGGCATGTTCCGAGGATTGTGCTTATTGTCCACAAAGTGCTCGATATGATACTGGGTTGGAAAATGAATCTTTAATGTCCATTGACGAAGTATTGAACGCGGCGATAAATGCTAAGGAGCAGGGTGCCTCTCGCTTTTGTATGGGTGCTGCATGGCGGAGTCCGAAAGATCGGGATCTTGAACAAGTGACTAAAATGATCGAAGGGGTTGCTGCTTTGGGATTGGAAACCTGCGTAACTTTAGGAATGTTAAGCGATGTACAAACTCAACGTCTTAAAGATGCTGGCTTGGATTATTACAACCACAATTTAGACACATCCGAAGCTTATTATTCCAAAATTATAACAACCCGTACCTACCAGGATCGTATCGATACCCTTAAACGCGTACGTGATGTGGGAATAAAAGTTTGCAGCGGTGGGATTGTCGGTATGGGAGAAAGTAGTCAAGACCGGGCAAAGTTATTGATTGAGCTCGCTAATTTGCCGAGTCATCCCGAAAGTGTACCAATCAACATGTTAGTGCAGGTGGAGGGTACTCCTTTGGATGGAACTGAACCCTTGGATTCCTTCACCTTTGTCAGGACCATTGCGGTAGCTCGGATATTGATGCCAAAATCGAAGGTGCGACTCTCTGCGGGACGCAACAATATGAACGACGAAATGCAATCATTGTGTTTTCTGGCGGGTGCCAACTCTATTTTCTATGGAGAAAAATTGTTGACTACGGATAATCCAGTCGCTGAAAGAGATTTGTATTTATTTGAGCGTTTGGGGATGTACCCTTCAAGTTTGAGCCGTTAGCGATTCGGTATATGCAGAACGTAAAATTCGACTATGAATCGTGTACTGTTGGAAAAACAACTTAAGGAGCTAGAAGGGAGAAATTTATATCGGCGGCGTAAGATATTACAGTCGGCTCAAGGTGTGCGAGTAACTTGTAACGGGGTTAAGTTACTCAATTTTTGCAATAATGATTACTTGGGTTTGGCAGGTCATCCCAAAGTTATTAGAGCACTGAAGAAAGGACTAGACAAATGGGGTGTAGGGAGTGGATCGGCACATTTGGTTTGTGGTCATGGCGAAGCGCATCATGCGTTAGAGGATGAACTGGCCCAATTTACCGGTCGCGAACGGGCTCTTTTGTTTTCAACCGGTTACATGGCTAACTTGGGTGTTATTTCTGCTCTGGTTGGGCGCGGCGACCGAGTATTGGAAGATCGTCTAAATCATGCATCGCTATTGGATGGAGGAATAGTATCGGGGGCAAAGTTGCAACGTTTTAAACATGCAGACGTTGACGCTTTGGCGCTATCTCTTTCCCGCAGTCAGGGTAATAAAGATCTAGTTGTGAGTGATGGAGTTTTTAGCATGGATGGCACTCTGGCGCCGTTGCCCGATTTGGTAAGGGTATCTAAAATCGCCAAAGCAGGGTTGATGATTGATGATGCCCATGGGTTGGGAGTATTGGGGCAGGGTGGAAAAGGGACTCTTGAATATTTTCACTTAGATCAGAGCGATGTCCCAGTGCTGGTGGGGACGTTTGGGAAAGCATTTGGTACATTTGGTGCCTTTGTTGCTGGAAGCGAAGCATTGATCGAAACAATTATTCAGCGTGCACGTACCTATATATATACAACAGCAATTCCGCCCGCGATTGCTGAAGCGACTCGCGTCAGTTTGCGGTTGGCTGAATTGGAAACTTGGCGCCGCGAAAAATTGCAAAACCTTGTGTGTCGATTCGTCCAGGGTGCCAAGCAATTAGGTTTGTCGCTTATGGATTCAGTGACGCCGATTCAGCCTTTGCTAATCGGTGGTAGTCATGAAGCACTTTGCTTCAGTGATCAAATGCGGTCGTTGGGCTTTTTGATTAGTGCTATTCGCCCGCCGACGGTTCCTGACGGTACCGCTAGGCTCAGAATTACTTTCTCAGCTCTCCATGAGGAAACGCAGATTGATTTATTGTTGGAAGCATTGGCCAACATTTTGAATAAGGATGGGGGGTGTTAATGAACAATATCTCAAATGTTGTTTTGGTTCATGGGTGGAGTATGCATTCCGGTATGTGGGGGCCATTTGTCGACCTGCTTGGAGAGAGCCACCGGATAACATGTCTGGACCTGCCTGGTCACGGTCATGCCCCAATGGTGGAAGACTTTAACCTCGGGTCAATTTCCGAAGTTTTGCTGGGTGCGGCACCAGAGAGAGCATGTTGGATCGGATGGTCGTTGGGCGCATCTGTTGTCATGCATATTGCCAGATTTTTCCCTCATCGGGTAAAAAGCATGGCATTACTTGCTGGCAATGCTAAATTTGTTGCCGATGATGAATGGCCATCGGGGATGGACTTGACGGTGTTGCATCGGTTTGCAAAAAACCTGATTGAAGATAATCGTGGTGCTGTGCTACGTTTCCTTTCTCTGCAAACTCAAGCCTCGCCTACATCGAAACAGTTACTGAAAGAGTTACGCAAACGTTTGGATAGTCGGAACGCACCTCTCGAAAGTGCACTTCTTGGTGGCCTGAGTATTCTGGAAAATGCAGATTCGAGAGAAGTTCTCAGAAACCTACAATGCCCGGTACTTCTGTTATTCGGTGAATTGGATACTTTGGTTCCGGTTGATGCGGGTACAGCGATGAAAGAGCTTTGTCCTGCAGCTAACTTGCACGTTGTAAAGGGCGCAGGGCATATGCCGTTTTATACCCATGCTAGCGAGACGGCATCGATTTTTAATCGATTTTTGACAGAGCATTGCGTATGACCCGCCTGGACAAAAAGTGGTTGCGCCACGCTTTTGATAATGCTGCCGTGGAGTACGATGGAATAATATCCCTACAGAAGAAAGTTGGTCGCCAATTGTTGGATTTTTTGATTCCGGGGGACGAAACATCGTTAATGATACTTGATGTCGGGTGTGGAACGGGATTTTGTATTTCGGAGTTGGCGAAGAGTGATTGGGATGCGCAATTTATAGGTTTGGATGTTGCCATGGGTATGTTACGGCAAGCACGTTGCCGTGTCGGGGATAGGGCCGATTTTGTTTGTGCCGATGCCGAAACATTACCTTTACCAGACAATAGTGTGGATATGATTATTTCCAATTTGGCGTTACAGTGGTGTTCTGATCTTGATGGAGCATTTTCAGGTTTCCAGAGAATTCTTAAACCTGATGGCGTGCTTTTGTTTAGTATTTTTGGTGATCGGACACTGAATGAATTGCGTGATGCTTGGAGTCAAGTTGACGAATTCAGTCATGTTAATCATTTCCATACAACAGACTATTTGAAACGACTTATGGTCGACGCTGGATTTGTTGAATCGGCTTTGAATTCCCAAACGCATGGGGTTCGGTATTCCAGCGTTTTAGAGCTGATGCGGGAGCTTAAAGGGATCGGTGCTCATAACGTGACTCTTGGGCGTTGTCGTGGATTAACGGGGAAAGGGCGGTTTAATAATATGGTAGCCGCTTACGAGGCCAGGATGCTAAAAAATGAAATTTATGCGACCTATGATGTATCGTTTGGCAGCGCGCGAAAAATGAAAACGGTTGCTGAAATCCACAAGGTGGCTTGATTATGTCGGGAACACTTGGGTTTTTTGTGACCGGGACCGATACTGGAATTGGTAAAACTCGATCTATGGTTGTCCTGATGGAAGCTTTAAAAGGTAGAGGGTTCAAAGTTTCTGGGATGAAGCCCGTTGGTTCCGGGTGTTATATCGAGCATGGGGAATTGATAAATAACGACGCATTTTTACTCGCTAAGCACGCTTCGATTAACATACCTTATCGTACGGTCAATCCCTACGCACTTGAATCGCCAACATCGCCTCATATTGCAGCGGAACAGGCGGGAATAGAAGTGAGTTTTGAGACAATATTAGACGCTTTCAACGCACTTCAGAAACAGTCGGATATAGTTTTAGTTGAGGGTGTAGGGGGGTGGGAGGTGCCATTAAATTCAGAACAAACCATTGCTGAACTCGCTTTGGCACTTGGTCTACCCGTAATATTGGTGGTGGGGTTACGTTTAGGGTGTTTGAATCATGCTCTGCTAACCTACCGTGCAATTATTCAGACAGGACTGACTTGTTCTGGTTGGATTGGTAATAGAGTGGATTCGGGTTTTGAATTTATCGAAGAATACCTTCAAACACTCGAGCAAAAAATCGATGCCCCAATGCTTGGGAGTTTGCCTTACTGTCCTGAGTTTTCTCCTTGCGAGGATGTAAATTACTTAAATAGTTCGTTTTTTGAACAAATCGAGTGAGTGATTTAGAAAGTCTAAGATTTTTTTGACATGCGGAACATAGAAAAAGATGGCTTGTTTTGTCCTAAATGCGGGAGGCAGAGTTTGGTGAACGCAAGCGTGAAAGTGTATGAATGCGGAGACACTGCTTGTAATTTCATTTTTTTTCAAAATATCGCGGCGGCAGTTGGAGTTATTATTGTTTACAACAAAAAAATTGTGATGACGGTAAGGGCTGAAGATCCTGCTAAGAAATTGCTGGACCTTCCTGGTGGTTTTGTTGACCAGGACGAGAATTTAGAAGCAGCAGCAAAGAGAGAGGTAAAGGAGGAACTCAATATCGATCTCCAAAACCTCACTTATTTGTGTTCGGCGCCGAATAGGTATCGATATAAGAATATCGAATACTTAACACTTGATAGTATATTTGTGTCCAATCACGAATCACTAGCTGGAATAAAGATAGATGGACAAGAAATTGAAGCATATAAACTCGTTAGTTTGGAAGATTTTGATCCAGCCGCAGTTGCCTTCCCATCGATAACAGCTGGAATACAGTTATATCGGGATTCATGCAGGCAAACAATAGAGACATTTTGACCTGATACACTTAATCTGCACCTGTATAAAGTCTAAGGAAAAAGATTGGCTTTCTTGAATTGGCGATGAATTCAAAGGTAAAGTAATTTACTTTGTAGGCCCATATTTCACGAATGTCTCAATGTGCACTCGCTGGATAGCATATCAAATTTTCTAAATTTGAGTTGGTCTGCTAATCACGCTCTCCGGTTTTTTGATTTTCTCGCTTGGTTTTCCTGTGCTCGGCTATTATAAAAGTAATTGAATCAATAATGGCCTTAAAAAATGGTAGATTTGGCAGAAACTTATAGTCCTTGCCCTTTCGCGACTTATAAAATACCAGCACGCCAGGCGTGGCAGGTGCTGAGGATTTTTTTTATTTACCGCTTTTCCGTCGCGTGTTTGTTTTCAGGGCTATTTTTCTTCAAGATTGGGCCGTCTATACTTGGTTACAATAATCCTGTTCTATATTCTGAAACTACTTCAACGTATCTTCTAATTGCGGTTGTACAGGGGATTTGTCTATTTTTAAAAAAACCATCTTATTCGGTTCAGGCTCAGCTACAGATTTTTACTGATTTTATTGGTCTCATCTTAATTATGCATGGGTGCGGTGGGATCGAAACTGGGATAGGCACCCTCCTGGCAGTGTCCGTAGCTTCCGCAGGGCTTTTAGTCGGAGGACGTTGTGCGCTTGGATTTGCAGCGTTGGCCACCGTATTGATTCTTGCTGAGCAAGTCTATTCTGATTTAACGAATACCTTTGAGCGAACGGCCTATACTTATGCTGGCATGCTAGGAGCTTCTTTTTTTACCATTTCGTTGCTCGCATTGGTACTGGCGGATCGAGCCGAGGAAAATGCTGCTATTGCTGCTCAACAGAGTGTTGATATCGCTAATTTGCAGCAATTGAATGAATATGTGATACAACATTTGCAATTGGGTATCGTGGTGTTGGATCGAGAAAACCATGTGATTATGATGAATGGAGCAGCTCTTCGGCTTTTCAACCTTTCATCGAAGGAGAGAGATCTGCATACTATATCGCCTGAGCTCAATAGGGATTATTACGATTGGTTTCTCGGGAAACCACGGGATTCTACAAAGCTTAAAATAGACAATGGCTCTGATATCAATGTTCGGTATATCAGGCTGGGTGAGAACAATAATACTTTCCACATGATTTTCCTTGAAGATCGGGCATTGTCCAACCAACGAGTGCAGCAAAGCAAACTAGCTTCTCTTGGGCGATTAGCGGCTAGTATCGCTCATGAGATTCGGAATCCTTTGGGCGCCATTAGCCATGCTAGCCAACTCCTAGCTGAATCTCCGACGCGAAGTGAAGAAGATATACGACTGACGGAGATTATTCGAAATCATACTGGACGTGTCAACAAAATTATTGAAAATGTACTTCAAATCTCCCGCCGTAAACCTTCCCAAACCGAGAGTCTCGAACTTGTTTCGTGGCTCGAAAGATTTCTGCTGGAATTCACCTCCGAAAACCAACTGAGTACACTTCCATTTAAACTTAAAAATAAAATTGATCAAGCCCACGCTTCTGTGGATTCAGGGCATCTTAAACAGATTCTTGATAATCTTTGTAACAATGCAATGAAACACGGCAAGGGGAGCCAGGAGGGAAATGTGATTGAAATTTTTCGTAAAAATGGTTGTTTTTGCATAACCGTTGAGGATCGTGGCCCAGGAATTTCCATGGAGAATATTGAAAGTATATTTGAGCCTTTTTTCACGACATCGAATTCAGGGACAGGCCTAGGGTTGTATATTTCCCGGGAATTGGCGGAGTTAAATCGAGCTAGTTTGGAATATCAACCTTTAAGCGGAGGTGGTAGCTGTTTTCAGCTTTGCCTGCCTGATGCAGAAGCGCGGGTTATCGCCGTATGAATAAACCTCAGATACTTGTAGTCGATGATGAACCTGATATTCGGGAACTCCTTGATATTACGCTATCAAGAATGGATGTTCAGGTGCAGGCTGCTGGTGATGTAGAAGCAGCAAAGAGTTTGCTACGTCAAAGTACATTTGATCTATGCCTGACCGATATGAAACTTCCCGATGGGGACGGTTTGGAATTAATGGAATATATTCAAAATAGTTATCCCAGTACTCCGGTTGCTGTCATTACGGCTTATGGCAACATGGAAACCGCGATTCGAGCACTAAAGCAAGGAGCATTCGACTTCGTTTCTAAGCCTTTAGATCTACAAGTGCTTCGAAACCTTGTCAATACCGCGCTTAAATTGGATGGCTATCCAAAGGTTGATGCTCGATCTCGGCATACGTTACTTGGGGATTCCTCAGTAATGCGTGATATTCGGTCTAAGATTGCCAAGTTGGGTCGCAGTCAGGCTCCGATTCATATTTCTGGAGAATCGGGGACTGGTAAGGAATTAGTGGCTCGACTGATTCATTCTAAGAGTCCTCGCCATGAAAAGCCATTTGTTGCAGTAAACTGTGGTGCGATTCCGTCGGATCTTATGGAGGCCGAATTTTTTGGCCATAAAAAAGGAGCCTTTACAGGTGCTGTCAGCGATCAAGCAGGTTTGTTCCAAGCAGCAGATGGTGGATGTTTATTTCTCGACGAAGTCGCAGACCTTCCCCTGTCTTTACAAGTTAAATTACTACGTGCTATCCAGGAGAAAGCGGTTCGTCCAATCGGTGGCCAACAGGAGATTTCTGTCGATGTGCGTATTTTGAGCGCTACCCATAGCGATCTTGCAGATCTCGTTCAGGACGGTAAATTTCGTCAGGATTTGTATTATCGGATCAATGTTATCGAGTTGGAGGTCCCACCGTTAAGAGAGCGCCGCGGAGACATTGCGACGCTTGCGGATCATATTTTGTCTAAAATGGTTGATCAGAAAGAGGGTAAACCAAAGCTAAGTAACGAGGCTCTAGACGCGTTGAAGCGTTATACCTTTCCGGGAAACGTTCGTGAACTCGAAAATATTCTAGAACGGGCTATAGCTCTTTTCGAGGATAATTGCATTGAAGTTGAAGATTTGAATCTCCCTCTTGAAAGTACCGTACTGCCGGATACTCCCGAAGACTTGCCGGAAGATGTATCTCGAAAATTATATGGATGAAGTTGAAAAAAAGGCTATTGTCAACGCACTGGAGCAAACTCGATGGAATAAAACTGCGGCGGCGAGGAAGCTTGGTATTACTTTTAGGGCATTACGGTATCGTTTGAAGAAGCTTGAACTGGACTAAGGAGTTGCCTAAGTTATTTTAGGTCGAATTCTAAAGCTAAGATTCTATCGAGCCAAAACCCCCACCCCCAGGCGTTTCAATGATTATTACATCGCCAGAATCCATCTCGATCTGATCGCAACCTGCAAGCTCGATAACCGTAGCGTCCTTTTTTTCTACCCAGTTGCTTCCCAACGCTCCGGATTGACCCCCTTTAATTCCAAAAGGTGGTTCGACCCGATGGCTAGACAAAATTGCCGCCGTCATTGGTTCGAGAAAACGCACCCTTCGGACGACACCATTTCCTCCTCTATGTTGACCGATACCACCGGTGTGTTGTCGAATAGCAAATTTTTCCAAAACTACAGGAAATCGCCACTCCAGCACTTCGGGATCGGTGATCCGGGAATTGGTCATATGGGTATGTACGGCATCGCTACCGTCGAAATCCGCACCCGCTCCGGCACCTCCGCAGATTGTCTCGTAATACTGCCACTGACTATTCCCGAAAGTAAAGTTGTTCATGGTTCCCTGCGAAGCGGCGAGTACACCCAAAGCGCCATATAGGGCATCAACAATATATTGGGATGTTTCGACATTTCCCGCTACCACTGCCGCAGGATAGATGGGATTGAGCATCGAACCCTCGGGAATAACGATTTCTAAAGGTCTAAGGCATCCTGCGTTTAATGGAATATCATCCTGTACAAGAGTTCTGAAAACGTATAATACAGCCGCTTTACATACCGCAGCAGGGGCGTTTAGATTAGTAATTTGTTGCGTTGACGTACCAGTAAAATCAATGAGGGCCGTTCGTGATATGCGATCGATGCGGATTGCCACCCGAATTTGTGCGCCATTATCCATTTGGTAACTGAATCGGCCGTCTTTAAGGCGCATTAAAGTTTGCCTTACCGCTTCAGCCCCGTTCTCCTGGACATGTTGCATATACGCCTGGACTGTGGATAACGAATAGTGGGAAACCATGCTTCGGAGTTCCCTGATACCTTTCTCGTTGGCGGCTATCTGTGCGTGCAGGTCGGCGATATTCTGACTTGGGTTGCGCGCGGGGTAGCGATTGCCGAGTAGCCATGCAGTCAGTGCATCTTCACGGAAACATCCTGCTTCAATTAATTTAAATCCATCACTAAGAATGCCTTCTTGATCGATATGTTGACTCGAAGGGGGCATCGATCCCGGTGTAATTCCACCGATATCGGCATGATGTCCTCTCGACGCCACATAAAACAGAATTTCCTGATCTTGGTCATCGAAAACTGGAGTGACGATAGTAATGTCCGGGAGATGGGTGCCCCCGTGATAGGGGGAATTCAAAAGGTAAACATCTCCGGGTTGCATGCTTTCAGCTTGGCTTTCGATGAGCGCCTGAACACTTTCGCCCATTGAGCCAAGATGAACGGGGATATGTGGTGCGTTGGCGATTAGCTCACCTTGTTGGTCAAAGACAGCGCAAGAGAAATCGAGGCGTTCTTTAATATTGACCGAATACGCTGTATTTTGAAGCGTATCACCCATTTGTTCGGCAATAGACATAAAGAGTTTGTTGAAAATTTCCAACATTACCGGGTCGGCGTGGGTTCCTATTGCGGATTGGCGAACAAGGGGTGTAGCGCGGGTAAGGACAAGATGATTAAAACCAGTTATTTCCCCCTGCCAACCGGGTTCAATGACCGTCGTCGAGGTTGGGTCTACTAGGATGGCAGGCCCTTCGATTTGACTTCCTGGATCAAGATCTTTGCGGAGAAATACAGGTGTTTCATGGAATGAACCACCCGAATACATCCGAACTTTTGTATTGGGTTGGTTTTTGCTACCCGAATTAATTTGCCGGGCAGTTTCGTCTATTCGATTTGTCGTGCCGATTATTTCTACGGAGATCGCTTCAACAATGTGATCCTTGTTGTCGTAAATGAAGCCAAATCGCCTCCGGTGCAGGGTTTCAAATGCTTTTATCATGGTTTGATGGTTTGTGAACTCTACCGTTAGCGCGGTATCGGTTCCATGATATCGAAGGTGG
>Ga0114932_10005632_pt1 | contig 11030 bp, 18 predicted proteins | sample 2SBtaG_2_FD_87286 | JGI IMG/M metagenome (GOLD analysis project Ga0114932, IMG submission 87286) | Deep subsurface microbial communities from Kolumbo volcano to uncover new lineages of life (NeLLi) - 2SBTROV12_ACTIVE470 metaG | ecosystem: Environmental > Aquatic > Marine > Volcanic ... | reverse complement strand
TTTTGAAGCTAGAAGCACTAGGGGCAAACGCAAACAGGACAAGAGATACCAGTTTAACAGAGCCGTCGAAGACTATCTGCGGTTCAGGAAACCAGGTCGGGCCTCGCTTGTTCGCCCATAATGTGACTCACAACGTCGGAGGCGCATCGAAGTCCACAGGCGAGGCTGCGGAGAACCGCGATAGAGTCATCACAGAACCATCGAAGGTAATTCGGGCGCACCACACTAGCTTGAGGGACCGCACGATCTGGGACAAGCCCCAGAAGATTCGCTCCCTAACCATGCCCGAAACGCTTGTCTTGCAGGGCTTCCCCGCAGATTACGACATGAGCGCAGCGAGAACGCAGAAAGCTAGATGGACTATGATAGGGAACGCAGTACCCCCGCCAGTGGCGGAGGCGGTAATCAGGGGAATCCATCATGGCGTACAGTAATAACAAGCTCATCGAGGCACAAGACAAACTCTCCGAGATATACAGCGTAATGACGAGGAGGGAGAGGCTCGCCTTAGCCTCTGACTTCGGCTACGGCGGAACGGACGAGTCAAAGCTCCGATCACTTCGTAGGATAAGCACAGGAAGCCTAGACAAAAGACAGAGCGCGGTTGTCTCTAGGTTCTTCAAGCCCTTCATCACCAAGGAAGACCCCGACGCCTGGCTAGGCAGGGTTCCGCCCTTCGAGCTGAAGTCCGACTACACCATCCAGTCCTACGTCATGACGGTGAAGGACGAGGGTGGGGTTGATGTCGTGATTGAGAACAACATCAACCTGAGCTACGCAGAGTTAAACAGATCGAGGCGTGACTCCGTAGCCTCAACAGACTTGAGGCAGTTGTTCAGCGACTACTCGACGATTGCCAGGCAGAGAGTAGAGACTCCATACGCTAGGGCTATCGCATTCACTGACGAGGGAGCGAGGGAATACATAACACAGCACAATGCAAGCCCTGATGTCAATAACAGGATAAGAATGCCAAAGAAGAACCGGCCCTTTGAGGTTTCTCTCATATCGGTCTTTCCTCCTCAATCCGGGCAAGGGACGGAAACCAAGACATTTCAGCGAGGAATCCCGAAGGCCAAACAGGAAACCATCGTCAAGAGGGTCAACAGGACATACGGGCAGTACAGAAGGCAAGGAGGCAGGTTGTCATGACGCACAGGATTATAGCCGCGTTACCTCAGAAGGCAACGGGCTACCCCGTTTTCGCATACGACACGGAAACGCAGGGACTGGATGCGACCCAAGTCCTAATCATCTGTTGGGAGAACGTCAACACTGGCGAGCAGTACACCGCTTTCTCAGTGTCGGAGTTTCGTGAGTTTCTTGAGGAACGTGCGCCTTGCATCGCCTTTGCCCACAATGGAAGCTCCTTTGATGTACTTGGAATTCTGAGTGAACGTGAATTATATGAATCCGAGAAGGTAGCCGCGGGAACCAAGGTCTTTGAGTACAAGGTCAATGGTGTCATGTACCGTGACAGCAAGCACCTCATACCGCTTCCGCTGTCAAAGGTCGCCAAGTCGGTTGACATGGAGAAGGGCATAACACCACAGGAGTACATAGACGGGACGGTTACTGAGATTACCCAGGAGGCTATTGACTACTGCTTGCTCGATGTAAGAATACTCTCTGCGGCTCTTAGGAGGCTCAAGGAGCTTTACGCTGACCTGATACACAGGAACGTGAATGAGATTGAGCTTCCGTACACTACGGCCTCTATGGCATACCGGATATACTGCATTCCAGGCTCATGGCCTGAGCATTGGGTATGGCGTGACAAGAGGAAGAACTGGCGACCGATAGCCAGGTGCAGGGACGAGTTCAACGAGCTTTACCGACAGGCACAGCATGGTGGCAGGGTGCAAGTGCTAGGGCCGGTTGCCGAGGAGGTTCACAACGTAGTCTCATACGACGCCAACTCCCTCTATCCCTCAGTTATGTACGAGGAGAAATTCCCCGACCCCACGGCCTTGTGCAAGGTCGGCCCCACCTTCGAGGCTCTCAGGCATCTTCTGGACAAGGAGGACTCGGTTGTCATGGCCGATCTCGTCATGGTAGCGCCCGACGGGGTTCCGAGGTTCCTACCTGCGACGGACGACGATGGGCGTAAGGACTGGAACCGCTCGACCTTTGAGGGATGGCTCTGTGAGCCTGAGATAAAGCTGGCCTTGGAAGTAGGCTGGGTCATAGAGGATGTCAGGGACATTGTTAGCGCTAGGGCGATACGTCCCTTCAGGGTGTTCGTTCGCAAGCTCTACAACATACGGAAGGACATGCTTCAGAGGGGCGACCCAGCTCAGTACCTAGTCAAGATACTGATGAACAGCCTCTACGGCAGATGGGGGATTCGTCAGAGGCCAAGGAGGATAGAGGGTGACGAGGCAATCCAGAAGGCAACCAGGCGCAAGGACTACACCTCCAGGTACGAGCTTCGCTTCTACGACGGCACTGGCTTCTCATGGCCGTACTTACTGGACTACGGCGACATGGGGAGGAACCCGTCAAGCCAGTGGTTCGGCTTCAGTTCCTTCATACTCAGCTACGCGCGCGAGAGGTTGGCTAGAGCTATAATATCAGTCGGTGACGGTGCGTTGTACTGCGATACCGACTCACTCCACATGTACGCGGAGTATGCCGAGGAGTTCGAGAGGAACACCCCGATAGGCAACGAGCTGGGAGAGTGGAAGCTGGAAACCCCTGTTCCGATTGCTACCAGCAAGTTCTGGGAGCCTAAATCTTACGTTCAATGGAACGAGGAGGGCAACAAGACTCTTGTGAAGCACAAGGGGGTACGAGTTCGTGATGACGATGGTAACTACCTACCGGAAGCGGGAGACTTGACCCAAGAGCAGACACACAGGGTAGTGGTTTCATTGTACGAGGGCTTGAGGCGGGGACTCAGACCCGGGACTCCCCTAACGATAAAGAAACGCTCAAGCCGGTTCTATAAGGAAACTTCTTAGACAAGACACCCCCCGCGTCAATCGTGGGTTTCCTGGATGACCAAGAAGTGAGAGATGCGATAGACGATCTTATGCAATCGGCTGTAACTAGCTCTGATCGTCTGATGAACAGACTCATGGAACTGGAATGGAAACCCAACCAGGAGGCTCACATAACTATCCTAGCGCTGATGCTACTGGTGCATCACTATGACAGCTTTCGCGACCAGAGCGACGACATACCAGACTGCCTGGTGAACGCATACGTCCAGGCAATCAACCACCCTACAATCTCCAGGTACATGGCCAAGGTCACGGCAGACAAGGTAGGCGGGGCTGCGGGGGTGAACCAGTGAACAAGCCAAACGAGAAGCTGATGCTGACCTTCGGCATCGGCATAGTCATCTCATGGGTCATGATAGCGTCCACCGCATCCTATTACAGCATCGTGGAGGAGAGGGACATAACAGACAGCCAACTCACGGTGATAGGTCTGCTAGGTGGCCCTGCCCTCCTAATCATAACGAGCGTTCTCGATCTCTTCAAGTCAAAGGAGGGAGCGAGGATAACAGCTCTGCCGGACAGGTTAGCATACGAGGCGGAGGCCATAGAGGCAGTAGCCACTCACACACGGAAGCTAGAGGAGCTTAGGATAGTCCATGACCTCGACCTGGAGAAGATGACGAAGGAGCATTCTCTTAGGATGGAGGCTTTCACAGTCACAGGCGGTGAGTCTGAATGAACAGCTCGTTCACGATGGAGAGGGCTAAATCCACGATCAAGTGGATTCAGTCAGACCCATTGAGAGCCAAGTGGTACGGGGCAGACTGCCCGGAGTGCGGGACTCACAGCCTATCATTCCTACTCAGCTCCCCGAATGGCGGGGTAGCCAAGGTGGAGTGCATGATCGACCTAGGCGGTTGCGGATGGGAGGAATCGAGATGACAACGTATGAGGATGAGGAGGAGGAGATTGACGCTATCGAGGCGATAGTGAAGTCACACAAGAGCGGGGAGGTCGCCTTCCACGTTGCTCATACAAGGCTGATGGTCGAGCATGGCTTTGACAGTGAGACAGCCCTAGAGCTTCTCTTCCCACCTATGGATGATGATGACTTCGATATGATATTACCAGAGCCGAGGGCCTCCTGGGAGTGATTATAATGGGAAAGTACACGACGAAGACCACTGACGAGGACGGGAACGACGCATGGCTATCAAGCGATGGGAGGCAGTTCGCAACCCGCTCAGGGGCATGGAAGCACTCCAAGAGCATAGACGACCCGCCAGAGCCACCAGCAGAGCCACAGTACGAGACAGTCCAGGACGATGAGCCTGATCCCCTCTCATGGGCATCGGTGGACTTCGGCGGAGACATGGAGGCTCCCACGGAGGTAGTGCCTACGGTACTGAAGAGAATCACCCCTACGGTAGCAGGGCAGAAGAAGACACGCAAGGAGATGGAGCAAGAGCGAAAGACGAACGTGGCTTTGCTCAAGGTGGGCTACCGGACAGGAGATGTCCTTCTCACTCGCTATAAGCGCGCGCTGATGGAGGACTCCCAGGCGGAGGCAATATCACACAGCGAGACTGACTACGACTGGATAAGCGGGGTCAGCAACGCGGCTCTTGAGGAGAACGGCATAAGCATAGGCGCAGCGATAGGGACCACGCAGATCGCCCTAATATCGAATGCCTACTGGTTTGGCGCTCCGGTCGCCAAGATACACAAGGAGGCTGACAAGTCGCCCTTCACAGGGAGGGTCGGCGGAGCGGTCGGCAGGTTCCTAGAGAGGGTTCCAGTCCTGGGAAAGAGACTCAGAGCGAGGCGAGAGACTAGGATCGAGAAGGCAGAGAGGGAGGTGTTTGGAAATGAGTGATGAGAATGATGAAGAGGTAAAGCACTACAAGATAGTGTACCAGAATGATGATGTCATAGTGATGTTCAGGGTATATCCGGAGGATGAGGAGGAATGAGCGAGAAGTACCCAGGATTTTTCACGGCTCTGTTCAAGAAGAAGGAACAGCCGATAGAGGAACCTAAGAAGAAGTCGCAGAAGAAACAAAAGAACTACGACGGTGACATACAATCGCTACAATCTCAGATTGAGGAAATAAGGGGTATGATTACAAAGGAGCCCGAACCTGAGCCAGTCGAAGACGAGGAGCTGGTTGAAGATGTCGAAGATGCTTGATGACCTTTACCTGCCTGACGGAAAAAGGCTCACAACGCAGGTGATTGGCAAGCCAGGTGGGGGCAAGTCATTCTACCTGCGCGAGACTCTCATGCAGTTCCTCAAGAAGAACGACGACCCCGACTACCGACTCCTCTACATCTGCCCCAAGCAAGAGATGCGCCTGGGGGAGAAGGACACTCCCGTTAGCGTGGACAAGATAGCAAAGAACATGCGTAAGAACCGAGCGACGATATTCTACCCCAACCCATACGATGTGGAGGCGGAGGTGGACTACGCGATAGAGCTGATGTTCGAGATGCAACAGCAGAACGAGGGCTTCAAGGCTACCATAGTGGTTGATGACGCTCAGACCTTCATCAGCTCAAGAAAGGCTGCGAGCCAAGCCTTCCGTCGCCTAGCCCTTACCGGAAGATCGAAGGGAATAAGATTCGTGGCTGTGGCTCATCAAGCCGTCTTCAGCAAGGACCTGGAGGGAAGCACTTCCTACCTAGTGATGTTCACCCTACCCGTCAAGCTCTACCACAAGGACTTGAACACAAGGTACGGCTTAGATGTCGAGCCTTACATCGAGCCTATCTCCTCGAAGCCCTACTCGTTCCTCTGGTTCGATGTGACAAAGGGTAAGGCACAGCTCTACGACCCGATAGAGGTCTAGGGCGGGGTGATGGGATGGGAGAACCAGGTTCTCACCATCTCACCACAACCAGGCTCCTTGCATATCCATCCCACAGGCTTTCGGGTTTGCATAGACATCGGCCGATCATCACCCTCCAGCCTCACTCTCGCCTCGATCCTTACCATGCCTGAACGACAGACCTGGCACTTGGGGCGACTGACCATGACCTTGCGAGCAGTAGTGCGTTTATCATTGTTTGGATACATTGGGGCGTTTAATGTACCGTTGGGGTGTGCGACCCCACATGGCTTTCGTTAACTCGATAGTGGGCGGATTCGGAGTCGCATTCGGTGTCTTGGGGGTTTTGGCTATAGCCAACGGCCTCTCAACATACGTTTTCTCCGGTCAGACCATACAAGAAAAGGTAAACGCTAGAGTAGGGGGCGGGCAGTGATGCTCGGCGGAATACTACCCCCTCTGACTGCTGATGGCCTCCTGTCCTACATGGGACTGGCCATCGGTCTTTCATTGGGCTTCGCTGTCCTACAGCAACCAATGAAGCAGATTGAAGACGCTATCAGGAGCAAGTGATTCGGATGGGTGTTCGCTACACGCTCGTAGAGAGCAACACAGACCTCCCAACCATAGCGGCAGCTCAATACGCGCGTGGAATGAATATTCCAGGCGGGGCGGTCGATGAGGTGATTATGCGTTTTCAATGCACACTGAACGCCGCTGGCGACATCGCAGCAGACTTCAGCAACATGATTAACAATCTAAGGCTAATCCTCAACGGGGAGACTGTCTTCGACTTCCAAGCCGGATACACGGACAACGCGAATGACGCGCCTGGAATCGCTGGATATCTCATGAACAGCATGGGAAGAGGTCGATCTGTAGAGGTCAACTCGCAAACAGCGACAAGAACAGCTTTCTTGAGAATCCCAATCGGAAGGAACATTCCCGCTGGTATTTCAAGGCTGGAGTACACGCTAGGCTACGCCGCACTCACTGGTGCTGGTGGAGAGCCAACAGCTACCTCCCTTCAGTTCTGGGTCAGGTACAACAGCGCTATCCAGAACACGACCACTGTCGGCGCTGCAACGACCTTCAACTACTCAGCTACCACACAGCTAGTAAGCGTGAAGGTTCCACAGAACGTACCAGGAACCCTTGCTGGCATCCTACTGATGAACGACAGGGCAAACGATGGTGACATAACAGAGGTCAGAATCGTCAGCCAGTCAGATTTCAGTCTAGGAGTCGAGTACTGGCGCGCCCTCAACGGTGATCTTTACAATGGAATCGAGTTCATGGACCCAGCTACGGCAGACGGTCTTGAGTTCGCTCAGAGCGTTGCGGGAGCAATTTTTCTGCCGCTCTTCAATTTGTCATTGAGCGATGATCTTCGTTTGCAAATTACAGCAACTACTGCTAGAACACTTAGCGTAATTCCGATTATTGTGAGTCCGATTTCCGGCAAGCCACAACCAGCACAGGTTCAGACCCTAGCTGTACCGACCAACGTAAGCTCTAGCATACTAGACGACTCCAAGGCGGAAGTCTGAGGTCGTGATCGTAATGGGGAGCGGTGGGTTTTTACCCGCCCTCCTTCCAACGGTGGGTGATACACATGGGTAGGATAGTTAGGATAGCGACTCTGGTAGAGAATGTGCCAACGGCAATAGACCTCGGTATGACCACGCCTGGGAAACTACTCATCAAGAACCAAGGGGCCAACGACATACGCATGGCCTATGACGAGTCGGGTGTGATTGTCGGCGGGACTGGCAACTTCATGACCCTCGATGCTGGTACTCTCCTGGTGTTCGACGCAGGGCCTGGTGTTGGCTTCCTTGCCCAACAGCAGCAAATTCACTTCATGGCCACTGGCGGTAACTCAACGATCGAGATATGGGTAGCGACGGTGTGATAGATGTCGGGGCCGGTACGTCCACCATTGACCGTCGAGACACTTGACGGTACGACGGTAGGACGACCGATAACGACCATCAAGGTAACTAATGGTGACTTGACGGTATCAGGCACGACAGCCACGATAGACACCTCCGGAGGAGGTGGAGGCGCTATGACCTCCTTCGATGTGGCTGGCGATGCCGGTGCAACTCAGACCGTTGGCAACGCCGACACCCTCACTCTACAGGGTAGCGGTGGGATAACCAAGGTCACGATGTCAGCAACCGACACGGCTACGATAAGCCTGGAGAACACGGCGGTAACTCCGGGGTCATACACACTGGCCTCGATAACCGTGGACGCTCAGGGAAGGATAACCGCAGCAAGCTCTGGTAGCGTTTCCGTACCCTCTGGAGCCAATCCTACGGCCACGGTCAGCGGTACGGCAGTCAATGGCACAGCAGGGACGTTCATGCGCTCAGACGCCGCCCCTGCGCTCGCAGATACGGCGGTGACTCCCGGTAGCTACACACTCAGCTCGATTACCGTAGACCAACAGGGGAGGATAACCGCAGCTAGTAGCGGGACAGACACTAACACGACTTACCAGATTGCAGCAGCTCAGTCGGGCTCGGATGCCGATATTCAGCTAGATGCGAGTACCGGCACAGATACGACAGTAAAGCTCGCTGCAGGGTCGAACATCACTCTAACGGAGTCCGGTGGCGACACCATCACGATAGCGGCTGCCGGTAGCACTGGTATAGGCGGTTCAATATCCGAGGGACAAGTTGCCTTCGGAGCCAGTACCGCCGATGAGATAGAGGGAGAGGCTGCGCTTACTTGGAGCAAGACAGACAACTACCTCGCTATCAACAGCGTTCTAGGTGGTGCAAGTGGAACAGGACTCTCCGTCCAAGCTGTGAACAACGGAACCAGAGCGGCGCAGTTCCAAGCTAAGAACAGCGTCACTGGCTCAGTCATACCCGGAATCAGAGTAATGACAGGACTCACGGGAGGCAGTCAAGCTGCGGGATTCGGAACGGGAATAGAGTTCATGGTAGGCAACGCTGGTTTCGCAGGTAGCGTGGTAGGGACGATCGAAACAGAAAGATTAGCAGCAGACACGGATCATAGCATAAACATTAAGCCAATAGGAACAGGTAACGTTTCTCTAGGTAACTTCACCTTTGATGCCGACCAGACTGTAGGGGCGGGACAGGACAATTACGTCCTTACCTATGACCACTCAGCCGGAACAATCTCGCTTGAGGCTGCGGGTGGTGGCGTAACATTCCCACTAGAGGGAACCGACGGAACGGCGGGAGCGCCGACATACTCCTTCTCAGCAGATACCAACACCGGGTTTTTCCGTTCCGGCACCGACTCCATCGGGGTGGCAGTTGGTGCGCTTGAGGTTATGACTATCGGTAGCGGTGACATAACACAGAACCTCAAGATGTTCGGCCCGGATGGTGGGGCGGGCAACCCGACATTCGGCTTCAAGGACGACAAGGACACCGGGATATACAGACCCGCCACAGGGCAGATAGGCCTCTCGATGAACGGTAGCAACAAGCTGACGTTCGGAGCTGCGGGCGAGATACTGATTGCGGGTACTACTGCCGGAACGAGCGGGCAGGTGCTAACCTCCGGCGGTTCCGGTTCGGCTATGTCTTGGGCTGACGCTTCCGGTGGCGGTTCCGGCTTCATACAACCTCACATAGCGACAGGCGTTTTCCTAGGTAGCTACAACGCTTATCCCGCCTTCTCATCTCCCTTCTCGACTCTAGGCACTGAAGGTAACATGGTATCAACAGACTTCGATACCTACCCTCTCTACCGACCATTCGTACTAGCTGAAGGTGGAACATGGGGAGGAATAGAAATCAAAGTTACAACCGCCTCTTCATCGAATGCGGTGCTAGTATCGCTCTACAATGCAGACTCGACAACTGGAATGCCTACCTCCTTCGTCGGCTATTGCGATGTGGCTACTAACGTAGTGGGTAACATAGCCCAAACCACGACGCTTGACTCCTCCGGCTCCTCGGCCACAATAACGCTCTCGGCTAACACTCAATACTGGGTTTCGATTGTGGCTAAGGCTGGGAGCGACAGTTGTAACCTCAAGGCGATAGACAAGGAGAATCTCAGCACATTCGGTTCTAGCAACATGCAGAACCTACCGACATGTATCCAGAACTCATTCACAACCAATAACATTGACACCAACAACCCACCTAGGCTAGTGGTTCCCTTAAGGAGAGATTTCCCAGCTATAGGAGTGATAGTATGAGTCGTTTCAGATATGTTTTTGAAGGCTCAGAAATCGTTGAAACGATTGAGAGTGATGTTGATTGGCACTACGTTAGAGATAGGAGAAACAAGGAGTTGAAGAGAACCGACTACTGGGCCTTGAAGGACTTGACGATGAGCCAAGCCAAGAAGGACTACAGGGCTTTCTTGAGGGACTTGCCTCAAACCTACGAAACCGCTAACGAGGCGTATGACGCTATGGAAGCGTATGAGATACCGGAGTGATTAGATGAAGCCGACAGTAGCGAGCAACCACGCCAGGATAATAAAGGTCGAGGAGGACTTGACCGTTCTGGAGGAGAAGGTCGAGATCCTTGACAAGCAGTTCAGCGAGGTTCTGATTAGGCTGGATATGATTCTCAAGATCGGGAGGGGTGTGGCTATCATGGTCGCCACTAGCCTCGGACTCGATCTAGGCATCGAGGGAGGGATGATATGAGTACAGAAGCCACGATCTTAGGATTGGTTGTTCTATTCCTAGTCTTGAGGGATTGATATGCCATTCAAGAGGATAGGGAAGAACAGGTTCCGCTCCCCCTCTGGACGCATATATACCGCCTCCCAAATAAGGCGGTACTACGCTAGGGGAGGGAAGTTCAGATGACCCGATACCCCGCATGTGTCACCAATGCCTCGAAGCGGTCAGGCATATCCAAGTCCAAGCTCCTCAAGAGCTACAAGAGGGGCGTGGGCGCCTGGAAGAACAACCCCGGCTCCGTGCGTAACGTGAGGGGCGTGAAGGGAGGCCCAGGACCGAAGATGTCAAAGCAACAGTGGGCATGTGCGAGAGTGAACAAGCTGGCACGGCTGAAGCGGAGAGCAGGGTACGACCAAGACTTATTGAGGTGAAAAGATGACTAGAAAAATTCTTTCGAAAAGCACAATGCGATATTCCATGACAGGAAGCGGTTTTAAGTTGAACGCATTGGGAAGGTTCCCTAGTTTTTTCTATTCCATGAAAAAGAAGTGATAATATGCCAGTGAAAAAAGTAAGAGGAGGCTACAAGGTAGTCAGCTATGTAACGGGAAAGCCATTGAA
>Ga0114932_10005631_pt1 | contig 11033 bp, 12 predicted proteins | sample 2SBtaG_2_FD_87286 | JGI IMG/M metagenome (GOLD analysis project Ga0114932, IMG submission 87286) | Deep subsurface microbial communities from Kolumbo volcano to uncover new lineages of life (NeLLi) - 2SBTROV12_ACTIVE470 metaG | ecosystem: Environmental > Aquatic > Marine > Volcanic ... | reverse complement strand
TGGATTGGCATACTCTTACAACAACTGAGTTACAGGATACAAATGCTTTTGAAGAACAATCTTTAAAGAAAATTGGCTTAATTGATGAAATTGTATCGCGTTATAGGACGACATATTTCCAGCATATATTCACGCATTCATATTCAGCAGGTTATTATAGTTATATCTGGGCTGCTGTACTTGACTCTGATGCGTTTGCTGCCTTCAAAGACTCTGGAGATGTATTTAATGAGGACTTAGCAAATAAATATAGAGAGTTTATTCTTGAAAAAGGCGGTACAGAAGATCCTATGAAACTTTATAGATCTTTTAAAGGAGATGACCCTGATATTTCAGCCCTTCTAGAAGATAGAGGTTTGAACTAATTTTATACAATGAGATTAAGATGACTTATATAAAAGAAATATTGAAATCATGTTGGCTTTTAGTTCTTTGCCTTATTACAGCAAGGTTTATTGGTTTCCCAGCTAATTTCACGCCAATACTAGCCTGTGCAGTTTTCTTGCCCTTCATGACGGATAATAAATATATTCAGATGTTTTTACCTGTCGGTATTTTGATAGCGACTGATCCATTTCTTGGATTATATTCTGCAATGCCAGTTGTATATTTATGTATTGTGGCTGCAAGTGTAATTTCATCTCTATTTAAGAATTACAATTATAAAAATATGATCTTTTCAGGATTAATTAGTGTTGGTGTATGGCATATTCTAGTTAATCTTGCTGTATGGATTTCTGGCATACAAGCACTACCTTTAAGCGCGGTATATATAGCGGCTATTCCTTTTGATTTAAGGTTACTGGCCAGCACTCTAATCTTTTCTAGTCTCTTTTTTGGATTTCGATCTGTATTTTTGGGATGGTACAGCCGCCTAGATTCGAACTAGGGACCTCCTGATCCACAATCAGGCGCTCTAACCGACTGAGCTACGGCTGCACACAAAATTTTCATATCATATTAGCTAATAAGTATGAAGTTTTCTTTTAATTTCTGTCTTAAACATATTATTTACTATTTAAGTTAAAAAATATAGATTTCGTCAATGAACAAGAAGTACTTAGGAATACACCGCGAAGGATGGAAGTTTTTTTTAATCTTCATGTTAATTTCTTTTTTTAGTTTTTTTATAACTAAAATTATATTCTTAATTTTTTTCTTTCTCTCTTTATTTACTCTATGGTTTTTTCGTGACCCAGAAAGATATTTTGACTCGCAAGATAACCAGGTATTAAGTGCAGCAGATGGCAAAATCTGTTTTATCGGAGAAGATATTGCGCCAATAGAAACAGATATTAATCATAAAATGAATAAAGTAAGTATCTTTATGAATGTTTTCAATGTGCATGTAAATAGAAGTCCTGTTAGTGGAGAGATAGAGAAAATTATTTATAAAAATGGAAAATTTTTCAATGCAAGCCTTGATAAAGCCAGTGAGCATAATGAAAGAAATTCAATAATTATCAATAATAATAATGAAAAGATAATAGTAGTCCAGATCGCAGGATTAATAGCTAGGAGAATATTAAGTTTTATTTCAGAAAATGATACTATGAAAAAGGGAGAGAGAATTGGACTTATTCGCTTTGGTTCAAGAGTAGATATATATTTACCATTAAATTATAAAATCAAAGTAAATCAAAATGACATTGTTGCTGCTGGCCAAACAATTATTGCTGAAAGATAGTTTATGAGAAAAATAAAAAAAATAGATTTTAAATCACAAATACCAAATTTTATAACTCTTGCAGGTCTTTCATTTGGCTTAAGCTCTATAAGGTTTTCTTTAGATTATAATTTTGAGGTAAGTGTTATATGTCTTCTTTTGGCTTCAGCTTGCGATGCTTTGGATGGTTTTTTTTCTAGAGTCCTGAAAAGTGAATCAGAGTTAGGCGCTGAACTTGATTCTCTATCGGATTTTCTATCTTTCGCAGTAGCTCCGTGCATTCTCATTTATATGAGTCTTATTAATCAGAATGAAGTGATAGGTTCAATAGCCTTACTTTTATTTGTTGTATTTTCATGTATAAGACTTGCGGTATTTAATTTAAATAAAGATAACGCTGAAGATATATCAAGTTTTTTCAGTGGTGTTCCAACTCCAGCAGGTTGTGGTCTTTTAATTTTACCTCTAGTACAAAGCTTTTTAGGCTTTAATTGGGCTAAAGAAAATGAAATATTTTTAAGTATTTATATTTTTATTATCGGTATTTTGTTAGTAAGTAACTTACCAACATTCTCTTCAAAGCAATTTAAAATAAAAATAGGTAGAAAAAATTATATATATTTTTCACTGTTCTTTTTTCTCATTTATCTATCACTTATAAACTTCTTATGGATAGCAATAAATGTAATTGGAGTAATGTATTTACTTAGTATACCTGTTTCAGTATGGACATATAAGACAAAAAGCTAATTGATTTTATAATAATCGGGTATTTCATTTTCATTGATTGGTTTTAGAGTTTCCATCGGATTCTCGCCAAAATAAATATCCTCACCGACTAATTTTAAATCTGGATCAGATGGCCATACTGTAATTAACTGTGTATTACTTAGCCACAAATCACTATTATCAATTTCCGAGAAAGTATCTGTTGTTAATCCCATTAGTTTTAAATTATCTTTTGTATAAACTTGCTTAACTTTACCTTCGGTAATAACGCCGTCATCATTAACAATAATTCGTTTTGTAACAACCTCAAATTGCTCACCACCATTTTGAAACATATTACTATAAAAACTAGATACTTCTTCATAACCATTAAGAATCATATTCACATCGCTCACTCTCCAAAAATGGTAAACAGGTTCTGCTGTAAGGGTATTCATTAAAGGGTCTAACTGTCCTTTAATTTCTGCTTCCATGTGATTAGCTACCTCATTTAGAAGTATTTTATGTTTTTCATTAGAAATCTCATCAGCTTTTTCTCTGAGAGGGATCCAGCTTTTATGTGGATCTATTTTTAGCGTGGGCATTTTAATATCCTTTTTATTTCTTCAATTCTACATCATAACCAAAAAAAGTTCTTTCTTATAGGTCATTATATTTCTATTCTATTTCCTTACTTTAAAAGAATTTACTATATGACTACTGACTCAACAAAACAAAAATTTCTTGGTTGGCGCATGATAATCAGCGCTAATTTTATTGATTTTATTTCTGGCGGTCTTGCCTTTTATGCATATGCAGTTTTTTTTAGTTTTATCCAAGATGAATTCTCTGCGAGTAGGTTTCTTATCTCTCTTACTGTCTCCGTCATGATTTTAACTGCAGGATTATATTCACCTTTAATGGGATATATTCTAGACAGGTTCTCGATAAGAAAGGTTTTAGCTGTTGGTGCAGTAATATATGGATTTGGTCTAACCTTACTTTCTGTAGCTCAGAGTTTTTACCAATTTTTATTTATTTATGGTGCATTTGTTTCATTGGGAATGGTAATTTTTGGTAATTTGAGTACATCAAAATTAATTTCAAACTGGTTTAGAGATAAAATTGGAGCGGCTTTAGGATACGCAGCCATAGGTCTTTCTTTTTCTGGAGTCATAATACCACCAATAGCTGTTTTTTTAATTTCTAATTTTACTTGGCGAGGTGCATATCTTATTTTTGGTATTTTTGTTCTTATTGTTTGTTCATACTGTGCATATAAATTTGTTATTGATAAACCTGAAGATGTTAATCAACAACCTGATGGCAAGACTGATATAGATACTTCTGAGCAAGTAACAAAAAGCGAAACTATTACCTTTAATGAAATTCTTTCAAAGAAAGTTTTTTGGATATTAACAATAATATTTACCTTACAATTATCAGCTAATTTAGGCGTTTATACCCATATACCAATATATTCTCAGGACCTTGGTTTTAGCCCTATTCAAGCTTCATGGATATTTTCTGTAGCGGCATTTAATGCTGCACTTGGAAAAATTATTTTCGGAAATTTATTAGATAGATTGGGTGCAAAAAAAACAATATTAGTTTCATTATTTTTTCATGGTTTAGGGATAGCAACTCTAATATTTGCTGATAATTTATTACTTTTATTGTTTTCTGTCATAGTGATGGGCTTAGGGCTAGGGGGAACTATACCTTTAATGAATTCAACCTTTGCAATAGCCTTTGGTAACTCTAATTTTGGAAAGGCAAGAGGTTTAGTTGGCCCATTTATGGTTCCAATGCAGATTACAGCTGCTCCATTATCGGGATGGCTTTATGATACTTTTGGTAATTATACCTTGGCTTTTTCTATAAATGTGGTTCTATGTATTATTGCAGGAATTGTAGTATTATTTTTACATCTACCTGATAGAAAGTAATTCTTATTTATTAATTAAGGGGAAAAATGATGTCTGGAAAATTAAATAATAAAGCGGCACTTATTCTTGGTGCAGCTGGAAAAGATAATATGGGTCAAGTAATGGCCAGAAGATTTGCTCAAGAGGGAGCTAAGATTGTTGTAGCAGGTAGAAATGAAGAGTCACTTAAAGAAATATCTAGTGAAGTAGGCGGAGATTATGCTGTTTGTGATATAACAAAGAAAGAAGATATTGATGCTATGACATCTAAAGTTGTAGATCTTCATGGAAAGCTTGATATAGGAATTCAAGCGACAGGTTGGGGTTATTTATCACCTTTTCTAGAAAGTACTGAAGAAGACTTGGTAAAAATTATGAATCTTCAATTCAAAGGGCCCTATCAATTTTTCCAATCATGTATTCCAGCAATGAAAGATGGTGGAAATATTATTCAAATTTCTTCTGCCACAGCAACTATTATGCTTGATAATCATGCTGCATATATGGGGACGAAAGCTGGAATCGATCATGTTATAAGAACTATAGCAAATGAGTTTGGTGAAAGAGGTATTAGGGCAAATTCCATTTCACCAGGTTTAACAGCAACACCAATGACATCCGATGCTATGGCGGCACCTGGCCTTGAGGATGCATTTAAAAAAGAATATCCGCTTGGAAGAATCGGAACATCTGAAGATGTTGCTGCTGCTGCAGTCTTTTTATGTAGTGATGAGTGTTTTTTATCTGGTCAAAACCTTCAAGTTAATGGTGGTTTAACGCTTAGAAGAAATCCTAGAAGCCATGAAATAGATGCTTCAGTGGCTGCTGCATTAGCAAAATTAGAAGGTAATTAAAAATTTAGGTTTCATGTGAAAAAATCAGGAATTAATAAAGAAAGCGATATTGTTGCAGATATACAAATTGGTCCAACTAATAAAGGCATGGTTAGAATATTTGTCTCTTCAGATAAGATTGAGATTCCAATGGATTTTTCTCCAGAGGAAGCAATTAATATTGCAGAGGAAATAAAAGTATCTGCAGAAACTGCAAAAAAGAATAATTAAAATTAAGAAAGCATAATGCAAAGTAACAAAAATTTTATGTTATATGGATTAGGATCTGTTGCTTTTGGCATCAAGAATAACGCCTTTGGTTGGTTCCTTTTATTTTATTATAATATTGTTCTTGGTTTACCTGGCTGGATGGCATCTTTAGCTATTGCGATTGCTCTGATAATAGACGCTGTTTCTGATTTATTAATAGGTTATGCATCAGATCATACACGCTCAAATTTTGGAAGAAGACATCCTTATATGTATGCAGCTCTTCTTCCCGTACCTTTAAGTTTTTATTTGCTGTGGAATCCACCTTCTTTTTCTGAAGATATAAATTTATTTATATATCTCCTTGTGATGACTATTTTTGTTAGAACAAGTACAACTCTTTTTGAGATACCAAATCAGAGCTTAGGCCCTGAAATAACGCGAGGATATGATGAGAGGACAAAATTAATGTCCATTCGTTATTTCTTTGGTTGGATGGGCGGTAACGCAATGTCCTTACTTAATTACTTTGTATTTCTTACACCAACAATTGCTTATCCTGATGGACAATTAAACCCTGCTGGCCACCAAATGTACGGTCTTGTAGGTGCTTGGTTAATATTTGGCTCGATGCTTTTATCTTCGGCAGGATTACATAAAATTATTCCAGATTTAGAAGAGCCAGTTAAGAATGAAAATTTTGACGATATAAAAAAAGAATTACGTCATACATTATTGAATACCTCTTTTATAGTGCTTTTTATAGGCGGTATTTTCTCAGGTATGGCCGCAGGCTTTTCAGCAGCATTAAATATATATTTTAATACTTATTTCTGGGGCTTTTCATCTACACAAATTGGCATTGCAGGCGTTGTTGGGGTTATTCCAGGTATTTTAGGAGCTGTTGCACTATCTACTTATTTGTCAAAAAAAATTGGCAAGAGAAAAGGTGCAATTTATTCTTCCCTAATAGCAATATTTTTTGTTCCATTTCCTTATTTACTTAGAATATATGGTTATATGCCTGAATTTGGTTCATATGATTTACTCTGGATCATGTGCGGTTATTTTTTTCTTGAAGTTATGACAGCAGTAGCATCAACAATATTAGTATCATCCATGATAGCCGATATTGTAGAAGATTCTGAGCTAGCAACTAAGAGAAGATCAGAAGGTTTATTTTTTGCCACAGTAGGGTTTTCTGGAAAAGCTATTTCAGGTGTCGGTATATTCTTAGCAGGGTTGGTAACTTCAATTGCAGGCTTACCCGAGGGCGCTAAGCCAAGCGAAGTAGATGATAATATATTAGTAAATGTTGTTTTTCTATTTTTACCTATCTATATTTTATTTTATTTAGTATCCGTCTACTTTTTTAGTCTCTATAAAATTAATCGTGATAAACATGAGTCTAATTTAGAAGCGATTAAACAAAGAAATAACTAATTTTAAGTTAATTATATTTACAAATGATGTAATTTTTTTATATTTACACGCATGAAAACAAAAAAAATAAATGAAGTAAGGAAACAAATCGAATATGAGTACAAGCGCAACTCATATCCAGATGGATTTCCTAAGATTCCAGATATTTCTGGTAAAAGATATACGAATCAAGAATTTTTTGACCTTGAGTTTAAAAATATTTTCTTAAAATCTTGGCTTATGGTTTTTAGAGAGGATGAGATTTCTAATCCTGGAGATTTTAAAATATTTGATAAATTACAAAGAGATATTTTGATTGTCAGGCAGAAGGATAAAAGCATTAAGGCTTTTTACAATACATGTTCTCATAGAGGTGCTCCAGTTGTTAGGGAAAAGCAAGGCTCAACAAAACTACTTAAATGCCAATATCATAGCTGGGCTTACGATCTTGACGGATCTTTATTAAGAGTTCCTGATGAAAGAGATTTTTTAGAATTAGATCTTTCTTGTAGAGGTTTAAAGCAAGTTCATTGTGACACATGGGATGGATGGGTATTTATATCGCTTCAAGATAAAGACCCAGGTAGTCTTATGGAATTCTTAGAACCAGTAGCTTCAGAGATGGATTGTTTTAAAAGTTCAGAATTAATAACAATTTGGAAAAATAGTACTCTTGTAAAAGCCAATTGGAAAACATGCCTAGATGCTTTTATGGAGGTTTATCATTCACCAACCATTCATAAAGATACAGTTAATATTTTATTAGATGGTAATGGCATGGCAGCAGGCTTGCTAAAAAACGGTCATTCAAGGATGGTTACTCCAAAAAGAATAAACCTCGATGGAGGAATGTTAGGTGCTGAAGGACAAGATTTTGTTCCATTTATCGAAACATGTGACAGTATTCATGCTGAAACAAATGTTGCTTATGCAATGTTTCCTAATTTTATTACTCCTACAGATACCTCTGGTTATGTTGCAATCCTTTTTTGGCCAAAAAGTCTTCGTGAAACTGAAATTGAATATTTACAATTAGGCCCGAAATGGGAAGGTAAGGAGAAACCACAATATTGGATTGATCAGGAAACTTCTTTTTATTCAATAATGGAAGAAGATTTTAAAAATTTAGAGCCAATGCAAAAGTCTCATGACTCTGGGGTTTTTGAAAAAATGCCATTAAATTATCAAGAAAGAAGAATATATTACTATCATCAAACAGTGGATGATTGGGTTGGTAGAGAAAATATCAAGAATGACCTTGTTACAAAAGATATATTAACTCCCTTCATTGAGAGTTAATTATTGCCTTTTATAAATACTAAAAATATAAAAATTTACTATGAGTCTGCTGGTAAAGGGGAAGCAGTTCTATACATATCAGGAACAGGTGGAGACTTAAGGAAATCACCAAGCGTTTTTGATAATGATTTAAAAAATAATTTTCATTTAATTTCTTATGACCAAAGGGGCCTTGGACAAAGTGAAATTCCAGTAGGTCCATATAGTATGAAAGATTATGCTGATGATGCATTTAGCTTTATAGAAAAACTTAATCTTAAAAGAGTTTATATAATTGGTGTAAGTTTTGGAGGAATGGTTGCCCAACATTTGGCAATTAATTATCCTGGTGTAGTCGAAAGACTAGTATTGATGTGCACTTCACCTGGAGGTGAAAAATATCATTCTTTTCCTTTGCATGAGTTAGAGGAAATTATCGATGATCAAGAATATGTAAGAAAGTTTATTTCTATTTCAGATTTGAGAATTAATGCAGATTATATAAAGAAAAATTCTAAAGAATATAAAATTTTAACTGATCAAATAAAAAATTATCTAAGAAGTCCAGAATCAAAAGAAAACAATGGTAAGCTTTTACAGCTTGGGGCCAGAAAGGATCATAATGTTATCGACTTGTTAAAGAGTATCAAATGCCCAACTTTAATTATGGGTGGTCTATATGACGGTATTGCTCCAAAAGATAATATTGATATTTTAGATGAAGAAATCCCAAATTCAGTGAAAAAATTTTATGAAGGTGGGCATGGTTTCTTTTTGCAGGATTATAAGGCTTGGAAGGATGTAATAAATTTTCTTAAAGATTAGATTCTTGATTTTATAAAAAGTATCAGGGCATAAGAGTACTCAATTATCGCAAATATTATTAAAGTTTGGTCTAAACCATCCAAATAAAGGCTTATTGATCTTCCAATAGCTAATCCTAACATTAGTAACGCGAAAGCTGAAAACCAGCTTTTCTTACCTAATGAGTTATGCGAAGCATAGATTATTCCGAGTCCAAGTGCGGTAAGAAGACCTCCAAACGAGCGGATATCGCTCATACCAAACTGACCAGTTATTTGAACATGTAGAGCTGCCCATGCGCTTTCTGTAAATATTTCTGGATCTATTATTCCAAGCACACCAAAGGCCACCCAGGATAAACCGATTAAATAAGTAAGGACATTTATAATTAAAATCATTTTTTTTTCTTAAACTAATTCTTTTAAAATATAAAGATTATCTAAATCTTAAGTTATCTTTATTTAAATCTTTAAGAGATTTGCATCCCATAAGCTTCATATCACGAATAATTTCTTCTTGCATAAGTTGAAAAGCTCTTAAAGTCCCTTCATAACCTCCAGCTGCAAGTGCATATAAGTAGTATCTACCACCTGAACATGCTTTAGCTCCTAGGGAAAGAGCCTTTAGAACATGACTTCCTCTTCTTATTCCCCCATCACAAATAACATCTATTTTGTCTCCTACGGCATCAACTATTTCTGCAAGTTGATCAAAAGGGGCTCTTGATCCATCTAATTGTCTTCCACCATGATTAGAAATCATTATAGCTGTAGCACCAACATCAACACATTTTTTTGCATCCTCAACAGACATAATGCCCTTTAAACAAAGGTGACCACCCCATTGATTTTTTATATCTTCAATATCTTTCCAAGTAATACTTTGATCAAGCATCGTTGAGAAATAATCACCAACAGAAATATTAATATTAGTACCTTCACTCACAAAATCTTGAAGTTGAGGTAATTCAAATTTTTTTCTAAATAAATAGTTTAAGGTCCATTCTGGATGAAAGGCGTAACTTAAGAAGCTATTAAAATCTAATTTTGGTGGTGATGTAAAACCTGTTCGAAGATCTCTTTCTCTATTTCCGCCGACAACAGTATCCAAGGTTATTGCTAATGCATCAAAATTATTAATTTTGCATTTCTCTATCATGCTGTCATTAAGACCTTTATCCTTGTGAATATACATTTGGAATATTTTTGGGCAGGAAAACTTTTTACCAACTTCTTCTATGCTAGCGGTTGCTAGAGATGATATTCCGAAAAAAGTATTAAAATTCTCAGCAGCCCTACCAACAGCAATTTCTCCTTGATGATGGAATAATCTTTGGAGAGCTGTTGGGGAGAAGAATAGTGGAGAACTTATTTTTTTACCCATAAGTTCTGTACTAATATCAATATTTTCAACTCCTTTTAAAACATTTGGAACTAAATCAACTTCTTCAAATGCTTGAGTATTTCTTCTCAAACTAACTTCATCATCTGCTGCGCCGTCAATATAGTGAAATACAGGAAAGGGAAGCTTCTTCTTTGCAAGTTTTCTAAAGTCTTCTGTATTGAAACAGTTTTTTATTGAATTAAGCATTAATCTTTTTCTTTTCTTTCAGGTAAAAGTTCAAGGTTATTATTAATTTTATATTGAATTTCTTTTTGTGCGGCCCTTATATTGGCCCATCTTTCTGATGATGTAGGGTGTGTTGAATTATAGTTGATAGTTGAACCAGGGTTTTCTGCAGCAAGTTTCCTCCAAAAATTCTCAATATTTGAGGAATCTATATTTGATTTAGCTAAAATATATAAACCAACATAATCTGCTTCTCTTTCAAAATCTTGTGAATACATTTGAGCTCCCATTGCACCAAAACTACCTCGTGTATCAATACCTGCTCCCGCAGCTGCTATATCAATTATTGTTCCTAAAATAGAATTATTTACCTTTTTGTCTATATGTCCTTCAATATTATGAGCAAGTTCATGAGCTAAGATAAATTGTAATTCGCGATCTTCATCTACAAATCGGAGCATACCTGTTGTTAGATATAGATTATTACCATCAGCATAAGCATTGAGAGAGTCGTTTTGCGAAAGAACTACTCCATAATTGCAGATTTTTTTAGGTAAAATTTCAAACTCTAGTAATTCTACTTGTTGTTCATTTTCCATTGTTTTGTTCTTACGT
>Ga0114932_10005628_pt1 | contig 11036 bp, 7 predicted proteins | sample 2SBtaG_2_FD_87286 | JGI IMG/M metagenome (GOLD analysis project Ga0114932, IMG submission 87286) | Deep subsurface microbial communities from Kolumbo volcano to uncover new lineages of life (NeLLi) - 2SBTROV12_ACTIVE470 metaG | ecosystem: Environmental > Aquatic > Marine > Volcanic ... | reverse complement strand
TTTCGGCTACAGTTGAGCTCTTCGGGCGAGTCCCCGGGGGCCTGCAACGACGAAAGTCCGATATAGGGTCGTTATGACAACCGCCCGGGAAAAGCAGAAGCGTCTTCATGCCCTCTATCCCTACCAACACGTATCCCTTTTTTCCCCTTCAGGCGGGTATCCCCGACCTGCGGCCAATGGTTTTTCTTCCGATCAGCCGATCCCTCTTTTTTCCGGATCCTTTCACGCCGGGATTCGAAAGCAGCAGACAGGGACAAAATTTATTTAATAAAAACAAAATGCTGCCGATATTCTGCCCTGTAGCATGAATATCACTTTACCAGGGGAGCCTCGCTGAGACTCCCCCGTCTCTTCGTGGCCAGAGGACAAGTCCAACGATGTTCCGGGGAATAACCGTCAGGCTGTTTGAGCTGAAGCATCTGCATCCAGTTCACTTCAAACGGTTCGCCGTTTCGCTGGCCGCAGTGGTTCTTCTGGGTGGCTTGATCAGCGTGCTGATCCTGCAATTCCAGGAAGAGCGCGGCCACATTGGTGCCGAGCTGCGCCAGAAGCTGGCTGCGGCGCAGGATTACTATACCTCGACTCTGGCGCAGCGGGCGGCGAAACTGGCCACCGGCGCCGAGGCCCTGGCCAATGACCCGGCCATCCGGGCGGCCCTGGCGCAGCGGGACCGGGCCACCCTGCTGGCCCGGAGCGGGCCGCTGTTCCGCCGCCTGCGCGCCGATCTCAAGATCACCCACCTGTATTTTCATGATCCCAACCGGATCAACCTGCTGCGCGTCCACCAGCCCGATCGCCATGGCGATCGCATCGATCGCTTTACGGCCCGGCTGGCCGAACAGACCGGGGCGCTGGCCTGGGGCGTGGAACTGGGACCCCTGGGCACCTTCACCCTGCGCGCCGTCTTGCCCGTCACCCGCAACGGGCCCGGCGAGGGTGCCCGCATCGGCTATCTGGAACTGGGCGAGGAAACCGGCGATCTGCTGCCCGCCTTGCGGCAGGTGACCGGTCTTGACAGTGTGCTGTTGATCGACAAGCGTTATCTGCGTCCGCGTGACTGGGAAGCCGGGATGCGCATGCTGGGACGGGCCGCCGACTGGACCCGGCTGCCCGATCGGGTGCTGGTGGCCACCACCCTCGGGCGCCTGTCCCCGGACTTTCTGGCCGAGGTGGCACGATTGCGCCAGGCGCCCGATTCCCTGGAGCGTGCGCTGACGCGGGGGGAGCGACGCTACCGCGGCGGCCTCATGCCGCTGGCCGATGCCGGTGGGCGGGCGGTCGGGGAGCTGGTGCTGCTGAGGGATGTCACCGACCGGCTGCAACAACATCTGAACACGATGTGGCGCCAGGGTGCGGTGGGGCTGCTCGTCATCCTGGCGAGCCTGGCGCTGCTGCTGGCGGTCCTCAACGTCTTCCAGCGCCGGCTGGATGCCGAGTTCCGGCGTCTGAAAGACAGCCGGGCCCGCCTGGCCCTGGCCCAGCGTCTGGCCCAGCTCGGCGACTGGGAATGGGACGCGCGCCAGGGCCGCTTGCGCTGCTCGGACGAGATGGAGCGCCTGCTGGGCGTGGCGGCCGGACAATGCCCGGCCTCGCTGGAGGCCTTGCTGGCGCAGGTGCCGCCGGCAGAACGGTCCCGCCTGGCCGACGGGCTGGAGGCGGCCCGCCAGGGGGCAGCCGTCAGGCCCATCGAACACCGGCTGTCGGGTGCCGGTGGCCACACCCGTACGGTCCTGCATCATGTGACGCTCTGGCGCGGTCCTGACGGCAGCCCGTGCGGCCTGCGGGGTGCTGTGCAAGACATTACCGCCGTCCGCCAGGCCGAAACCCAGGCCCAGCGCCTGGGCCGGGCGCTGGAAACGTCCTGGGACGAGGTCTACATGTTCGACCCGGATACCCTGCGCTTCGTCGAGGTCAACGCCGGTGCCAGCCGCAACACCGGTTATCCCCGCGAGGAACTGTTGCAGCTGACGCCGCTGGATTTGAAGCGGGATATCGATCCGCCACGCTTCCGGCACATGCTGGCGCCGCTGCGTGACGGGAGTCAGCAGGTGGTCAGTTTCGAGACCTGCCACTGGCGTAAAGAGGGTAGCCAGTACCCGGTGGAGGTGCGTATCCACTATGCCGCCGATCTGTCACCGCCGGTCTTCATCACCATCGTCCACGACATCAGCGAACGCCGGCAGGCCCGGGAACAGCTCCAGGCCCTGGCCCGGCGCCTGGAACACATCCTCGACAGTTCACCGCTGGTGCATTACCAGTGCCGGGTCGAAGGGGAACGCTTCATTCCCGTCTTCGCCTCCGCCCGCCTGCGCGACTGGGGGTATGATCCGGAGTCCGTCATCGGCGACGCCGACTGGTGGTTGTCCCACCTTCACCCGGACGACCGGGAGACGGTGCTGGCCGGGCTGGCCGACATCATGCTGCAACCGGAGGCGCAGCATTATGCCCACGATTACCGCTTCCGCCGTGTCGATGGAACCTGGGTCTGGGTGCACGACGAGCTGACCCTCCTGCGGGACGCCGCCGGCCGACCCGTCGAGATCGTGGGATCCTGGCTGGATGTCACCGAGTCGCACCGGCTGCAGGAGGCTCTGGAACACAAGGCGCTGTACGATGATCTCACCGACCTGCCCAACCGGGTCCTGTTGCAGGATCGGCTCCAGCAGGCCGTCCACGACGCGGCGCGGGAGGGCCGGGCGCTGGCGGTGTTCACCCTGGACGTGGCCCGTCTCAAGGAGGTCAACGATACCCTGGGCTATGAATATGGCGATCGGATCCTGTGCGAAGTCGCGCGCCGCCTGCGTGGGGCAGTGCGCCAGAGGGATACGGTGGGACGCATCGGCGGGGACGAGTTTGCGCTGGTGTTGCCCGGCGTGGACCTCAGCCAGGTCGAAGCCGTGGCAGACAAGGTCTTTGCGGCCATGGCCGAGCCACTGGAAGTGGATGATACGGCCGTGATGCTGGAAGTGGTGCTGGGCATCGCGCTCTGGCCCGACCACGGCAACAGTGCCGGCGAGCTGCTGCAGCACGCCGACATCGCCCTGCGCCGGGCCAAGGCCGATGCGGCCCCCATGCGGATCTTCAATGCCGAGTCCAATCCCTTCACCCGGCGCCGGTTGCAGTTGCTGGCCGATCTGCGCCGGGCGCTGGAGCAGGATATCGGGCTGGAACTGTATGTGCAGCCCAAGGTGGATCTGCATAGCGGGCGGGTCATCGGTGCCGAAGCCCTGGCCCGCTGGCAGCATCCCACCGAGGGCCCGATTTCACCGGCCGAGTTCATTCCACTGGCCGAAGCCAGCGGTCTGATTCTGCCTTTCAGCGACTGGGCCTTGCACCGCGGGATCCGGCAACTGGCCGACTGGCAGTCGCAGGGGCTGGCGTTGTGCCTGGCCATCAACCTGTCGACCCGCAACCTGCAGGAACCGGAACTCATGGAGCGCGTCTCGACCCTGCTCGATTCCCATGGCGTCCCCGCTGACCGTCTGGTGCTGGAGATCACCGAGACCAGCCTGATGCAGCAGCCGGAACAGGCCCGATCGGTACTGAGCCGGCTGCATGATCAGGGCATTCGGCTTTCCATCGACGATTTTGGCACCGGTTATTCCTCGCTGGCCTATCTCAAGACCCTGCCGGTGGACGAGCTGAAGATCGACACCGGTTTCGTGATGGCCATGCTGGACAACGACAATGACGCGGTGCTGGTGCGGACCATCATCAATCTGGGCCATGACCTGGGGCTGGCTGTGGTGGCCGAAGGGGTCGAAAACCGGGATATCGTGGATCTGCTGGTGGTTCTGGGCTGCGATCTGGCGCAGGGCTTTTATCTTGCCCGGCCCATGGCGGCGCCGGCGTTTCTGGACTGGTGGCAGGCCCTGCCGCAGGACGACGACGGAGGATGTTTCGTGCCGGGACTGCTGGGCCCGGCCGGGTCCACGCCGCCGCCGGAGGATGACGTATGAGCGGGCTGGTGTTCGAGGACATCCTGCTGGAAGCCATTCGCAGCATCGTGCTGGCCATCATCTGGCTGGGCCTGCTGCGTTACCGGCATGCACGGCTGCTGGCCGGGGAACCGGTGGCACTGGTTGCTGACGGGTTTCGGGCTGGTGTTTCTCGGCAGCCTGTTCGACCTGAGTGACAACTTTCCGTCACTGAATCCGTGGATCATCGTGGGTGACACCCCGGCCGAGGCCTTTCTGGAGAAATTCGTCGGCTACCTGGGCGGCTTCATCGCCATTGCCATCGGCATTCACCGCTGGCTGCCGGCGATGGTCCAGGCCCAAAAGCAGCTGCGGCAGATCGGGGCGCAGTCACGCCGGCCCCTGCTGGAACCGACGCCCGGCAAGGACACTGCCGACCTGTCCGGGGCCATGGCGTGACTGAGGGAGAATGAGGCATTTCTCGATGCCGTGCTGAAAACCATGCTGGAAGGGTTGATCGTGCTCGACGCGCAACTCCGGATCGTCTATGCCAACCCCGAGGCGGAGCACCTGTTGCAATGGGACAAGGAACCGCTGATGGGCCATCCCCTGACCGCGCTGTTGCCGGATCGGTCCCCCGATGCTGCCGGAGGCGTGCTCGCGGCCGTCCAGGCGGCTTTCGCACAGTCCGCCATTCGGCGGCTGGAAGAGGTCCGCTTGCAGCGCCGGGACACGGAACTGTTGATCACCCGTCTGGCCATTGCCCCCGTGACCGTCCTGCAGCGCTGCGTGGCGGTGCTGACCTTCGAGGACATCACAGAGCGCAAGCAGCTGGAACAGGCATTGCTGCATCAGGCCGCCCGGGAAAAGCAGAAGCGTCTTCATGCCCTCTATCCCTGAGTCATCGAGCGCCTTGACGCGGGGCCGGAACACCGAGTCGATCTTCACCATGCGCTCAAGGAGCCACTTGAACGCGACCGGGCGCTTCGTCTTGCTGCGGGTGTCCACCGTCTTCTTGGCGAGGGCGAAGCTGTACTTGTTGCCGGGCTTCGGCTCCCAGACCAGCTCGAAGCCCAGCTCCGCGTGGATGTCACCGGCGTTCGCCTCCAGCTTGTCGTACCACGTCGGATGGGTGCGTTTGTCGATCTCAAGGCCGATGATCACCTCGGCGGCGTTGACCCGCACCAACATGCCGGTGCCGCCCTTGCCGATGCCCCATGTCGTCCAGTTGGAGGGGTAGGGCTTGGGAGGACGGAAGCTTGCTTTCTGCTCGGTGAGGTACTCGCCGAACCCGGTCCAGAACTCGATCTGCGCCTGCTGTCCCGCAGTGAGAGGACCGGCGGTGGCCGGGTCGTGGCGCATCTTCGACCAGTCGTTCGGCTTGGCGACGATGTTGAAGCGCGGAGCTGGCTTGGAGTCGCCGATGCGCCAGAGCTGAATCTCCAACCCGAAGAAGCGGATGTCCTTGTTGGTCACCTCGTTGAGCCAGTCGAGCGTGGCGCGGTGCTCCTCTGTGAAGGTCTTCGCGATCCACACGACGGTGACGGCCTTCAGCCCTGCGGCGTACACAAGGGTCTGGCCGAGGTGGGTGTGGTCCGTCTTTTCGAGCTGGTTCTCGACGATGACCTTCTCGTCGCTGGCGGTGTTGGAGCACAGGATGTCGGCTCGGAACGGGCCAACCCTTGCCTCCTCGCTCAACACCTCCAGATCGACGCCGATGGTCTTGCCGAGCAGGGCGATGTTCTGCTCTTGGGCGAGCCACGGCGTGAAGTCGATGTCCTCCCGGCTCCAGTGGTCTCGCAGATCGACCTCTTCGAGCAGGCCGAGGTCAGGTTTCTTCGTCATGGACTCCCCCTCCAGTTCCGTCCAAGTGCTCACGCTCGCTGAGAGCGAGTCGGAGCGCGGTCAGCCGGGTGCTGCGGCTCCCACCACCAGAAGTTCATGGGGTTGGCCCCATCGTGGGTCTTCAAGGCTCCAGCGTTTCGTAGGCCCACGCCGAGTTTGAGTTCATGGCAGCGGCGTCGCAACCGGCGGATGACTCGGTAGCGGTTCAAGTTGTTCGCCGAGACCCTCGGGGGCGTCGGATCGAACAGTCCGGGCGAGCGAGGGGTGGCGCTGTACCATCGCATGTAGTTGTCGAAGTCCAACCGCGACTTCACAGCGATTCCGGCGAAGAGGTCCGCCACTTGGCATAGCGGTTCCTTCTTCGAGTCCACCGGCCGAACCTCGTCGATGTTGTACGCGATTCGCAACGAGTCGTACCAATTGGCGTGCGGGGCCAGTGGCAGATTCTCTTGCTCGATTTGCGCCTTCCACTCCAGATGGTGCTCGAACTCGCTCCAATCGATGGCGTCGTGCTGATCCGGACACAGAAGCCAGCGGGCGGCATCCGGCCAGCGTTGCCTGAGAACGACGCGGTACAGGTGGTGGTTCATCCTGCCGAGGTTCGCCACGTCGTCGCGACCTTGCACCGCGTGGCGACTGTCCTCGACATCCCATGCGAGGACATCGACTCGCAGGTTCCTGTCGTTGGCCATATCGCAGACCAACTCCACCACGTCTCCCGCAGCACGTGCCTGCCGACCGTCCTTCAAGTTCTTGTACTTGAGTTCGCCGATGCCGTGCCGGTTCAGTACCGCCGCCACCGCCCGCGTCGTCCGGTCGCGCCGGGCCGTTGCCAGCGAGACCAACGCAACCGAGCGGAACCTGCCGGTGTTGTGGTGACTCTCATCGGAATACGCGATGTGTGTCGGGGTGCTGGGCTTCATCGGCGACCGGTGGCATCCGTGAGACTGCGGGGAGGCGAGGCAACAGGGGCGGACTCAAACATGACAAGAAATCCCCACTTTCTTTCCACGTCATGCCCGACGTGACAAGCGACCCGCGATTCCTTTCCACGTCGCATCACGTCGCCGCTCCGTCCGTCGCGTCGTCCGTACCGCCGGACTCCACGCCCATCAGCAGCGCAAACAGCGGCATGTTGGCGAAGTACTTGCTGCGGCCGAGCTTGCGCTCCACGAGGAACCCGGCGTCCACCAGCTCGTGCAGGTACTTGCTCGCGGTCGGTCGCGACACGTGCAGGTCCCGCATCACGAAGTCGATCTTGGTGTACGGGTGGGAGAACAGGTTGCCGAGCAGGTCTTGGCTGTAGACCTTGGGCAGCTCGCTCCGCAGCCGGTGCTTGGTCCGTCGCATCAGGTCGCTGATGGCGCGGATGGTCGCCAGCGTCGAGCGCGACGTGTCGGCGACGCCTTGGAGCATGAACAGGAGCCACGGCTCCCACTGGCCGGTCTCGCGGGTGGCTTGCAGCAGGCTGTAGTACGTCGCCTTGTTCCGGACGATGTAGCGGCTGAGGTACAGCACCGGCAGGTCGAGCAGCCCTTGGGCGACGAGGTACAGGATGTTGAGGATGCGCCCGGCGCGGCCGTTGCCGTCGTAGAACGGGTGGATGCACTCGAACTGCAGGTGGATGATCGCCATCTTCACCAGCGGGTCGAAGTCCGACCTGGCCGGGTCGTTGATGTAGTCGATGAGGTTGGCCATCAGCCGCTCGACCTCGGTGGCGTCCTGCGGCGGCGTGTAGATGACCTCGCCGGTGTCGGCGTTCTTGATGGCGGTGCCGGGGACGCGGCGGAAGCGGCCGTCGTTGCCCTTCAGCTCGTGGTGGACCGCGAGGATGTCCTGCTGGCGGATGAGGCCGGTCTGCACCACGCGACGGGTGCCCTCGCGGAGCGCGACGCCGTAGCGGGCGACCTCCTTGGCGGCGGGGCTGCGGACGATCGCGTCGAACAGGTTCTGCTGGTACAGCTCGTCGTGCGTCGTGATGATGCTCTCGACCTCGGAGCTGTCCTTGGCCTCCTGCAAGCTGAGTGTGTTGATGAGGATGGCCTCGTTGGGGATCGTCGCCGCCGCGCCCTTCAGCTCGGCGAGGTAGCGGTGGGCTTGGGCCGCAGCCCGCAGGACCGCCTTGGTCTCCACGTCCTTGTCGAGCGGCAGCAGCGGCAGGATGGTGGTCATGTGGCGGCTTCGACGGCCTTCTCGGCTTCTGGGACGCGGATCTCGCCGGAGATGAGCTTGGGGAGGAGGGTGTCGCGGAGGTTGGCGAGCGTCTGAGACTCTTTGGCGTTGGCAGTGACGCGCTCGAACAACGGGCGTGTGGTGGCCGTGAAGGCGTCAAGCTGCTCAGCGGCAGGTCGAGCCATGCGGAAGAAGCTGAGGCTCTCGACGCTGACCCGTTGCCGTCCGGACGAACCCGTCATGTTGGCGACGGCGTGGTTCCGGAAAGCCTCGCTCCTCGCCAAGCAGTAGATCCACTCACGTTGGACAGCCCCCTTGGGCCGCATGACGATGAACTCCGTGGAGCCGAAGGCAACCTCACCGGCGTCAAGGAAATCCACCAATGCCGTCTTGCCGTTCTCAAGGCACGGCGTGATTCGTGCCATCAGCGTGTCGCCCTGCACGAACTTGCTGCCGCCGTGCTTCATGGCTCGGGTGGAGAAATTGCGGATGGAAGGCCCATCGGTCGGCACGACCTTCATTTCTACGAACTTCGCCACGGTGCCCTTGGCCAACTTGGTTCGCGGATTGAACTGTACGATGTCTGCAACGGACGCGACCTCCCACCCCTTCGGAATCGGCCCAAGCTCGCTCTCGACCAGCTCCGACTCGGCCACGCCGTCGAAGTCGATGAACCACGACTTGAAGATGGCCTGCGCCAGCTCCTCCAAGGTCCGGTTCATCTTCCGGTTCAGCTCGATCTTGTCGTCCAGCGCGCCGAGGACGGCGGCGATGCGGCATTGTTCTTCGAGGGGCGGAAGGAGCAGTTCGAGGCCGGTGATATCGGGCTTCAGGACTCTTGGTACCGTTGTTCCCCGATTCCGAGCGAGGAGAGCCGCCTGCACGGGTCGAGATTGGAGCGCGTATGCGAGAAAGCCCGATTGCAGGGTGGTTCCGTCCGCCCGCAGAGCCATGACCCGCCTGCTGATCTGAAAAGTGCCGGTGGTCGGGTACGGCGCGACCTCGCCCGCCGGAGCCTCGGTCGTGATGAGTACGTCGCCGGGTCTCGTGAAGCCACGAGTGGTCCACGATTCGTATGTTTCTGGGCTGATGTAGCTCGCCTTGGTCAGGTCGATGCGCCCATGTTTGACGTTCGCGGCGCTGATGAGCGGGATGCCGTCCGCGGACTTCGGCGGTGTCTTGCCACGGTAGTCGATGATCGTCTCCAAGCCATCGGCGACCGTCGACCTTCTCCAACCGAGTGGCAGTTCAGACGCCATAGCCCAGCCCCCCAAGTGCGGACCGAATCTTCTCGTCCAGCTCGACCGCCACCGCCATCTGCGCCGACAACTCGCCGGTCAGCCGCATCATCTTGTCCTCGAACGGCTCGCCGTCGTCCTCGACCTCTTCAGCCCCAACGTACCGCCCCGGCGTCAGCACGAAGTCGTGGGCCTTGACCTCCGCCAAAGTCGCCGACTTGCAGAAGCCCGCCACGTCCTCGTACTCCCCGGCGCGGTTGCGCCAAGCGTGGTAGGTGTCCGCCACCTTCGCGATGTCCTCGGCGTCCAGCACCCGGTGAACCCGCGTCTCCATCCGGCCGAGCTTGCGGGCGTCGATGAACAGCGTCTCACCCTTGCGGACACGATGCCCGTTGCCTGCCTTGTTCTTGGTCAGGAACCACAAGCAAACCGGGATCTGCGTCGCGTAGAAGAGCTGCCCGGGACACGCCACGATGCAGTCTACGAGGTCGGCCTCGACCAGCTTGCGGCGGATCTCGCCTTCGCCGGACTGCATCGACGACATCGAACCGTTCGCGAGGACGAACCCGGCCGTGCCGTCGGGCGCGAGATGGTGGACGAAGTGCTGCACCCAGCCGTAGTTGGCGTTGCCTTTGGGCGGGGCGCCATACACCCAGCGGACGTCGTTTTCGAGCCGCTCGCCGCCCCACTTGCTGATGTTGAACGGCGGGTTCGCCAAGATGAAGTCGGCCCGCAGGTCGGGGTGCAGGTCCTCGTGGAAGCTGTCGGCGTGCTTGTTGCCGAGGTTGGCCTCGATGCCCCGGATGGCGAGGTTCATGCGGGCCATCCGCCACGTCGTCCGGTTGCTCTCCTGCCCGTAGACGGTGATGCGGTTGCGGCGGCCCCAAGCACCACCGTTGACGTGGGCGTCGATGAACTTGAGCGACTGCACGAACATGCCGCCCGAGCCGCAGCAGGGGTCGTACACGCGGCCCGCGAACGGCTCCAGCATCTCGACCAGCAACCGCACGATGGAGCTGGGCGTGTAGAACTCGCCGCCGCCCTTGCCCTCCGCGGACGCGAACCTGCTCAGGAAGTACTCGTAGGTCCGGCCGAGCGTGTCCTTGTCGCGGTGTTCCTTGGTGCCGAGCCCGATGCCGGAGAACAGGTCGATGAGCTTGCCGAGGTTGTGCTTGTCGAGGTTGGGCAGCGCGTAGATCTTGGGCAACACGCCCTTGAGGGTGGGGTTCTCGCGCTCGATGGCGTCCATCGCGTCGTCGATGGTCTTGCCGATGGTGGGCTGCTTGGCCTGCGCCTGGATGTGCGACCAGCGGGCGGCCTTGGGCACCCAGAACACGTTCTCGGCGGTGTACTCGTCGCGGTCTTCGAGCAGGTCGTCCAGCTCGGCGGCGCGGTCGTCGGCGTTCGGAACGTAGTACTCGCTGGTGGGGGCGGACACGGCGTCGTGCAGGGCGGCGCGGCGCTCCTCGAAGGCGTCCTCGATGTACTTGAGGAAGAGCAGGCCGAGGACTACGTGCTTGTACTCCGCCGGGTCCATGTTGTTGCGGAGCAGGTCGGCGGCCTCCCAGAGCTTGGCCTCGAAGCCGAGGCTTCCGGTGCGTTTGGTCTTCTTGGTGCGTTTGGTCTTCGTCGCCATGTGTCCCAGTGGGGTTGTCGGCGTCGCCATGCAGCGCGGCGGCCGTCGCGATGTGGACGGCCGCTTGGGCTTGCGGTGCGACTGGAGGAGGCAAGGTAGATCGCGTGCCGTGTTTTCGGCTACAGTTGAGCTCTTCGGGCGAGTCCCCGGGGGCCTGCAACGACGAAAGTCCGATATAGGGTCGTTATGACAACCGCCCGGGAAAAGCAGAAGCGTCTTCATGCCCTC
>Ga0114932_10005627_pt1 | contig 11037 bp, 10 predicted proteins | sample 2SBtaG_2_FD_87286 | JGI IMG/M metagenome (GOLD analysis project Ga0114932, IMG submission 87286) | Deep subsurface microbial communities from Kolumbo volcano to uncover new lineages of life (NeLLi) - 2SBTROV12_ACTIVE470 metaG | ecosystem: Environmental > Aquatic > Marine > Volcanic ... | reverse complement strand
CTTGCCAAGAACTGGCAAAAGGCTTGGATTTCCGCTAGCTTTTGCATCAATAAGCTGCGGATCGAAAAACCGCGGCACGCATGAGAGCAGATTCGCATGGAAACTGAACTTTTCGGGGCGGCTTCGGCGCTGGACTTTTCGATGTGGGCGCTGTTCGCCCGGGCGACGCTGGCCGTCAAGCTGGTGATCGTCGTTCTGATGGTGGCCTCGGTCTGGGCCTGGGCCGTGATCATCCAGAAGCTGATCGTCTTTACCGCCGCCCGGCGCGAGACCCGCGCATTCGAGGCCGCCTTCTGGTCGGGGCAGCCGCTGGACGAGCTGTTTCGCAGCCTTGGCCCCAACCCGACCGGGCGGGCCGAAAGCATCTTTGCCGCCGGCATGATCGAATGGCAGCGGTCGCACCGTGACGACGGCGGGCTGATTCCCGGGGCACAGGCGCGGATCGACCGGTCGATGGACGTGGCCATCGCCAAGGAGGCCGAAGAGCTTGAGCGCGGCCTGACCTGGCTGGCCACCGTTGGCTCGACCTCGCCCTTCATCGGGCTGTTCGGCACGGTCTGGGGCATCATGAACGCGTTTATCGAGATCGCAGCGGCGCAGAATACCAACCTGACCGTGGTGGCGCCGGGCATTGCCGAAGCACTGGTCGCCACCGGGCTGGGCCTGCTGGCGGCGATTCCGGCGGTTATCTTCTACAACAAGCTGTCGGCCGACAGTGCGCGGATCGTGGCGAGCTATGAAAGCTTTGCCGACGAATTTGCAACCATTCTCAGCCGCCAGCTGGACAGCTGATCCATGGGTGCCGGGAACGCGCAGTCGTCAGACCGTCAGCCCCGCCGCAGCCGGCGGCACGGGCGTCACCGCCTGATGGCCGAGATCAACATCACGCCTTTCGTCGATGTGATGCTGGTGCTGCTGATCATCTTCATGGTCGCCGCGCCCCTGCTGACGGTGGGCGTGCCGGTGGCGCTGCCGCAGACCGCGGCCTCGCCCCTGCCGACCGAACGCGAAGAGCCGCTGACCATCACCCTGACCGCTGACGGCCGCGTCCTGTTGATGAACAACGAAAGCGAAAGCGCAGACCTGCTGGTTCAGTTGCGGGCCATCGCGGCCGAACGCACGTCGCGCAAGGTTTATCTGCGCGCCGATGGTGCCATTCCCTATGCCCGCGTGGTTCAGGTCATGGGTGCGCTGAACGCCGGCGGTTTTACCGATATCGGTCTGGTGACCGACACCGGCGGCCCGCGGCTTGACGGCGAGGACGGATAGCTCCGGTGAACACCGGTTTCTATATCTCGCTGGCCATGCATGGGGCGCTGGTGGCCCTTGCCCTGTTCGGTGGCTTCACGTCGAACCAGCCCCTGCCGCCGCCGGATGTTGCCGAGGTCGATGTGCTGACCGAAGAAGAATTCGCGGCCCTGCTGCGCCCGTTCGCGGCGCCGTCGGTAACCGACGCGCCGCCCACGCCCGAGCTGCCGCCGCTCGAGGGCAAGGCGCCCGACGCCCCCGAACGCGGCAACGCGCCCGATGTGCCGGACCGGCCCGAAGACACGCCGACCGCGGCCCCCGATGACGCGCCGGCGCCGCTGTTGCCGCTGGCGGCCGAGGCTGAGGTCGCCGACCGGGTGCCTGCGGCGCCGTCGCCGCCTCAGGCCGATCGTGGCCCCGAGGATCCGGTCGATGCCCAGCCCAGCCCGGCGCCGCGCGTGGCCGCCATTGCCGCGCCGCCGCCGCCGCCAACGGCCGAGCTTGCGCCGGACGTGTCCGAACGCTCGACCCCGGCGCTGCTGAACCCCGAACAGCCGCCCACCGACGCGCCGGCCCAGCCCAGCGCCGATCCCGGGTCGGAAACCCCCGGCGCAACGCAGGTTCTGCGGCCGGCGCCGCGGGTTCAGCCCGCCGCCGAGGCACCGTCGGCGCCGGCGTCCGAGGATGCGCCGGACATGGCCGAGGTTGACGCGCCCACCCCGCTGGCGCCGGTCGAGACCGCGTCGCAGGCGCCCGAGCTTGCGCCGCCCGAGGCCACCACCCGCATCGTGACCGAAGCCGCGCGCCCGACAACGGCGCCGACCCGGTCGCTGCGCCCCAGTGCCCGGCCGACGCGCGCGGCGCTGTCGTCGCCCACGCCGACCGATGCCGCCCCCGCCGCGCCGCAACCCCCCGCCGCGCCCGAGCCCGAACCCGCGCCCCAGGGCGAGGACGAGATCACGACGCCGGAAACGGTTGCCTCGGGCCCGCCCCTGACCGGCGGCGAACGCGACGCTTTCCGCGTTTCGGTTCAGACCTGCTGGAACCTTGGTTCGCTGTCGACCGAGGCCATGGCCACCACCGTGACGCTGGGCATGACCATGTCCCCCGACGGCAAGCCCGAATCAGGCTCGATCAACCTGATCTCCTCGTCCAGCGGCAACAGCACCGCCACCCGCCAGGCTTACGAGGCCGCACGTCGCGCGATCCTGCGCTGCGGGACGCGCGGCTATGACCTGCCGGCCGACAAATACGACCGCTGGCGGCAGGTCGAGATCACCTTCAATCCATCCGACATGCGCACACGATGAAAGAGGGTTCCGAATGCCGGCCTTTCCCGATACCAATCAGACACCGACAGCTGACCGAATTGATACCATGACCAGATTTCTGTGGCTTCTGCTTGTTTCGCTTCCCGGGCTTGTCGCGGCCGTGCCGCCGGCCTTGGCGCAAACCGACAACGGCCCGCTGCGGATCGAGATTACCGAAGGCGTGATCGAGCCGCTGCCCGTGGCGCTGCCGGCCTTTGTCGCCGAAAACCCCGGCGCCGCCGACTGGGCCCAGCAGCTTAGCCGCGTTGTCGCCGACGATCTGACCGGCACCGGCCTTTTCCGGGAAATCCCGTCCGAAGCCTTCATCGCGCCGGTGACCGAGTTCACGTCGCAGATCGGCTTTGGCAACTGGAAGGCCATCAACGCACAGGCGCTGGTGACCGGCGCGGTGGCGCTGAACGGCAACCGGCTGACGGTGAAATTCCGGCTGTTCGACGTGTTTTCGGAAAACCAGCTTGGCACGGGGCTGCAATTGTCGGGCACCACCGACAGCTGGCGCCGGCTGGCCCACAAGATCGCCGATCAGGTCTATTCGCGGATCACGGGCGAGGGCGGCTATTTCGACAGCCGCGTGGTCTTTGTCAGCGAATCCGGCCCCAAGGATGCCCGGCGCAAGCGGCTGGCCGTGATGGATTATGACGGCGCGAACGTGCAGTTCTTGACCGACAGTTCCAATCTTGTGCTGGCGCCGCGCTTTTCACCCACTGGCGACCGGGTGCTTTATACCAGCTATGAGACCGGCTTTCCGCAGGTGTTCGAGCTGAATGTCGGCACCGTTTCCCGTGCGCCCCTGTCCATGCCGGCGGACGCCATGAGCTTTGCCTCGCGCTATTCGCCCGATGGCCGCACGGTAGTGTTTTCGCTGGCCCGCAACGGCAACACCGACATCTATGTCACCCGTCCCGGCGCGACGCCGCAGCGGCTGACCAGCGCGCCGTCGATCGAAACGGCGCCCAGCTTTTCGCCCGACGGCACGCAGATCGTGTTTGAAAGCGACCGCTCGGGCATGCCGCAACTTTACATCATGCCGGCCAATGGCGGCGGCGAGCCGCGGCGCATCAGCTTTGGCAACGGCAAATACGGCACGCCGGTCTGGTCGCCGCGCGGCGACCTGATCGCCTTTACCAAGCAGAACCGCGGCCGGTTCCATATTGGCGTGATGCGCACCGACGGATCGGAAGAGCGGTTGCTGACCGCCTCGTTCCTTGACGAGGGCCCGACATGGGCGCCCAATGGCCGGGTCATCATGTTCACCCGCGAAACCGCCGGCGCGCTGGGCGAGCCGGCGCTTTATTCCGTCGACATATCGGGGCGCAACCTGCGCCGGGTCAGCACCATCGGCGGCGCGTCCGACCCGGCATGGTCGCCGCTTCTGCCATGATCGGCGGGGTGCCGCGTTGCGGCCACAAGGGCCGTTCCCCGCGCGGGCGGAAAATGCTAGAAATGCCAAAAAAGCCGGGCAGGCCCCCAACAACAGGACCGATTTCATGACCTTCAGAAACGTTGCCGCGATTTTCATCTGTTCGCTGTCATTGGCCGCCTGCGCCGACACCACGGGGCTGGGCTTTCGGGGCGAGGGCCCGATCGACAGCGAACCCGGGGTCAGCGACCCGACCAGCCCGATCTATTTTCAGCAGACCGTGGGCGACAGGGTGCTGTTTGACATCGACCAGTCCAGCCTGAGCACCGCCGCCCGCGAGATCCTGACCGCGCAGGCAATCTGGCTGGCGGCCAATCCCGAGTTTACCGCCATCATCGAAGGCCATGCCGACGAACAGGGCACCCGCGAATACAACCTTGCGCTGGGCGAACGCCGCGCGGTTTCGGTGCGCGATTTCCTGATTGCGCAAGGTGTCGACGCCGGACGCCTGCGCACGGTGACCTATGGCAAGGAGCGCCCGATCGAGATCTGCTCGACCGAGACCTGCTATTCCCAGAACCGGCGCGCGGTGACGGTCGTCGCCGGCGGCATCGTGGGCTGAGGCCATGCGCGGTTTGGTCATGGGGGCGGTCCTTGCGGCTGCATTCGCCGGTCAGGGTCTTGCGCAGGACCGGCAGGAAACGCTGGCCGACATCCGGCAAGAGCTGTCGATCCTGTTCGTCGAGATACAGCGCCTGAACCGTGAATTGTCGACCACCGGCACGCCGACGGTCAATCTGTCGGGCAGTTCGGTGCCGGACCGGGTGGCGGCGATCGAGTTCGAGCTTCAGCGCCTGACCGCCCAGACCGAACAACTGCAGTTCCGGGTCGAATCGATCGTGGCCGACGGCACCAACCGGGTTGGCGATCTGGAATTCCGGCTGTGCGAGCTGGAAGACGATTGCGACATCGGCGCGCTGGGCGACACACCCAGCCTGGGCGGGGTCGAGATCACCGCGCCGGCGCTGCCGACACCGCGCAACGACGAAGACGAACTGGCGGTGGCCGAACAGCGCGACTTTGACGCGGCCAGCCAGATGCTCGACAACGGCGACTATGCCGAGGCCGCCGTTGCCTTTGCCGATTTCGCCGAGACCTATACCGGCGGGGCGCTGACGGCGCAGGCCCAGTTCCACCGTGGCGAGGCGCTCGAGGCGATGGGCGATACCGCCAACGCGGCCCGCGCCTATCTGACATCCTTCTCGGCGGCCCCCAACGGCCCGGTGGCGGCGCACGCGCTGTTGCGCCTTGGGCTCAGCCTCGATGCGCTGGGGCAGCGGACCGATGCCTGCATCACCCTGGGCGAGGTGCAGACGCGGTTCCCCGGATCCGAGGCCGGCACCAAGGCCGAGTCCGCGCGCGCCGACCTGAGCTGCTTTTGAGCCCCGGGCATGCGCTTGCCCGCAGCCTGACCGATCTGCAAGACCGCACGCCGGGCAATCGCTGGGGCGTAGCCGTGTCTGGCGGCAGCGACAGCGTCGCGCTTTTGACATTGCTGTGCGACTGGGCGCACCCGCACGGCATTGCCGTTGCCGCCGCCACCGTTGACCATGGCCTGCGCCCTGAATCGCGGACCGAGGCCGACTGGGTCGCGCGGCTGTGCGCCGGCATGGGCGTGCCGCACCGCACGCTGACGTGGCGGGGCTGGGACGGCACCGGCAACCTGCAGGCCGCCGCCCGCGATGCGCGGCGGGCGCTGCTGACCGACTGGGCCAGCGCCGGGAACCTGTCGGCGGTTCTGACCGGGCATACCCGCGACGATCAGGCCGAAACGGTCCTGTTGCGGCTGGCGCGGGGTTCGGGCGTCGATGGCCTGGGCGCGATGGCGCCGACCGTGACGCGCGCCGGCCTGACCTGGGCGCGGCCGCTGTTGGAGGTGGGCCGCGACGATCTGCAGGCGTGGCTGCGCGGGCGCGGGCAGGGCTGGCTGAGCGATCCGTCGAACGCTGACGAGCGGTTCGACCGGGTGCGAGCCCGGAAACTGGCCGGCGCGCTGGCCGATCTGGGGCTGACAAGCGAACGTCTGGCGGCGACCGCCGGTCACATGCGCGCGGCCTCGCAGCTTCTGCGGACCGTCACCGCCGATTTCGCGCGCCACCATTGCCGGGTCGACCGTGGCGACGTTGTGATCGACCGCCGCGACTATCTGTCGGCCGACCCCGAGCTTGTGGCGCGTATTCTCTCGGCGGCGCTGTGCTGGGTGTCGGGACAGGCCTATCGCCCGCGTTTTTCGGCACTCGAAGGCCTGATGCGCGACATTGCCGAGGGCCGGGGCGGCACGCTGCACGGCTGTCTGGCACGCCCACGCGGTGGCGACATTCGCGTGACCCGCGAACATGCGGCGGTGCGCGACTGGGTGGGCCCCGTCGCGCAACCGTGGGACGGGCGCTGGCACCTGTCGGGGCCTGACCCTGCGGCCGAGATCCGGGCGCTGGGCGACGCCGTCGGACAGGTGCCCGGCTGGCAGGACTGCGGGCTGCCACGGGAATCGCTGCTGTCGTCGCCTTCCGTCTGGAAGGGCAGCGTGCTATTGGCCGCCCCGTTGGCGGGAATGTCCGCTGGCTGGACGGCGATTCTTGCCGATGGGCGCGACGATTTCACGAGTGCCATTATCGTGCATTGAACGGGCGCCCATGATACTTATCTGGTCAGTCAGCCAGGGCGAAAAGGCTCGCCCCCCATGCACGCGGGAGAATTCCTTGGGAAACGCACGTAATATCGCCTTCTGGGTCGTCCTGTTCCTGTTGATCCTTGCGCTTTTCAACCTGTTCTCGGGCGGGCAGAACAGCATGTCTTCGCGGACGATCAGCTATTCCGAGTTTGTGAACGCCGTCGACGACGGGCAGGTGTCCAGCGTCACGCTGGATGGCGAGCGTGTTCTCGTGCGCGACCGCGACGGCAGCGAATATGTGACCGTCCGCCCCGAAGGCGCCGATATCACTCAGCGCATGATCGAAAAGGGCGTGATCGTGAACGCCGAACCGCAGGAACAGTCCGGGTTCACCACCATCCTGATTTCGTTCCTGCCGTTCCTGCTGCTGATCGGCGTCTGGATCTATTTCATGAACCGGATGCAGGGCGGCGGGCGCGGCGGTGCCATGGGCTTTGGCAAGTCGCGGGCCAAGCTCTTGACCGAAAAGCATGGCCGCGTGACCTTTGACGATGTCGCCGGCATCGACGAGGCCAAGGAAGAGCTGGAAGAGATTGTCGAGTTTCTGCGCCACCCGCAGAAATTCTCGCGCCTTGGCGGCAAGATCCCCAAGGGCGCCCTGCTGGTCGGCCCGCCGGGCACCGGCAAGACGCTGCTGGCCCGCGCCATCGCCGGCGAAGCGGGCGTGCCCTTCTTCACCATCTCGGGGTCGGACTTTGTCGAGATGTTCGTGGGCGTCGGCGCCAGCCGGGTGCGCGACATGTTCGAACAGGCCAAGAAGAACGCGCCCTGCATCGTGTTCAACGACGAGATTGACGCGGTCGGTCGCTCGCGCGGCGTCGGCTATGGCGGCGGCAACGATGAACGCGAACAGACGCTGAACCAGCTTCTGGTCGAGATGGACGGTTTCGAGGCCAACGAAGGCATCATCATCGTCGCGGCCACCAACCGCCCCGACGTGCTGGACCCGGCGCTGCTGCGACCGGGCCGTTTCGACCGGCAGGTGCAGGTGCCCAACCCCGACATCAAGGGCCGCGACAAGATCCTTGGCGTGCACGCCCGCAAGGTGCCGCTGGGCCCCGATGTCGACCTGCGCATCATTGCGCGCGGGACGCCCGGTTTCTCGGGCGCCGACCTTGCCAACCTGGTCAACGAGGCGGCGCTGACGGCGGCGCGCATCGGCCGGCGTTTCGTGACCATGGAAGATTTCGAGAATGCCAAGGACAAGGTGATGATGGGGGCCGAGCGGCGCTCGATGGTGATGACCGAGGACGAGAAGAAGCTGACCGCCTATCACGAGGCCGGCCACGCCATCGTCGGGCTGAATGTTCCGCAGCATGACCCGATCCACAAGGCCACGATCATCCCGCGCGGCCGCGCGCTGGGGCTGGTGCTGTCGCTGCCCGAGCGTGACCAGCTTTCGGTAACGCTGACCAAGTACAAGTCGAAGATCGCCATGGCGATGGGCGGCAAGGTGGCCGAAGAGCTGACCTTCGGGAAGGATAATGTCACCAGCGGGGCCGCCAGCGACATTCAGCAGGTCAGCCGCATCGCCCGCGCCATGGTTACCCAGTTCGGAATGTCCGACGAGATGGGCAATATCGACTATGCCAATGAACAGCAGTCGCATCTCGGGAATTACCAGGCGCCGCCCAATGCCGGGCCCAACACGCAGGAAACCATTGACCTCGAAGTGCGCAAGCTGGTCGACGAAGGCTATGCCGCGGCCAAACGGATCCTGACCGAGAAAAGCGATGATCTGCAGCGGCTGGCCGAGGGTCTTCTGGAATACGAGACCCTGACGGGCGCCGAGATCGGCAAGGTGATCGCGGGCGAGGCCCTGAACCGCGACGATGACAGCGACGACACGCCCGATCAGGGCAACGCGCCGTCGATCACCGCGATTCCGACGACCAAGCCCAAACCAAAGGCCAGCGACCCCGATCTCGAGCCCGAGCCTTCGGTCTGATCTGTCCCACACCATCGCAGGGCCCCGGACGTTCCGGGGCCCTTTGCTTGTGGACAGCGTGCCCGGTTATCGGGCATCATCGCCCGCGATGAGTATCCCGGGCTATGTCGACCTGATCGCCGCACTGGGGGTGATCGTGACCATGCTGCTGCTGGCGTGGGAATTGCGCATGACCCGCCACGAGGCGCGGCTGTCAAACTGGCGCGAACTGCTGCAGTCGCTGTCGGGCTTCAAGGCCCTGACCAACGATCCCGAATTTGCCGAATTCGTTGTGCGGGCCGAGGCCGACTTTGGCGCCCTGACCGAGGTCGAGCGCCGCCGCTTTGGCATGTATCTCGAACAGGGTCTGCATATTATCGGCAATTTTCTGAAACATGACGACAGCCTGCCGGCCCGGCTGGTGGGGCTGGAACGCGCCGCCGGCAACCTGTTGTTTGACCTGATGTCGTCGCCCGGCGCCCGCGCATGGCTTGACGCCAGCCGCGACCGGGCTCGGTTCATGCCCCAGACCTATGACATGGTCGACCGGGTCCTCGCCAACGGCCGGCAGACAACCGGCGGCCGCTAGGCAGACGCCCGGGCGCTCAGGCGCGCCCGGCGATGGCCTTGTAATGCGCCTCCTGCGCCGGGCGCGCGTATGTGCGTCAGTCACATTTTGCCCCATTCCCGGTCCACCGACCACAACGCGACATGCCCGACGTCGCTCCCGTCGCCCGGACCGCCCGAGGCCCAAGGTGGCGCGGGTTTCCGATCGGGGCCCGACGTGGCGCGCAGGGCCAAGGGACGGTCGGATTCCATGCCTTTCGCGCCCGCGACCAAGGGTATAGCCAAGCGCAGACAGGTTCAGGGAGAGCGACATGAGCGCAACGATCATCGACGGCAAGGCCTTTGCCGCCAAGGTTCGGGGACGGGTGGCCGATGAAGTGGCCAAGCTGAAGCAAGCCCACGGTATCACGCCGGGTCTGGCGGTGGTGCTGGTCGGCGAGGACCCGGCAAGCCAGGTCTACGTGCGCTCGAAAGGCAAGCAGACGGTCGAAACCGGCATGGCCAGCTTTGAACACAAGCTTGACGCGGACACGTCCGAGGGCGACCTGCTGGCGCTGATCGATCAGCTGAACAACGACCCGGCGGTGCATGGCATCCTGGTGCAGCTGCCGCTGCCCGCCCATCTTGACAGTGATCTGGTGATCAATTCCATCGACCCTGCCAAGGATGTCGACGGCTTCCATGTCTCGAATGTCGGGCTGCTGGGCACGGGGCAGGATTCGATGGTTCCCTGCACGCCGCTGGGCTGCCTGATGATGCTGCGCGACCATCACGGGTCGCTGTCGGGCATGGACGCGGTGGTGGTCGGGCGCTCGAACATCGTGGGCAAGCCCATGGCCCAGCTCTTGCTGGGCGACAGCTGCACCGTGACCATCGCCCACAGCCGCACCCGCGACCTTCCCGCTGTGGTGCGCCGCGCCGACATCGTGGTCGCCGCCGTGGGCCGGCCTGAAATGGTGCCTGGAGACTGGATCAAACCCGGCGCCACGGTCATCGACGTGGGTATCAACCGTATCGACGCCGGCGAAGGCAAGACCCGGCTGGTGGGCGATGTGGAATTTGCCTCGGCCAGCGCCGTGGCCGGCGCCATCACCCCGGTGCCGGGCGGCGTGGGGCCCATGACCATCGCCTGCCTTCTGGCGAACACGGTCACGGCCTGCTGCCGGGCAAACGGTCTTTCCGCACCCGAGGGGCTGACAGCCTGACTATCCGCGCTATCCTCCCCGACAGCTGTTCAGGGAGGATAGACCAGTGGCCAGGACATATCGCGGCGACAATATCGAAATCGGGTTCGACCTTGGACGCTGCGTGCATTCGCGCAACTGCTTTCTGAGCCTGCCACAGGTCTTCGACCCCGACCGCCGGCCATGGGTCGACGCCGACGCGGCGCCTGCCGAAGAGATCGCGGCCATGATCCGCACCTGCCCGTCAGGGGCCCTGACATTTACCCGCACGGACGGCGGCGCGGCCGAACGCGCGCCGGGGCGCAACCGGGCGCAGGTGCTCGAAAACGGCCCCCTCGCGCTGGCCGGCAACCTGCTGGTCGATGGCCGGCCCGCAACCCGCGCCACGCTGTGCCGCTGCGGGCAAAGCGCCAACAAGCCGTTCTGCGACTACGCCCATGTCGCTGCGGGCTTTACCGCCACGGGCGAGCCGCAGACTGACAAGCCCGACAATCCCGCGCCGTCTCCGGATGGCCCGCTCGAGGCCAGGCCCGTCGAGAACGGCCCGCTGGCCCTGTCGGGCGCGTTGGAGCTGATCAGCGGCACCGGGCACCGGATCGTGCAGGGCGAGCGGATGTTTCTGTGCCGCTGTGGCCAGTCAAAATCCAAACCCTTCTGCGATGGCTCGCACAAGGACGCAGGTTTCGAGG
>Ga0114932_10005624_pt1 | contig 11038 bp, 14 predicted proteins | sample 2SBtaG_2_FD_87286 | JGI IMG/M metagenome (GOLD analysis project Ga0114932, IMG submission 87286) | Deep subsurface microbial communities from Kolumbo volcano to uncover new lineages of life (NeLLi) - 2SBTROV12_ACTIVE470 metaG | ecosystem: Environmental > Aquatic > Marine > Volcanic ... | reverse complement strand
GTCAGCTGTCAGCTGTCAGCTGTCAGCTGTCAGCGCGCAGCTCTTCCGAGGAAGGAGGCCAGCATTCGCTTCGGCGAGCGTTGGCCGAGATGGAGACGCTCGCCGGACGGACCTGACTCGTCGGCCTTGTGCCAGACCTGCAGCCTCCGGAAGTCCTGCACAGCCACTCCTGGGCTTGCGCTGCTGACCACCGATCGCTGACGGCTGATGGCTCGCCCGCCGGCTCTGGGTCATCGCGCCCGCTGGTCAGCGCGGTCCGTCCTCGCGGATCAGCTCGCGACCGGGGCTGCGCTCCCAGGCGGTGTCGGGCACGGTGAAGACCGTGCCGGTGCGTTGGTCGGGCAGCGCGTGGCTCCAGCCGGCGGTCGCGCCGAGGCGCTTGGCGAAGGCGCTCCCGTCGCGGCGCGGCCCGTCCACCACGTAGAGCGCCCGGAAGTCCCGCGGGGGCCAGCCCTCGCCCGCAAAGGGCCCGATGAAGACCTGCGGCTGGCCGCCGCGCCCGCTGGGCTTGACCGTGGCGAGGTCCCAGGGGAGTCCGAGCATGGCCGCCCGCCAGAGGTACGTGCCGCTGCCCGGGGCGCTGGGGGTCTCTTCCAGCAGCAGCCCGACGGTCTGCGGCGTCTCGCCGGCTACCTCGGCCAGGGCGCGCAGGCCCTCGTCGATCTGCCAGAGCTCGGGGTCGCCCGAGACCGGCTGGAAGCCTTCGGTGGGCCACGGCCAGCTGCCCCAGTGCTCGAAGCTGGCGAGGCCGTAGTCGGCGAGCCGGGTGTTGGGCGCGGTGCGGGTGACCCAGGACGTGGACGCCGCACCCCAGATGCCCCCACCGGCGACGCCGAGCAGCAGGAGGGCACCGAGCGCACGGGCACCGCGCAGCCGCGGCTGGAGCCCGGCTTCGACCGCCAGGAAGAGCAGCGGGAGCGCCGGCATCAGGTACCGGGGCTGCCGCTGCCCCAGGAGCGAGAGGATGAGCACCCCGCCGAGCGCGCCGGCCAGGGCGAGGCGCGGGCCGGGGCGGCGGAGCGCCGGGAGGGCGGCGAGCAGCAGGAGGAGCGCGGGCCACCCCAGGGCTTCGAGGAGCACCGAGGGGTAGTAGGCGAGCTGCTCGGGCCGGAGCAGCTCGGCGGTGGTGAGGGGCTGGCTGGTGGCGTCGACCAGGGTCGAGCCGGGGTCGTTCGAGTCGCTGGCGTAGGCGAGCACGCGCTGCCACTTCACCCCGTACCAGGGGCCGGCCACCAGGCCGAAGGCGCCGAGGGAGAGGCCGAGTCCGGTCCAGCCGGGCGCCTTCTGGAAGGGCAGGCGCAGCCCGGCCAGCAGGGTGGGCACTACCACGAAGAAGGGGAAGGTGTACTTGGTGAGGAAGCCCAGCCCCATGAAGGCCCCGAAGGCGAGGGCGTGGCCGCGGTGGGCGAGCCCACGGCTGGCGTGGAGGTGGCCGAGGGTGGCGGCCGCGCACGCCGCGGCGAGCAGGTCCCACCAGAGCTGCTCGACGGCGAGCCAGGTCATCGGGGTGGCCAGCAGGAGCAGCCAGGCACCGATGGGCGGACCTTCGTCGGTGGCCAGCAGGCGCAGGCCGTGCCACGTGACCGCGAGGGCGAGGATCCCGGTGCCCAGTGCGGCCGCATGGTCGAGCCCCAGCAGCAGGGCGGGGAAGGCGAAGAGGTAGCCGCCGGGGGGATGGGGTGCGAGCAGGCTCGAGAGGTGGAAGGCGAAGCGGTCGAGCTCGCCCGCGGTGAGCTCGTTGACCAGGTAGGCGGCGACGCCCAGGAAGTGGGGCGCGTCGCCGGTGGGCCAGCGACCCGCGGGCAGGATGGCGACCGCCAGCAAGGCCGCGGTGAGTGCGAGCAGGCCGAGGTCGGCGCGCTTCATCGGGGACCGTGGAGGGGCTCGTCGACGCAGAGCACCAGGCGCTCGCCGGCGATGCTGGCGGCCACGGGCGAGGCGCAGTCGGCGGGCGGGTGGGCGAGGGGGCGCTCGAAGTCCCCCCAGGTGCGCCCGTCGACGCTCTCGGCGCGCACCGCCACGGCGTGGCCGTTCACCACGGTCTGGGCCCACAGCACGAGCCGGTCGTCGCGCACGGAGAGGTGCGGCACGCTCACCCCCGAGAAGCGCCGGACCACCGCGTCGCCCTGCCACAGCGTGACCTCCTGCCCGGGGCGGCTGGTGGCGGCGAGCCAGCGCTGGCCGGCGAACAGGGCGGGGGAGGGGTCGGCGAGCATCGGCGCGCTCACCGCGTCGTCGGTCCAGGTGGCGAAGTGCCCGTCGAGGGTGGCGCGGGCCAGCACGTGGTCGTCCCGGAGGTGCGCGGGGTCGCCGCGGAGCTCGGCGTCGACCGCGTAGTACCAGAGCTCCGGTCCCGCGTCGGTGACCGCGACGGAGGGATCGATGGGGACCCGATCGGTGGGGTCGTCGGAGAGGCGGAACATGGCGGCCTCCCAGGTGGCGCCGTCGTCGGTGGTGAGGGCGTGCACGGGGGGGCCCAGGAGCTTCCGGCGCCACATGGATCCGCAGCCTTCCCACCAGCAGAGCCCGGTCACCACGAGGGTGCCGTCGACCACGCCCGCACCCAGGCTCGACCAGCCGTGCGCGAGCGGCTCCGGGTCGCGCCGCAGCTCGGGTCCGCGGAAGACCCAGACCGCGCGCTCGCCGGGCCCGAAGGCTTCGTCGGCCACGGGCGGGTCGAGCACGGCGCAGGCAAGCATCAAGAGCACGGGGAGAGGGTAGCCCCCCAGGTCTCCGAGGGCAGAGTGGAAAGGCCCCGTGCAGTGCACGGGGCCTTCAGTGGCGCGCCCAGGAGGAGTCGAACCCCCAACCTCCGGATCCGTAGTCCGACGCTCTATCCAATTGAGCTATAGGCGCATGGCCCCACCCATGTCACCCGTTTCGGGGCGGTGCGCAAGGGTGATCCTCGAAGGGATCCTGCTCACGCGGGGCGGGAAGAAAAGAGCGGAGACGGAGGGATTCGAACCCTCGGTGCAGCTTTTGACCGCACACGCGATTAGCAATCGCGCACCTTCAGCCACTCGGTCACGTCTCCGGCGATGAAAAAGAGCGGAGGCGAAGGGATTCGAACCCTTGGACCCTCGCGGGTCGGCGGTTTTCAAGACCGCTGCCTTCGACCACTCGGCCACACCTCCAAGGTGCGACGTCGGCTACTAATCGGGGGTGGGCCCCGTGGTCAACCCCGCTTGCCCACGACCATCCCGCCTTTCCCGACCTATCGAGGGCCGTCGCTGGGGGTGGACGCCCGTAGCTGCGGGCCTGGATACGCCGCTGGGTGCATAAGCAATTAAAGTTGCTTAGGTTTTCGTAATCTGAGCGCGGTCTGGACGTGCGATGTCGGTGGCCGTACCTTCTGAGGGCCACCTCCCCTCCCGGCACTGCGGCGTCGGGCGGATCGGCCCTTCAACACCAGGCGCTTCGTCATGCTGGCCTGGGGCGGTGGAGAGACCCGGAACCCTTGCCACGGAGACCCTCCTTTGCTCATCCCGGCCCAGAGCCCCATCGGCGCGCGGTGCTGTCTTGGCGCCGTCGCCCGCCCGGGGGTGCCTATCGCCTGAGCGGAGGCTCGTATGCACCCTGTGGTGATCCCATTCACCATGCCGAGCAGCCGCTCGCGCCACGGGGCATGCAGCCTCCATCCTCCGGTGGATCGAGGCGGGCACATGGTGGCCCGCGCGAGATCTGCCTTCTACCACTCGACGCCCAGGGAAGACGAGAGCGACCTCGCGAGACGGAAGCCCCCTGGGCGTCACCCCCCTCCTTCCCCGGAGCCTGGCCGCAGTAGCAGCCCTGCGAGGCTTCGTCCGACTGCAAGCGCGTGCAATGCGGCCGTCCGATCGAGCATGGAGACATCCATTTGGCCGTTCCCATGCCGAGCCAGGTTGTAGACGCCGTTCGCGGCCTTCATGAGCCCGAGGGTACGGTCCCGCATGGCGGCGCCGTAGCGTGCCTCCAGCCTTTCGCGCTCCGACTTCAGCGCCTCGACAGCCATGTAGACCACCCTCAGAGTCTCCGGCCAGTTTCCAGAGTCGAAGGCGAGCTGCGCCTTTGCCAGCAGGCTCATCGCCTCGTGATCGCTCACCCTCGGGCCCAGCTTCGGCAGCACCACTTCCATCAGCAGGCGATCGTCTGGCCGCAGCGGGTTGAGCACGTGCTCGAGCCAGTCGTCGCGCGGAATCTCCACGGACCGGCCCCGCAGGTCCTCGGTCAGCCGCATCGCCGACTCGCCGAGCTGGTGGGCTACACCGAAGTCCCTCCTCGAGTGTTGCCGCAGATCACGGCCGACGGATCCCTCCAGAACCGTGAAGCACCCAGCAAGCTGCGCCCAGATCCGACCACCGCTGCGCATGCGCTCGCCAGCTCGACGGCCCAGATCAGCCGGTCGGGGCCCTGGGTGCAGGCCTGAACGCCTGTGATGACAGCTCTCACGTCGAGTATCCCCATGTTCGATGTTCGAGGACTGCTACTGAGCGTAGCAGTCCGGTGCTACGCTGAGAGCGCCACACCTCTCATTCCTCGACGACCTCCACTCGGAGTCCGTTCCAGCAACACCTCATGGCCGACGGGCGCCTTGCGTCCGTCGGGTGCGGTTGTTTGCTGGAAGGATGGGAGGTGTGGCGCCTACCAACCCGAAGGCTTGCCGCCCCGGCGGGCACCTGGAGGCGTCGTGCATGGCCGCCAACTCTTCGTCCTGGCCACCTTCACCATCGAGGGCGGCTGCGTCCCACAGCTCGCCGAGGTTGGGCACCAGGCACCACCCGTCCAAGACCACCAGGCCCCCGAGAACACCGAGGAGAACACCGGCGTCGAGGGCGCCGATGAGGGGAGAGCTGACGGTGGGCTGACCGCCACGGACTCTGCAGCCGGGGAGCTGGCGTGACGTTTCACGCGGCCCGTCTGGCGCCCCTTCTGCTCGCGGTTTGTACGGCCACCGGCTGCAAGGCCATGCGCACCAAGTCGGCGTTGTCCGACTCGAAGCACGCTGCCGAGCAGGCCTGCACGGGTGCACGGTTCAACCGGGACGTCGCCGTGGCCGCGCTCGAGGAGCTCGATCTGGCATGGGAGGCCGCCAAGCGCGCGGTCGAGGCGGCGGAGAACAGGAAGGGTGAACGCCCGAACCTGGGCACCCGGGCACGCCTCTACGACGACGCGATGGAGGCGCTTGAGCTCGCCACGAGCCGGCTCGAGGACGGCCGCCGGGTCGCGGAGGAAGCTTCAGCCCTCGAGCTGCAGGCGTGTACGGGCGGGTAATGGGGTCACGACTGCGTGCTCGGGGTAGATTGGGGCCGTGACCGACAAGAAGCCAGACTGGGCGTTCTGGGGTTTGCTCTTTCTGACGGGGCTCTCCGGCTTTGCTCTCCTGGAAGCGCTCCGAGAACAGGAGGGGCGTCAGCAGACAGCCCGGTGCCCGAAGTGCAACAACACTCTGAGCGGTGAACCCTCATCGTGCCCCTCTTGCGGAGAGCGGCTCATCTGGATCGACGCAGCTGGACTTGACGCTGCGGCGACAAGCGCAGAAGCGGCCACAGGCTAACGAGGCGGGAGATGGTCGAAGAGACCGCCGGGGCTGTTCGGCAGGCGATCGACGCGCTGAGGTCGACAGGCCTTTGGTACGGAACGCTGACCGCTACTACGGTGCTGTTTGCGTGGTTCTACGCAGATCTGCCGGGCGGCTGGGAGGCATGGCCTCCACCGTTTCGCTGCGCCGCTTGGGGGTGGCTGGCAGCTACGGCGCTCGCCCCGCTCTACTGGCTGCTGCAGGGGCCACTGCTAGAGAAGCTCGCTGAGCGGTGGAGGCGCTACAAGAACCCACCGCCACCGCCCAAGAAGCCGCTCGCCGTCGCAGCGCTGGTGCAGGCAATGGCGCGCATGGCTGAAGACACGCAGGCGATGGACCGCGAGAAAGTCAGCAAGACACAGCCAGGCGAGCCGGACGAGCCTCCCCCCTGATCGCGAGCGGCATCTGCGCCAGCTTTCCCTTGCAGAGAAGGCCCAGGCTGTGGGATCTTGCCTCTTGACGGCGTTGACGAAACCCGGGGAGGGAAGGGAGGGAACTGTGCTCTCAATTCTGCTGGCGACAGCGTTGGCTCAGGACGACGGCTACGCCAACGACTTCCAAACGGGTCGGGGAGACGGAAGGGACGCCGCGAAGGACGACCTCGGCCTGATCTGGGCCGGCCTCGGAACGGGAGCGGCAGCCGGCCTGGTGGGCCTCCCGTGCACCTGCTTCGGCTCGGCGACGATCTGCGTGCTCGGAGCAGGCACTTCGGCGCTTGTACCGCCGCCGAACCCCTATGCTGGCTGGAGCCAGGAGGGCCACTCCCAGGCCTACCTGGACGGGTACACGGAGGGCTACAACGGGCGTGTGAGACTGCGGCGAGCCGCGGGAGCGAGCATCGGGGGTACGATCGCCACGGCGGGTATCTTCGCGCTGTACGTGGTGCTCTACGACGCGACGTATTGACCCTCGTCGCGCTGCCCATCGCTCACGGGATCGCTCTTGCGGCTCCCGGGCGTCTGCCCAAGTCCCCCCTCCGGCAGGCGCCCGGGGTGCCGCATCTCGCGGCCTACGCCACACGGGTGCTGGGCTGAGAGTAGCGCCCGGTCAACGACAGCGTTGATGGCCTACCTGCCGGCGGTCAGCTCCGCCAGCATCGCGCGGACCAGCACCGAGGCTGGCTGGGCAACCAGCGCCCGCCCAGTCCCGGGCAACGTCACCAGCGTGGGCCAGCCAAGTCGGAGTGGCCAGCACAGCCTAGACTTCCACCAGCTCCACTCGGCCGATCACCAGCCGCACACCACCATACCCGTTGCGCTGTATGACGCCTCGCGGGAGCCCAGCCTGCTCGAGCGAGTTCCGCGTCCTGTGCACCAGTACGGCGAGGTAGCCCCCGCTCTTAGCGCCGGTGGCCTGGACGAGGCGCTCCTCGGACACCCATCCTCCTCGCGATTCCGCCGGCTTGCCTGCATCCGCCAAGTAGCGCCGCGCGAGCAGGGGGAGGATGCGGAGATGCGCGCGCCCCGTGATCGGCGCCGAGTCTCCGGCCTTCGACCGGACCACCAGCTCGGTCACCTGGTCGTTCTCGTCGACACTCACGACCAGGGCTGCGTCTGCGGCGATGGTCGATAGCTCGGTCAAGTCGAACTCGTCGGTGTCGGACGCGGCTTCCGGGAAGTTCAGAGTCCAGGTGACGCCTTCGATGGCGACCACTTCTCCGTCCTGTACCTGCTCGATCCTGGACTCCTTGAGGTGATGGAGCTTCCAGCCGCACGGGGCGGTCGCGAGGCAGGCGGATGGCTCGAGCTCCGAGGGGAGGAGGAGGACGCCGGCACCAGTGACCTCGAGGCCGTCTTGTCGGCGTGCGAAGAGGCCAGGCGCCTCCTCGCAGAGCAGCCGCCAAGGCTCCGACCGGCCGAAGGTGAGCTGATCGCCCTGCCCGATCAGGGCGGCCTGGCCTGGCCCGAGGGGATCTCCGTTCACCAGGGTTCCGTTCCTGCTGCCGAGATCTCGCAACTGCCACCCACGTGAGGTCCAGCGGATGATCGCGTGCACCGAAGAGACGGAGGCGCAGCTGGAACGAATCTCACATCGGCGGCTCCGGCCCACGAGGCTTCGGCTCGTCAGACGGACTTCATGGCCGTTCACGTCCCCCAGCACCCCCATGGCTCCCACCTCCCTGCCGAGTATAGATCCGGCGCGCGCGCTGAGACGCTCTGACGATCGGCTGGACCTACATTTCAAGTTCCTTTCAGGTCGTCGATCCGCGTGGGGTTGCGATCCGCTTGGTGTCTACGCCCCGCGCGGACCGGGGGCTGAAATGTGGATTTCACGCGGACATCCTCCAGCCTGACGGGGCGCGGCGGCGTTCGCCGCGCTCCAACAAGGAGAAGAAGCATGTCCTGCAAGCCCCCGGTCAAGATGGTTCCCCTGCTCAAGGAGAAGCTGCTCTCGACGAACGGCACCGGCTCCTACGTGCTCATGCGGATCGGCCCGCAGCAGCTGTGGGGCATCGGTCCGCTGCTCGACGGCATCACCATCTACGGCATCCTCCGGGACAAGTCGGCGAACTTCGAGTACAAGGTCGTCGGCGAGTGGTCGAACGACGGCGAGACCTGGACGGCCTTCGGCGGCGACATCCTCGGCCCGACCACGGCGAACGGCCAGGTGGTCAGCGCGGAGTTCACCACCGCGCTCGACTTCGGGCTGTACGTGCGCCTTATGGTCGGCGTGAAGCCGACGACGGGTACGGCGATCGAGACGGGCGTGGTGTCGCTGACGGCGCGCTTCCGGCTGAAGAGCTGAGGGGGTCATCATGTATGATGTCGACATGTCGATCAGGTGGTCTGAGATGATCAACGGCGCTTACTTCAGTTCCCTCAGCCGTCAGCTCGGCGCCGTGGTGAGTGCGAACTCGAGTTCCTGCGATGGTGAGGCCGTTCGGTGCCCTGACGAGAGCTGCGATCCGAACCAGGGACGCAAGTACTGGCAGGAAGTCGACGACGACGGCAACTGCGTATGGAAGAAGTCGGGTTGCTCCCAGAGCTGGTGCAACGACGATGCGAACGTCTCGACAGTCCTCAGCGCGTAGAGGCTGGCGCCCGCTTCACCTCGTGGTGGGCGGGCTCCTCGTCGCCGCGGGGGCTTCTTGGTCCGTCTACGAGACCGAAGACGTCCCTCTATCTGCCACGTCGGCGGTGCCTGCGAAGCGGCCAGCAGCGAACGCGGCACCTCCTTCAACGACGCGATCAACCACATCCCCCGCACGCCGAGACGAGGCGATATCTTCCATTCAGGCAGCGTGGGCAAACCTGCCGCCGATGGGCGTGCTGCGCTGCCAGCTGGAGGGTCGCCACCAGCCATCCGCCGTCACGTTCGAGGTGACGTCCCCTGTCGCAAGTAGCGATGGCTGGCGTGCGGAAGGCGGCGCAGCACTCATTGACGGTAGCTACGTGACCTTCCCGGCATGGGCAGACAGCGGGGACGTCATCCTCCACGCAGACGGCTTCGGCGACGTGGAGGTTGGCTGGTCCGCCCTACACGAAGACGGGTTCACCCCTTGCGCTCCGATTGAGTTCGTCCTGCAGTCGGGGGCGGTCGTAGGGCGGGTTGTCTCCTCCGCGGGAGATCCGCTGCCAGCGTTGACCGTCCACGCCTGTGGGCGTAGGACGCAAACGGACGATGGTGGAGACTACGCCATCCTCGTGGAGGCAGGCTCGGTCTGTGACGTGCAGACCTGCACCAGCAAGCGCGTGGCGTGCTCAGCAGCCGAGGTCGAGTTCATGGGGTTGAACGACGACGGGGAATGCTGGGTCTTCGAGGACGACGTATGCGCCTCCGCAGTCGCCGCCGTGGAGCGAGGCACGGACACCCTTGTTGACCTCACGATCGACGCGGTCGACTGAGCCGCCGATCCGTGTCCTCGCGGTGATGTGGCCGACCTCGAGGCTCGATGGCGTCCGGCATCGCGCCCTAAGGCGCGCCAGATCAAGCTTCGTCGCGCGTAGCCGCCCGACGCCACACCCCACGACGAGGGCTCTCGAAGCTCGCTATGAAGTCCTGGCCGCGGCGCAGATTGTTGAACGCCGCGCTCGTCCACCCATCGCTGCGCGGCGCCTTCACGTCGAGCTGACGACGAACCTCCGCCGTCGACAGCGTCACACCTGGCGTCAACACCTCGGCCCAGAGGATGTCGACGACCTCCCTGTACGAGAGGTCGCGGACCAGGGCCTCCGCCTCCTCACGCAGGGCGGCCCGCTTCAGCACCGAGATGGCCGTCTCCAGGGCGGCGACTTGCGCCTGCAGGCGCTCCATCTCGGCGACGCACTCGTCGCGCTGACGCTCCAGCTCGCTCCGAGCCCGATCAATCTCGATCACTCCTGCCTCCGTTCAGCCTGCACATGATCGCTACAGCGGTGCATAGCTACCATGCCAATAGGCGGATGTCGAGTATTGCCTGAGTGGGGCTTAGCGAGGCAGTGATACTCTCCGTCGCACACCAATAGTCGGCGCAAATCGCGCATCTTCGCGTCAGGGTGGCAGTCCCGTCACCGGGCGTGATAGTATGCTATACATGAACAGAGGCGATGGCCCCTGAGAGCCTGGCCAGCTCCCAAGTGCAGTCTCCGGCAACCTGGGCGCGCACCTGTGCCCAGAGTAGCGAAGGCCCGCCTAGCAGGGCGAGCCTTCGGCTGGTGTTGCCCAAAGGGCGTCACGCAAAGCATGAGCATGATCGCCTGGGCAGCAGGGTCTGTCAAGGCCTGGACGAGAGATTCCATCCCCGCAGGACGGGTGCGTCCAGCGTCAGCCAGGCTCCTGCCCGAGCCGAAGGCTTCCTCATGCCTACGTCCAGCATCAAGCACGCCATCCTCAGCTTCGTCGATTCGTCCGGAGGTGCCCAGTGACCCCCTCCGTCGGACAGAAGCTCCACGCCGACGTCGAAGCCGTCGTCGCGAACCAGCACAAGCCCAGTCGGAAGCTGGTCTTCGACGTCGCCCTCGGCATGCTCGGTGAGGCGAGCCCGGTGCTCTCCCGCATTGCGAGCCGCATCGCGAAGCTGACGGGCCAGAACCCGAAGTCGGTCCTGAACCGGATCTCGAAGGGGCTGAAGTCCGGACGGCTCGACGTCGACCAGATGCTGCTCGAGTACCTGGAGATCCAGCGCCCGTTCCTGAACAAGGACGACGGCCGCGACGTCGCCATCGTGATCGATGGGTCCGCCATCGAGAAGTCCCGAGCGAAGGTGAAGAACCCCGCGATGGAGGGCATCCACTGGGTGAAGAGCTCGAAGAAGCCCGGCATCGTCGTTGGGGACGGGGCCAAGGCGGAGAAGCTCCCGAACGCGAAGGAAGGCGGCGGGCGTCGGAAGGGCAAGCCGAAGCTCATCGTGCCCGGGTACCCGGCGTTCTTTGTCACCGCTTGTTGACGTCCATGCAGCTTGAGGCAGATCGAGCGTTCCTCGCGCACGCCTGACGCGGCAGCTCCGCTCTCGAGACCGCAGCCGACCTGCTCGCCGTTCCCGGAGCCCACCAGGGCGGAGGG
>Ga0114932_10005620_pt1 | contig 11053 bp, 9 predicted proteins | sample 2SBtaG_2_FD_87286 | JGI IMG/M metagenome (GOLD analysis project Ga0114932, IMG submission 87286) | Deep subsurface microbial communities from Kolumbo volcano to uncover new lineages of life (NeLLi) - 2SBTROV12_ACTIVE470 metaG | ecosystem: Environmental > Aquatic > Marine > Volcanic ... | reverse complement strand
GAACAATCAAATGGCGAAGTAACTTCTATCGTGTCGACAGCTACAGCGCCAGGAACCATGACTTTAAATTCTTGCATCAACGTGGCCTTTTCTTAACTTGGATAGACTAAGTTACCAAGCTTTTTGGTTAGCTTCATGTTTTCTGGATAGCCTCCCATTATGATTGCAATCTCACCTGCGAGGCCGATGCTTTCGAGGAAATCTGAGGACTTTGATTTGGGGATAAATCCTGTATCAATTTTATTTTGTTCTAGCTACGTCATTCCTAAATCCTAATTTCAAGAACCACTATGATGGAACAAACAAATTCATTCCCTCATTGTTTGAAACATTGCCTTGCCTGCCTATTTGCTCGGACTGCGTCATCGCGATTAACAACCCAGATTCAGAAGGTGTATTGGCCACAAAGCGCTGATCTGTCTCTGCAAGCCTGCCGATCACAATACCTCTTTCCGGTTCCCCTTTAGCAAAGCACACAGTGTAAGTTTCGATAACCGCAGGACCGTCAGGAGTTTCTGTAAATGCTGGACTCTCTAAATCATCCACTTCATGTTGATAACTACTTGGATTCTCCCGTTTCCAATTTCCTTCATATTGCTTGGCAGAATAGATCCCTGTCGAATGTTTAGATAGGTAGCCACCGTTAGCGGTAACCATGCCAAAGAGATCAGGATTGGCTCGTAATATTGGCAACATAGAAGCTAATCCATGGGTGGAATAATTATTACCAGGTCCGCCGAAGAAAGGCAGACCACCAGTAACCGTAAAGCCCCGGGGATCATCAAATTCAATTCCCAGTTCTTCGCAGGCGAGTTCTACCGCCGAAGGAAAGCAGGAATAGAAATCAAAGTAGTTAATTTCACTAGCTGAGATTCCAGCCATATCCATTGCATGACGAGCGTTGACTCCTATGGCTGGAGCTGAATAGTAGTTAACTCGGTCAGTGACATTTATTTTTTCATTCGCTTCGGCACAACCATGCAGGAACACCCACTTTGCTGGATCGATTCCCAATTCTTTTGCTTTACCAACTGAAGTTATTATCACTGCCGCACCTAGGTTTACTCCGTCCATGGCATTCATCCACTTCGGATAAGGGAAACTGATCCAGCGGTTTTCTCGTGTTACTGTAATGAGTTCTTCTGCGGTTCTAAATGTTCCATAAAAGGAATGGGGATTGTTTGCTGCAACTTCTGAGAATTTCTCAAAAAGAGATCCCATTTGTTGCATATGATCTTCAATACTTAATCCTTTATGATGCCGCAACGCATTCTCGAATAGAGGGTAAGTTTGAATTGGAATACCAACACCATGAGCAAACTCATGAGGAGTAAAAAGAGTTTCGCCCAGACCTCGATCGTCTAAAGATCCTTCATGCTCTTCCTGCCAATTTAGCATGATGTTGTTGCGCATCGCTGTTTGTGCAGTTTTTATTGCTTCCGATCCAGCTATCAGCGCTATTCCAACGTCGCCTTCAGTAATTCGCTCAGCCAATTCATTGATGTATTTCTGTGGTGTATTGCCACCAACATTGCCATAAATCGCATTTGTTGGGTTCGCACCGATGCGAGCCGCAACGGCGCGCGGCGGATTCTCTGCTCGCCCAAAAGGAATTTGTAAGCGTGGGCGGTTAGTAGAATCGGGAAATATCCGAATCGAAACTACAGTATCAATATGAGCTGCAATTGAATCGCCGATTCCGGTATCTACTATTGCCGCTTTAGCGGCTTTTCCTGCAATCCCCATTGGGGGTTGAGAATTTTCAGGATGAAACTCTTTTTCCGTAAACTGGCCGCCACCGACCACGATTGGTGTTGAATCTTCCACTTCTTGTTCCTAATGAATTAACTACATAATGCTTAGCACTGAAAACTCGTTTCCATAAAAAATCGAAAATCTATACCTCGATGATCATCCATCAATTGACCAGCGACTCCCTAAAATATTAATTGGACATTAGACCCATCAATCTCAGTTTGAATCGAGCGTAGTCCAGGAAGAATCGCTTCACTGGCTGGCGGCAATTGAGCATTCCATTGCGCGTATTCTGCTTCCAACCTTGCAACAATATCAGGATGTTGCTCCGCAAGATTTGTAGTTTCCCCCGGATCGTTTGCTAAATCATACAGAACCAATTTATGTCCGAGGGGTGCATCCGCATGCCAACCACCAGCAGGAGGTGTTAAACGACCCGTTGTATCTATCGCGTCATCGTCAAAATCACTAAGTTTAAACTTAATAAGTTTCCAGCGTTCATCCCTGATCGCCATTGTTGCTCCAGAACGCCAATAGAGAAAATCATGAGGACTTCCTTCCTCTTCTCCCTTTAAATAGGGCAGTAAATTAACGGTATCTTCTGTTTCAACCATTTGTCCCGCCGCCGCAGTGAATGTACCGAATAAATCGAGAGATATTACCGGGGTATCTAGTACACGATTTCCTTCCAGTTCGGTAGGCCAGCTCAGAATAAAGGGAATGCGTATTCCACCCTCCTGATGATAGCGTTTAAATCCTGCAAGCTCGCCGTTTGAACATGCGTTATCGATGTATCCAGCACATCCATTATCACTAAGGAATGCAATGATGGTGTTTTCATACTGTCCGATGTCTTTCAACTTTTGAACGACTCTACCAACACTGTCGTCTAAGGAGGAAACCATGGCCGCATAAACTCGGGTTGCCATGTTGCGAATATGCCCATAGCGATCGAGATATTGTTTGGTTGCTTGCAATGGCGTGTGGGGCGTGGTGTGACTCAAGTAGAGGAAGAATGGGTCATCTGCGTGTTGATCAATAAATGTGATGGCCTCATCAGTGAAAACATCTGTCAGGTATTCATCGACCTGCACCAGCTCTCTGTCTCTATATATTCCGTTGTAAGGAGTTCGTTTTGTTGGAGCACCGTTGCGAGCGTACTCGCCACCCTCTGGCAAAGTTTCAAAAAACTGGGAACCCCCTGCCAATACACCAAAATATTCATCAAACCCTCGACTCATGGGATGATGTTCTTCAGCGTGGCCTAAATGCCATTTACCAATCATTCCAGTCGCATAGCCCTGAGCCTTTAGCGCATCTGCTATGGTTTGTTCATTAATATCCATTCCAGCGGCGTCATCACGGCGAGCTGGATTAAATTCCCAACCATGCCGCTGTTGATATCGTCCGGTTAATAGCCCTGCTCGGGAAGGACTACATACCGGGTGGGATACGTAGCCTTGGGTAAAGCGAATTCCTTCTCCCGCTAAAGCATCGATATGGGGTGTTCTAATCACCTCGCTGCCATAAACGCTAGTATCTGCATAGCCCAGATCGTCGGCGAAAATAAAAACGATATTGGGTTGCCTCGATTGTGCCGCAATTGTTGAAGCTATTAAAAATGTAAAAACTGAAACTAGTGTTCTTGCCAGAGTTTTTGTTTTCACTTATTTGCCTCTTAGTTTTCGACGTACAGATTACGTAATAGATTTAGTAATGACTGTCGAAGGTTCTGCTGACTGTAGTCTTCTTTGAAATAGCTTGTATAAACCGCAACTAAATCGTAGCGCGGATTAACTACCAATGCCTGACCTCCCCAGCCACCTTTGATCATAAATCCGTCTTGATCAATGTAGTCCCATTGATAACTATTATGACTCCCATCATCTCTAATAAGATTCGGATTAGGCTCATCTAATAAGAGCTCTATGAATTCCTGTGAAACTATTCTGTTGTCACTTACGGTTGAATACGACGGTGTAAACAACAGTCCAAATCGTGCCATGTCCCGCATATTAGATAAGAATCCACCATGGGTTAACGGAATACCATAACGATAAGCCAGAAAAGACGCATCAGATTCGGCACCGATATATCTCCAAACTTCACGAGTAAACGTATCTTGAAATGGCTCACCGGTTATTTTTTCGATCAGCCAGCCCAAAATAAATGTATTAACTCCTGAGTAAGAAAATTGTTGACCTTGATCGTTATGCTTTGCAGCTTTCAGAGTGGAAAGAAACACATAAGGATTATCAGGAGCTCCTTCTTCTCTAAAGCCATCTCCTATAGCCATTGAATACTGGTAATAACAAGACTGTCGGTTCTCATATTCGTCCTGGCAATCAAGGCCGGTAGCCATGTCGAGAATGTTTCGTACAGTGATTCCGGCAAATGCAGACGATGAGAGTTCGGGTATGTACTGCTCTATGCCATTGTTGCTATCAATGAGGCCTCGCTCTTCAAAGATCCTTACTAAAAGAGATGGCATTACTTTGGCAACTGACCAGTAGATTGGTTTTTCGTGGGGCTCCATCCGGGGATAGGATTCGAATACAACTTTGCCTTGATGAAGAATTAACAAACCTAAGGTTGTTGTTAAATCACTGGCCAAGAGTTCAGCAAATGATAATTCACCGCTTGCCGTTTCAACCGGAAAAATTGCTATTTCGGAATTTGGTCTAAACTTAAGTTCATTAACTTGCCCCGATCGATAAACATTAACTGTTGGAAAAAGCTGATGCACATTTTTGTGCATCCATGCCATTTGCTTGCCAGTTACTGTCCACCAGATATCATCGGTGGGTAATAATCTCTGCCGTTGCTGCACTTCTTCCCAACTGCTTGCTGACACAAACTCCTTTAGCTCAGCTGCAAGTAAACTACCAGCAGACCAGGATAGAAATATACCGATTAGAGAAACTTTCTTTATAAGCCTTATCACCATAACGTCGAGAATGCCGCAATCCTTCATATATGTACAGGCACGCAATAGATAGGAACCAAATAGCAATGTTAGACTGATATGAATTTTCTTAAATCCAAATATCTCATGAAACTAGATCCGCAAGCCAAGGCACTCCTGGAAAGCATTGAGCAATCTGGCGCACCGCCTTTTAATGCCTATTCGGCGCAGGCGGCACGTACCGTCTACGATCAGGCTAGCGAGGCAGTTAGAGGCACCCCACCAGTACCCCATAAGATCGAGACCATTGAGATTCCCGGTTCGCTGGGACCTATTCCTGCTTGGATCTATAAGCCATCTGACGATTCTGACTTACCAGTATTGGTTTACTATCACGGCGGTGGCTATACCATTGGCTCATTACAGAGTCACGATTGTGTCTGCCGAGGCATCTGTGTAGAAGCTGAATGTATTGTGGTATCAGTTGATTATCGATTAGCTCCGGAAAATAAATTTCCCGCGGCAGTGGTAGATGCCTGGGATTCTGCCGTGTGGGTTGTAGAAAATGCAAATTCTTTGGGTGGAGATCCTAATAATGTTGCTATAGGTGGTGACAGTGCTGGAGGCAACCTGGCGGCTGTAGTCTCTCTAATTGAAAAAGAGTCAGGTGGACCACAATTCATTTTTCAGTTACTAGTTTACCCTTGTACCGATATGAGTTGTGAATTTAAATCACATCAAAAATTTGGCAAAGGATATCGACTCACTAACGAATTAATCGACTGGTTTTATGAGCACTACTTCTCTGAAGGTGATGATAGGAGTCACTGGAAAGCATCTCCCCTAAATGCACCAGATTTAAGTGACTTGCCATCGGCCTTTGTAATTAGCGCTGGCTTCGATCCATTACAGGATGAGGGCAAAGCGTATGCTGAAAAAATGGAAAGTGCCGGAGTTAAGGTTAAACATTCACATTATGAAAGCATGATGCATGGTTTTTTAACCATGCCAGGAGTGATTGACAAGGCCAAGGAAGCTATTAGTGAATGCGCAAAAGAATTAAAGCGAGCCTTTAACAAAAAATGAAATTATTCTCTCATCTGTTTTAGCTAAGCTAAAAGAACGCGACCGCGAGCCCTACCTATGGATATCAACCGCATTATTAAATTTTTATTGGCGATCAGCTTTATCATTTCAACTAACTCCGTATTAGCACAATGTGATAGTGGCAGGGCAGGAGCTCAGACAGCCCAGGGAGTGGTTTTTGCAGATTCCAATAACAATGGCGTACGCGAAGCTCATGAAACCGGCGTTGCCAATGTGGCTTTATCTAATGGCTGCGATGTGACCATCACAAATAGCGATGGGAGGTACGAAATTTCTATCGCGCCTACGGAAATGGTTTTTATTTCTAAGCCGGCTAACTACTGGTGCCGGTCGATGGATCCAATGTGCCGCAATTTTTCTATAGCCACTATCCAAATGGAACTCCTGCACAAATTGCAGGTACATCGGTGGAATGGATGTGGCCCGTTATAGAAGCCACTGGTCCGCTGCCAACATCCGTTGACTTCCCTCTTATACCAACGGAATCCGGAATTGAATTTCTCGCCCATGGTTTCGCTGACACTCAGGCTCAGTATGAAACCGGCCAGGATATGATCCGTGAAGATCTGGTTAATCCCTTAATTAACAATCCTTTTGGAGTTGAATTCGGGCTAACTGTTGGGGATATCGTATTTGATAATTTAGGACTGTATGACAGACATAAGGCTATGATGGGTTTAATGGGAATCCCCCAATGGTATTTGCCTGGCAATCACGATATGAATTTTGAATCGCCTAACGCGCAATTTGCCAATGAAACCTACAAGAAGCACTTTGGACCACCCTATTATTCTTTTGATTACGGCAATGTGCATTTTGTCGCACTAAATAACGTCGAGTATGCAGGTGCTGGCAACGAATTTAGCGGTAGTGTTTACCGCGGTTACATAAGCGAGGTGCAATTGCAGTGGCTACGAAATGATCTAGCCCATGTACCGACGGACAAACTAATTGTGATCGCCAGTCACATTCCTTTGATTGCCGAAGCAGATGACGGCGTTTCTTCAATTTTAACTGGACCTAACACAGAAAATTTTGCAAACCTGCTGGAAATTCTTGAACCCTTCGAAAATATTTACGGCTTGGCCGGACACGACACCAGTAATAGTTTTAAGGTACAGGTAAACCATCAACACGGATGGAATGGCAAGCCGTGGATCGCTCACACATTAGGTGAAGTTCGAGGCAGTGGCTGGACTCGGGGGCCGCGTGATTTTCGCGGAGTACGGGACGCCATGATGGAAGATGGCAATCCCAATGGCTTCTATGTGCTGAAGTTTGATAATGTGGACCTAGTTCCTGAATTTATACCTTTTCCTTCCAGTGCCGATGGCACAAATCGTATGCGAGTCATGCTAGACCCACCAATGGTTTTAAGTGGACGTAACGGTATTCATAGAGGAGCGTTGCAAGCCGGTACAAAGCTAGTAGTCAATCTTTTTGACGGTGGGATTCGGGATTCAGTGCGGGCTTCAATAGATGGCAACCCGGAACGAATCATGACCTATACGGTGCGAACTGACCCTTTTATCGAAGCTTTATATGAAGAATTTAGAAACACCGATGACGCTTACCCCACCCCGGATAGATCATCGCATGTCTGGGAACTGACAATACCTGAAAACTTAAGTACTGGACTGCACCATATAGTCGTGAGAAGTACTGATGAATTTGGGCAATCCCAGCATGGCGCTTTTACATTTGAGCTAGAAGAGAATTAGCCTTAAGCGCAGATCCAGTGCCTTCTCTTAGGCAGCGACACACCTTACTTCGAGATATGTATTAATTGATACAAAGACATAGTGTGGCCGGGAGAGACTAGCCAGAACTCTGGTTGATTTATGCGCTAGAATCTTAATTTACTAATGGAGCAACTATTAAGATAAATTTCTAGGTATAAGAAATTTTCATTAACGATAAAGAATGCCAAAAAAATACGATTACATTATTGTCGGCGCAGGCACCGCAGGATGCGTACTGGCAAATCGTTTGTCCGCTGACCCCAATAATGAAGTCTTGTTATTAGAAGCAGGCGGAAAAGACAATTACTTCTGGATCGACATTCCTGTTGGTTATCTCTACACAATTGCAAATCCCAGAACCGATTGGTGCTATGAAATAGAACCTGACCCAGGTCTTAATGGCAGAACTATTGGTTATGCCAGAGGAAGAGTGTTAGGCGGTTGCTCTTCTATTAACGCAATGATCTATATGCGAGGCCAGCAGAGCGACTTTGATTATTGGGCTTCCCTAGGAAATAGAGGCTGGAGTTGGAACGACGTGCTTCCAGTATTTAAAAAGTCAGAAGATTATCAGCACGGTGGTGATGAATTTCATGGTAGCGGTGGCGAACTGCGGGTAGAAGAAAGGCGGGTCAATTGGGAAATTCTGGACGCATGGCGTGACGCAGCTGAAGAATGTGGTATTCCGAAGATCGAAGAGTTTAATCGCGGCGACAATTTTGGCAATGCCTATTTCCAAATGAACCAAAAGCGCGGCTCACGCTGGAGCGCTTCCAAAGCCTATCTTCGTTCTGTTGAATCTCGACCTAACCTAACAGTACTTACCAATACACATGTTGAAAAAATTGCTTTAAAAGAAGGCGCTAACAAGTTAATGGCAGACGGCATACATGCACGTACCGGAAGTGAGGCCTCGCAACTCTTCACCGCAAAAAAAGAAATCTTGTTAGCTGCCGGGTCAATAGGATCACCTCAGATTTTGCAGTTGTCGGGTATCGGATCAGGAAAATTGCTCAGTGAAAAAGGGATAAACACAAACTTGAATCTAGAGGGAGTAGGAGAAAATCTCCACGACCATCTGCAGGTAAGAAGCGTCTACAAAGTTGATAACACCGTGACTTTGAACCAACGGGCGAATTCCTTTTTCGGCAAATTAGCTATGGGCATGGAGTACTTCTTGTTCAAAACCGGACCGTTAACCATGCCGCCTTCGCAATTGGGAGCTTTTGCCAAGAGTGACGAAGAACAGACTTCCGCAAACATCGAATGGCATGTGCAACCCTTGTCATTGGATAAGTTTGGCGATCCATTACACAGCTACAATGCTATCACTCCATCTGTTTGCAACTTGAGACCAAGTAGTAGAGGTCATGTGCGGATTAAATCAAACGATCCGCAGGACTCTCCAGCGATTTCACCAAACTACCTTTCTTCTCCTGACGACGAGGCAGTGGCAGTCAATGGGCTAAAATTCACACGCAGAATTATGGCGGCAGATGCTTTAAAAAAATTTAATCCTATCGAATTAAAACCAGGCTCGGAAATACAAAGCTATGAACAATTACTAGATGCAGCTCGAAACCTGGCTACCACAATTTTCCATCCGGTAGGTACCTGCAAGATGGGTAGCGATGAAATGGCAGTGGTAAATGATCGACTTCAGGTTTATGGAGTTGATAAGTTAAGAGTGATAGATGCATCTATAATGCCGCGCATAACTTCTGGCAACACGAATGCTCCGACAGTAATGATCGCTGAAAAAGGTGCTCAGTTTATTTTAAAAGGAGAAAGCTTAGCGTGATTTTTTACTATGCTATTCAAACCGTTTCCGTTGCCTCCCAGATAGCGCTGGAAGAAGCTGGCGTCGAATATGAAGAACGGCTAGTTGATTTCAGAACCACTGAGCAACAATCAGAAGATTATTTGCTAGTAAACCCAAAAGGTCGAGTACCAGCTTTAGTAACTGGTCAGGGAATAATAACTGAAACCCCTGCGATACTTGGTTATATCGCTCAGACCAATCCCGCTGCAAAACTTGCTCCACTAGATGATCCTTTCCGGTTTGCCAAAATGCAGGAATTCAACAATTACCTTTGCTCAACCGTGCATGTTAATCATGCCCATAAAATGAGAGGAAGTCGTTGGGTAGAAGAAGATGATGAGCAATCAAAAGCTGCCATGACTGCCAAAGTTCCTAGAACTATGCACGATTCATTCAGCCTAATCGAAAACGGTATGTTTTTTGGACCCTGGGTATTAGGTAACGACTTCAGCATCTGTGATTGCTATCTATTTTGCATTTCAAATTGGTTGGCGGGAGACAAAGTTGATATGAAAGACTTTTCAAAAATCTATGAACACCATTTACGCATGCGAGATCGACCAGCTGTGCAAAAGGTAATGGTAGTTCACGGTTTGTAGAGTAATCTTACAGCTTCTTATAAATCCCATAGAACCAGGGATCCCATTGTTCGCTGTCGTGGTTGTATTGCTCGAGGAATTGACGCACTGATCCGTCCGCATTAGGAGTCCAGGTGCCGCGAAAATCCCAAACTGCTCCGGCGAAATTATAGATGCTGCCTTCAAGTACCATCGCCCCCGCTCTAATTCCACCAACGATATCGATTGAGTAACGACTGGCAGATACCCGAACCTGACGCCACTCAAGGGTTACGGGATTGAAGTAATTGAGACCAGTTCCTGTAATTTTATCGGCGCTGGTCCAGTTCTCCATGATCATGCAACCGGACTCCATTTTCTCAATGCTGCTCTGGCCTACTTTAGTTGTTCCGGTACTGTCAAAAACTTCCCATTCGCCGACCCAGAAATCAAATTCATCAAACCCAGCAAGAGAATCGCAACCGATTTCTTGTGAGTAAGCTCCTTTGGTAAGAAGTATGGCTAGTGAAAAAAAAAGAAACAGCCCAACTTTTTTCATCTGGACACTCACAAATATTTGAGAAATTAGTTCTTAATAATCAAAATATTACAGTGATTGCGTTACTTGTGCTATTCACTGCTAAGAAGTATTTGCAATGCTCTCAGGGACTTGGCAACCTTACAGATATTGGTGAAATAAGATTGAGGATTAAAAATGAAAAACTACTTAAATTTGACGGTATGCTTTATTGTGTGCGGCTTTATTTCTGCGAATACCGTGGGAGCCGAACTAGAGCAAGTGGGAACCTTTGATTTTCCTACTTCAGCTTCTGAAGAAGCGCAAAAACATTTCGACCTAGGAGTCGGATACCTACATAGTTTTGGCTGGAAACAGGCACGAGGTGAGTTCCGGAAAGCTCAAGAAATCGAGCCCGATTTTGCTTTAGCATACTGGGGTGAAGCATTTACCTACAATCATCCCCTAATACCCGTGCTGCAAGACCCAGATTCCCCCAAAGAAACCCTTAACCGTCTGGGTACAACCTCAGAGGAAAGATTATCAAAAGCGCCTACTCAGAGGGAAAAAGGCTTCGTAAGAGCTGCAGAGGCATTTGCTTTTACAGAAGGCTCATTGGGGGACAAACGATTAGCTTGGATGTACGCT
>Ga0114932_10005619_pt1 | contig 11053 bp, 8 predicted proteins | sample 2SBtaG_2_FD_87286 | JGI IMG/M metagenome (GOLD analysis project Ga0114932, IMG submission 87286) | Deep subsurface microbial communities from Kolumbo volcano to uncover new lineages of life (NeLLi) - 2SBTROV12_ACTIVE470 metaG | ecosystem: Environmental > Aquatic > Marine > Volcanic ... | reverse complement strand
TAATAATGACGGTGACATTAATATCTCTGATGCTATTGATATTCTAAGACACATTGTTGATTTAGAAGCGATTGATAGTTTTGACCTGGTTGGTGATGATGGCAATAGAGTAACCACACTTGACCCTACTTCACTAAGCACTGCACCAAACTGGATTATGGTTGCTAATGGCGATGTGAATGCCAGTGGTGAGTTTGCTAGTGATTATGTAATGGCTGATATAATCTAACAAACAGGCTCTTCTTGCTCCATAATTTAATTTAGGCGTAAAATTAAAAGATGGGTATTAGTATTTCAGGATTGGTGGATTATATTTATAGAGTGCAAATGCGCTCTATGGTGGATCTGAACGCTAGCAAGAGACAGCCAAGAAAATATGCTGATGCATCAACAATACCGACTGTACTTACGTTATTTGCAATCTCAGAAGATGTAAGCGCGGACATAAGTATTACAGGCTCAGCAAAAGCTAACTACACTCTCGATAGCTCTGGTTCATCATCATCTTCTATTGATCAAATAGCAACAGCAATAGATTTAAAAATATCTGGCAAGTCTGGTGATACTAGTGCCACAAGCCATTCATACGGATATGTTGTTGAAAATCATCCGCATGCGGATAACTTTCAAGATGATCTAATCAATTCTATTGGCTCAGATGCTCTTTCAAGCATGATAATTGCTAAGAGTAATAATTTTACCTATACATCTACGGTTTTCGAAATACTACCCACTCATAATGATAGTGATGTCTCAGGGTCATTTATCAGCAAAGGCCCTGATATCATTACTGGAGTGTCCAACGGTCTCTTAAATATTGCCCCATCAATGGGGAATGTTGCCACAGTTTTCACCGAACAGTTTGTTGATAAAAATACCGACATCCAGGGTGCAAGTTTACTTTCAACTTTAGTAGATCCTGTTCAAAATCTTAAAATACTTAACAAATACAGCTCTTCAGATTTAATCACTGGAGCTGAGATGTTGGCTGGAGAAGTTAACGCATTCTTAGAATATAATCCTACAGGGTTTGAATACATGCAGGATACCACATTTGCTACTTTTGATTCTTTTGCTAATATAAATTCTAAAGTTATCGAATCTACATTAGATGGAGTCACATCTGCTTTATCAACTGAAATGGTATTTACACCAACATATCGGTATGTTTTTTCAGAGTCAACTTATTTTGATTTATATTGGACGAATGATTATGGAGAAAAGCTGAATGTTGTAGAAAATACGGGAACCACGCCTGGTAATTTTTATACCACATTAACCCTACAAGATAGTGCTGGCCAAACCTATGGAGGTAAAACTTCACCTGCAACACTAACATCTGAGGTTGTTATTACTAAAAATATCACAAGTGCAGAGTTAACCCAAATTGTGGCTACAGAAGCTAGTTTTAAATTATTTGAAGATGCTTTATCGGGCGTCATTAATTACTCTGTTGACGATAGAGTGATAAACGTTAGTTATATATCTGTGCTTGACGAAGAAAAACTATCCTATGGCGATCTAACTGGCGCTTTAACATCTCATCAGGTTTTATACACAGAGACTGAAAATGGTGTAGACATGTATTATAGCAACGGGCTTATCTACACTATTGAAAACCAACAAGGAATATATGGGTCGTTAAGTTTAGATGCGCCACCCGATTACAACTTTTTTAGTTTCTATTATCAGCCCGACTTAGATGTGCATCGGAAAGCGACAGGTTGGAAGTACACACTTGATAATTTAGACCCAGATACCATCGCCCTAAATGAAGGCGACATGGGTAGTGATATTTTCACAATAAATATTACTGATGGTGCAAAAACCGTATCACATGTAATTACCATATCCGTCCAGGGCGCTGATAACGATGGCAATCATAATCCAACTATGATAACAGGTATACCTAGTGATTTAGCTATCACTTATCTTAATAGAAAGGCCATTGAGGGAGTTAAGTATGAATTTGATGCGTCACTATTTTTTACAGATGAGGATGGTGATAAGCTCACGTATTCTGCAAAAATGCTTACCCCTTCTAGAAAAGTTGTTTCTGATACCCTTCAGTCAGATAAACCCCTTCCTGATTGGTTGAGTATCAATCCCGACACAGGAATATTAAGCGGAACACCAAAAAATCTAGAAGAAGGATTTCTGGATTTTTTAATACTTGTAGAAGATGAGCGTGGCAAAGGCGAGTATTTTTCTCATTCCATGCAGATTTATAAATATGATGAATATGGTTTGTTAAAGGCATTGGGTACTCATTTATTGGTGGGCACAGAGAATAATGACTATGTAACAACATTAAAAGGTGCGGATCTTATTTATACCTCACTCGGTAATGATGTTATTAACCTAATAGCTGATTCTGTATGGACCGGTAGCTATGTCGCAAAGAACATTGAAACACACCAGAAGATTGATATTGACGGATTCAATAGATTTAATGATGTTGTTAATAGCGGCGATGATGCTGATATATTGAATTTAACTAATGGGAATGATGCTTTCTTTATAGATGATGTTTATTCTAATCACCATCGTGATGCAGCCCTGGTTAACACGACACAAGGTATTGACTCTATTGCCAGAATATCTAACTTAGAAGTCATCAACGCTGGAGATGGTAATGACATAGTTGACCTAACCAGTACTAACTTTGTGCTTACTGAAACAATAGAAATTAATGGTGAAGCTGGTAATGACAATCTATGGGGTTCTAATGGCAATGACACGATTGATGGTGGAGAGGGTAATGACTCACTTTTTGGTGGCACAGGTAGTGACACCCTAACAGGAGGTGCTGGAAGTGACACCTTCCAGTTCACAGCCACAAGTGGTAGCAATGTAATTACCGACTTTGATGTTAATAATGACTCTATTGAGTTTTATTATCGTGAAGGTGAAGACTTAACCGATATTTATATTGTAGATGGTGTTCTTAAATGGAGAACTGGAGATGCAGTTGAAAATGGTGATGCCGTTGTAAATGGTTTTGTAACCCCGAGTTATGCGTCAATAGACTTATCGACATCAATCAGTAAGGTGGATTCTGCAATTATACGTAATTCACTTAACACTTTAGATGATGGGGTGCTAACTCACGAAGTGCAATTGTTTAAAAATACGCTATCTGCATTTAGCTTGCCAGAGCCTTCTGATACGGATATTAAGGTTGGCATTACCCCGTCAATTGATACAGGCTTACTAGCAATAGGTGATCTTGTTGGTGCTTTAACAATGGACCCTATGCTTTATCTTGAAGCATCACTCGGTGCTAATGTTATGTATGCAAATGGCATAACGTACTACATTGAGGATCAGCAGGGTGTTTACGGAAGCTTCGGGTTTGGTTTTCCTTTAGAGGGTGAGTTTAAGCTGTCTGATATATCTGCTGGCAATACAGATCTGCATTCATCATTAGATCCTGCTGATGGTGTAAGTGTAGATTGGTATGCCACTAATTATGCAACCATGCATCTTTCTAATGGGTTTAGTTATAACTGGCCAACCTGGTATTACGTACTAGATAATGATGATGTAGATACAATCAATGCAACCGCAGATTCTACGCATTTGGATTCATTCACTGTTAAAGCAACCAATGGTGTTGATATGGTTAGTCAACAAATTGATATAAATATTTTTGAAGATGTCGGCTTGCCGTTTGATAGAATTACTATGTTAGGTCTACTCCAAGAGGGACTTCCTGCGAGTGAAGATGTTTTAACCATGTCTGATTACACCATGGTAAGTGTGGATGATCTAAATAACTTTGATTCGTTTATTACGTTTGTTGAGATTGTTTAGTTTGGTGTGGTTACGATGTTTACTTTTGGTCTTAGAAGTGAGTGGATATTTTAATAAAAGGTGAGTTTAAAGATAGATCAAATTTAACATCCTTAGAGTTTCTCTCATACTTTGTATTTAAATGATATTTAGAATAGCCAATAGAAACATCCATATTTTTGGCTAGATGCTTTTCAATGCCAATTTGATAATTTTGGAACAGCACACTCCAATCACCATGATCATAATCTAAGTGATGAAATTCACCTGTGATTTTAATAGTTTTAGACAATTGTTTTTCAATGTTCAAACCCCAAAAAGGAATTGGAAGTGTTGCATGCTTAGATACTTGCTGATCAGAGCTTTTTGTTACAAATTCTACAGGCATTATGTTGATGCCAATAAGAGGTGACACTGTTATAGAATCAGTGTTTTTTATGTAAAAAGGCTTGTCAATCCACAACTCATTGTTGCTAACCTTGTGCTGCACTTCTTCATTATTATCCAATTCTGAAAGTAGAGATGCGTTAGCCCAAAAACAATTTAAGAATATACATCTTTCTTGTAGAGCTTTTCCAGTGTGTACGCCTAGCGTGATATGCCTTTTATAATTAAAGTTAAAATAATTTAAGGGTATAATTAAATCATAAACTAAATTATCATCAGCAAAGATATTTTTATCATCAAACCACTTTGTGTTGTTATCGGTTCTTTCAAATTCTATGCTTGATTTTGATTTATTAAATAACTTTTGAATGCTTAATGTGGTGGCATTGTGTCGATCATTTTGGGCAAAAGTGTTAAGATTTATAGATACAAGTACAAGAAAAATATAGGCTTTAAAGGGTGTGTCAGTAAGTCTTGTCATAAACCTTAATTCTACCGAAATTATCTTGTGTGAATTAAATTAACAAGGAGTGTTTGTATATGGCTACTTATTCAGAGAGTCAAGTTAAAAAAACTACATTTTACTTATCTGATCCAATTGACGATCTTGAGAAGTATTTTTCTGGTGATTTAGTTGTGTCGGCTAATCAGCTAATGGCAGACAAAGTTGAGGTGGCTATGAACGTCCTAGAGTGGTCTCCAGAAGATGCTACTTCAATCACTGTAAACTCTGATGGTACACAGCTTATTGGTGAATACACAGCAAACCCATCTGCCTCTTGGAATGGTGGGGCCAAAATTATTGTCAATGGCATAGGTTTATCTACTGACTCTTCAGATGCTAACTATACAATTTCTGACATAAGTGTTTTACTAACATCATCAGACACCCCTTCAGATTGGAACAACCCTTTGTTTGAGATTGATATGGGGCTTGGTTTAACAGTGGTAAATGATCGAGCAACGACATTGAATTATAATTCCTCCTCAGTGCAAGCCGGCGATATGAAAGTGAGCTGGATTGGGTCAACAGTTTGGGACTCAACATCCAATACAGCAGTAAACACAGGTTCACGGTTTGAGGTGGTTTATGACTCCGATCCATCTGATGCAGTAATTTTGTCAACCTTTTATTTAGAAGGAGAGTTTACAGCGAACGGAGATACTGAAGTATTTAGCGGAAAGATTTCTAAAATCGGAGTGACTAATGAAGCTGGCCACTATTTTTACAGTGATGATTTAGATATAACCATAGATTCTAGTGCTGGTTCTGATGCAGTTTTTAGTAGTACGGGTATCGATACACTTCATACTTATGCTACAGTTGAGTTGCCGACAGAGTGGGAAAATGTTGTTATGAAGGGTAGTAATAACATTTCTATTACTGCAAATAGTTTGGATAATCAAATTGATACTAATGATGGAAGTAATGCTGTTACAACATTATCAGGAAATGATGTTATTAACTTAACAGCTGACTCAATCTGGGCTGGTGATTATGTTGCCAAAAATGTTAGCAATACTAGCTCAGTTGGTACCAATGAACAAATTACCCTGGCAGGGCTTAATAGCTTCAGCGATGTCATCGACGGTGGCGCTGATACAGACACTCTAAATCTTACTACTGGTAATGATGCTTTCTTTATTGATGACGTCTATTCAGATACACATAGCTCTCTTGCTAGTAGCTTAACTTCTACCACGCAAGGCATTGACTCTATCGCTAGAATAGCCAACCTAGAAGTCATCAATGCTGGAGAAGGTAATGACATTGTCGACCTAACAAGCTCTAACTTTATCATGGCTAATGCAGTCGTTATTAACGGCGAAGCTGGTAACGATGTGCTTTGGGGTTCTAATGGCAACGATACGATTGATGGTGGAGAGGGTGATGACTCACTTTTTGGTGGCACGGGCAGTGACACCCTAACTGGTGGTATTGGTTCTGATATCTTTCAGTTCACCGCAACAGCAGGCAGTGATGTTATTAGTGATTTTAGCCTTACCGATGACACTATTCAGCTTTATTATCAAGCAACTAATAAACACACCAATGCAGACCTAGATTTAACTAATGGCATCCTCACTTGGAATGTTGATAGTACAACTAATGATGTTGTGATTGATCTATCGTCGACAGTAAATTCTATTCAGGTGTTAGATAATTTGAGTATTGGTTTTGTTGAAATTGTTTAGATTTAAAATTACAGATGTAAAAAAAACCCGCAAAAGCGGGTTTTTTATTGAATGCTCTATTAATGAATTAGCTGATTAACTTATTCATACGTTTAACAAACTCAGCTGGGTCTTTTAGTTGTCCGCCTTCGCTAAGCACCGCCTGGTCAAATAGTACATTAACTAAATCCTCATCAACTTTAGTTTTAAGTTTTTCAACCAATGGGTGAGTTGGATTGATTTCAAGAATTGGCTTGGTTTCAGGTACGTCTTGACCTAAAGATGCCATAATTCTTTCCATGTTGCCACCCATCTCATTTTCATCAGCAACCAAACAAGAAGGGGATTCGCTAAGACGATTAGAAATCTTCACTTCTTTAACTTGTGCTTCTAAGATGGTTTGCATTTTTTCTAGCGTGTCTTTGTAGCCTTCAGCGGTTTTTTCTTTTTCTTCTTTTTCTTCTTTAGAGTCTAAATCTTGCAGGTCACCTTTGGCGATTGATTTAAGATTCTTGCCTTCAAATTCAGTAAAGTTATTGACCATCCATTCGTCAACACGATCAGATAGTAGTAATACTTCAATATCTTTTTGTTTGAAAATTTCTAAGTGCGGCGAACCTTTAGCTGCGGCAAAAGTTTCTGCAGTAATGTAGTAAATGTCTTTTTGTTCGTCACCCATACGTTCAATGTATTCAGCTAAAGAAACGGTTTGTGCTTCACTGTCAGATTTAGTCGTAGCAAAACGCAATAAAGAAGCAATTTTGTCTTTGTTGCTTGGGTCTTCAACCACACCTTCTTTCATTACCATGCCGAATTCTTTCCAAAAATCTGCATATTTCTCAGGCTTATTTTTAGCCATTTTTTCTAATTCTTTAAGGATTCTAGAAACTGAGGCTTTGCGGATTGTATCAACAACTTTGTTGCCTTGTAAGATTTCACGAGAAACGTTGAGTGACAAATCAGCTGTATCAATTACACCTTTAATAAAGCGTAAGTACATCGGCATTAATTCTTCATTATCTTCCATAATGAATACACGCTTTGCGTAAAGCTTAATACCACCTTTACGCTTAGGTTCCCACATGTCAAATGGTGCTTTAGATGGGATATATAGTAGAGAGGTGTAATCTAAGTTACCTTCAACACGGTTGTGTAGTTGCGTAAGTGGCGCTTCAAAATCAAAAGTTAGTGACTTATAAAATTCATCGTAATCTTCTTGTTTAAGCTCACGCTTGTCTTGTGTCCAGAATGCATTGGCTTTGTTAACCATTTCGTATTCAATGGCATCAGAATCTTCTTCTGCAGGCTTGATCATCATAATTGGCACAGTGATATGGTCAGAGTACTTAGAAATAATATTACGTAAGCGATAGTCATCTAAGAATTCTTTTTCGTCATCTTTAATGTGTAGTGTTATCTTAGTACCAAAGTCTGAAACGGTTGTTGTTTCTAATGAGTATTCGCCTTCACCTTTTGATGTCCAGATAGTGCCATTAGCTTGATCATCTCCTGCCTTTCTAGTAGTAAGCACCACTTCGTCTGCAACGATAAAAGCAGCATAGAAGCCCACACCAAACTGACCAATAAGATTTGAATCTTCAGCTTGTTTTTCATCCAAGCTTTGTAAGAATTTTTTAGTGCCCGAGTTGGCAATGGTACCAATATTGGCCATTACCTCCTCTTCAGTCATGCCGATACCGTTATCAGTAATAGTAATAGTACCAGCGTCCTTATCAACATCAATATGCACTTGAAGCTCTTCTTTACCTTCAACCATTGCGTCATTTGCCAGAGACTCAAACTTAAGTTTGTCAACTGCGTCAGAGGCGTTTGACACTAACTCGCGTAAGAAGATTTCTTTGTTTGAATACAAAGAGTGAATCATTAAATGTAATAGTTGAGAAACTTCTGTTTGGAACGAATGTGTCTGTTTAGTAGTCATTTACCAGTTGCCTTTATTATGCGTAAAATGTATTGATATGGTCAAGCTGAAAAAAATCAAGTGAAAAGACAAATAATTGATTTTATTTTGTATTTAAAAGTTGAGCGAAATTATGCGCTGAATACACAGCAAGCGTATGAGCGTGATTTAATGCGTTTAATTGATTTTTTACAGACTCAACAAGTTTCCCGTTGGTCTGAGCTTCAGTCTGACACGCTGCATTTGTTTATCATGCAAATGCGTCACAAGAATATGTCGTCGCGCAGTATTCGTCGCCATATATCCTCTATTCGCGGATTATTGACTTATTTAGTTAATCAGGGCGAGCTTGATCACAATTGTGCTATTAAGTTGCAAACGCCAAAAATTACCCAACCTTTGCCAAGCACACTCAATTATGATCAATTATTGCAATTGTTAAAGCCACAAAAAACCACTCAGTTTGAACAACGAGATATAACGATCATTGAAGTGATTTATTCTTGTGGTTTGCGAGTCTCTGAATTGGTAGGGTTAGATGTTAAGGATGTGGATTTGTCTCAAGGATTTTTAACCATTGCTGGTAAAGGTGGAAAAACTCGTCATACACCACTCGGATCTTCTGCTCAACAAGCAATTAATACGCATCTTTTAACTCACACGTCTACGCCTTTATTTGTCAATAAAAATTCACAGAGGATAGGGGTAAGAGCAGTACAAAACATGATTAAAAAACGCGCACTGGAGGCAGGTATTAAAATTAATGTTCATCCACATATGTTGCGTCATGCAGCTGCAACGCATTTTCTACAATCTAGCCATGATTTGCGTTCTACCCAAGAGTTTTTGGGCCATGCTAGTATTAAATCCACCCAAGTTTATACGCATCTTGATTTTTTGGAGTTGTCAAAAGTTTATGATAAATACCATCCACGAGCTAAAAAACCATGAATTTTAAAACTAGATTTGCCGCTAAAGTGCTTAATAGTGGCGGTGTCATTAGCATACCTACTGATACGATTCAAGGTCTCACTTGTTTGCCAAGATTTGAATCGTCTATGCAACGATTGATTGACATCAAAAAACGATCTAGTTTAAAAGGCATGATTTTGCTAGCCAGCGATGTGAACTACTTAATACAATATGTCGCTGATCCGACTTTACTAAATAAAATAACCTGCAATTCTGAACAGCCCACAACGTATTTGTTACAAGCTAATGTAAAAACTTCTAAATTATTATTAGGTGGCTTTGATACGGTTGCTGTTAGAGTGGCAAATAATCCATTAATTAGTAGTTTGTGTGCTCAAACGCAAAGCGCATTGGTTTCAACAAGTGCTAATATTTCCGGATTGCCAGTAATTGATAGTACATTAAAATTGCGCGTTTATTTTCAGAATCAGTTGGACATGGTTATACCGCCAATAATAGGCGATAATACGCCATCAACAATTATCAACCTACAGACCGGAGAAAGAATTAGATGATCGATCAAGTTAAGAGCTATTTATTAGGCTTACAAGCTGATATATGTATGCAACTAGAAGAGGTTGATGGTAAGGCTAAGTTTATCAAAGATGAATGGAGTAAGCCAAATGGCAGTGGCAATGGTCTAACTCGTGTATTAACTGACGGAGATGTATTTGAACAAGCGGGTGTTAATTTTTCTATTGTTCATGGTGACAATATGCCGGCTTCAGCTACAGCCCTGAGGCCAGAATTGGCAGGGCGTAGTTTTAGTGCGTTAGGAGTGTCGTTAGTGATTCATCCTAATAATCCTTATGCGCCTACTTCACATGCTAACGTACGCTTTTTTATAGCTGAGAAAGCCGGTGAAGATCCTATTTGGTGGTTTGGCGGTGGATTTGATTTAACACCATACTACGGCTTTGATGAAGATGCTATTTTATGGCACCAAACTGCTAAAGAAGCCTGCGATCCTTTTGGTGCAGAGGTGTATCCAAAGTATAAAAAATGGTGTGATGATTATTTTTATATGAAGCACCGTGATGAGCAACGTGGCATTGGTGGTTTATTTTTTGATGATCTCAATAAAGGCAGTTTTGAAGAATGTTTTGCCTTCATGCAAAGCGTTGGAAATAGTTATATCAAAGCTTATCGACCGATTATTGAAAAACGTAAAGATACCCCGTTTGGCGATCATGAAAGACAGTTTCAGTTGTACCGTCGTGGCCGTTATGTAGAGTTTAATTTGGTTTATGATCGTGGTACCTTATTTGGTTTACAAACAGGCGGGCGTACAGAGTCAATTTTAATGTCATTGCCACCATTGGTGCGCTGGGAGTATCAGTACACACCTGAACCAAATACACCTGAAGCATTATTATATGAAAAATATTTAAAACCGCAAGATTGGTTAAGCGCACCTTAAAGGAATACTAAACATAATGAAAACTAACATTGATGTAAAAAGATTACTTTGTCCCATGCCAGTTATTAGACTTGGAGAGATGATTGAAAAAGTAGAAGTTGGCGATACGATAGAAATATTAGCAACTGATCCAGGTGTTCATCATGATATTCCCGCCTGGTGCAAGGTTCACGGCCATAAGGTAATAGAAATCCAAGAAAATTCAGATGAGATTGTTATTTTAGTAGAGAAAATAGGGTAGAATTAAGCGCAGTTTTTAATGTAAATAACAGTTTTTTATAATATAACAATAAAACCAACAAGAATTATGCTTGCAACGGCGCAGGCTGTTTGACAAAGATTGTCAGCAAATTAAATAGTTAAAAAATAGGAGAAGATATGTC
>Ga0114932_10005618_pt1 | contig 11058 bp, 19 predicted proteins | sample 2SBtaG_2_FD_87286 | JGI IMG/M metagenome (GOLD analysis project Ga0114932, IMG submission 87286) | Deep subsurface microbial communities from Kolumbo volcano to uncover new lineages of life (NeLLi) - 2SBTROV12_ACTIVE470 metaG | ecosystem: Environmental > Aquatic > Marine > Volcanic ... | reverse complement strand
CAACAAATGCTCAAGGTCTTTTAGCTTTTTGCCATTCCAACAACTAAATTGCCATTTTTTAAGGCATACCTCCGTGGGAGTTCGTTTTCTTTCAAATGCTCGTTGAGCAATGACAGCACCCACCGCATACATTCCTTTTTCCCCTTCCCCTCTGGCTTCCGCCAGTATAGTGATTGCGATGATTTTTTCGTCACGGGTAAGGCTTTGGTTGCTGTGCGTATGGGCGTAAGCATAAACAGAATTAACAATTAAAAACAATTGAAAAACAACAGGTAACAAACAAACTGGTATAATTAATTTTCTCATTTTTTTATTCTCCATCCATTGAGGTTGGCTCACCGTGCAGAGCGTTGTTGATCTTGGCCCGTGATTCGGTTAGGTCATTGGCAAGCCGCTTGCAAGTCTCGCGCATTTCCTCAACGGTTAAGTAAGTGGATTTGGCGAGGTGTTCTAGGACTCCTTCAGTCTCGGCGATTGTCACTTGGGCCGTGCTGATTTTTCTTTCGTTTGCGTAGTCAATCATTCTCATAACAGAAAAAAGTATAGTTTAGTTTTCGGGGAAAGTCAACAGGAAAAGTGCATTTAATAATAAAAAAATTATCGTGCAGGTTAAAACAGTCATATCAATACCCGTTGTAAGTGCATTCCGTGCCGTACTTTTTACGCTTGGCATCGGCGGCTTTTTGCATCATATCATTATAAGAGCCTTTGCTCCAATCAGCTTTAGGGTATTTGGCTTCGGCCTTTTTCTTTGGCACTCCCTGTATCATATTGCAACCTCCGTGAATACTGGTTTGGAGCGTTGCCCGTACTCGTAAGCCGGAGACATACAAGTGACTTCTTCGCTGCCTGTTTTGACTTCAGTCACTCCAACCTTGTAACCCGTCCAACCGTGGCGGAGTTGTTGCTTGGCGAAGAACTGAATCTTTTCCTCGCGGAGTTTGTTGAACTCTTCAGAGCCAACCGGAGCGGCTGAGAAGAAGTAAGCGCGGCAGGAGTCGAACCCCTTGAATCCAGAGCCGGATTCGAAGCCAGTTGCGTGAAGTGTGACGTGGTATTCTTGTTCTTTCTTATCCCTCATAACGGAAAACAGTATATCACAATTTCAGAAAACGTCAACCCTTAAATCTCACTTTTTTGAATATTTTTTCCAGAGGTTTACATGATCCGAACTGAAACCAGACGCAGCTTGCAATAAACGGTAGCGATCCGCGCATGTTCTCCAAATGGAATGGCAGTCCGTGTTTTCATATCCCCAGTTGAAATTTTTGAGGTTTAGTTCGTAGATTGAGGAGTCTTGCATTTCGACGTATTCATTATTTATCATGTTTATAAAGTATCAGATTTTTTCAGGTAACGCAAGCAAAAAAATCACTTTTTTTCATTTTTTTTATTTTTATGTTTTTTAAAAACTAGGTGCGTAAGTCACTGATTACCAAGCACTTACGACTTGGGCGGGGGGCGCCGAGGCCCTAAGTCATTGATATTCAACGACTTACGACATGAAATTTTAAATTTGATTTTAAAAAGTCAAACGCTTTTTTTGTTTTTTTTGAGACTTTGGGAATTCTACCACAACCAGCGCGGACAAGTCAAGAGTTTTTTTAAAAAACTTATTTTTATTTTTTTTGATTTATGGGTTGCAATCATCTGAGTGTTTCCGGTATGCTTATCTCCGTTATGGGAAAGAAAAGCAGAAAAGGAAAGAAGCGGAACGTATCGCACCTGCAAAGAGAAAGGGAGATGCGTAAGCAGATTAAGGGAGCTCAAAACAGCAACTTCATTAATCGCTCCGCCGAGCGGGAAAAGGCGAGGAATCCTAAAGTAAGCTCAAGAAGGCGTATATTGTCCAATTTAGGGGTCAATCCCAATCAGTACGACCTTGTAAAGAATGTTAGTTTTCTTCAAGGATCATAAAAGTTATTTTTATGCTTTACTTTTTTTGAATTGGTAGGCATATTTAGGGAAGCGAAAGCAACATTGTTATGAGTAGAACACTGCAGACGAAGAGGTTCCTACGGGAAGCAAACAAGCGCGTAGTTCGCGCCAGCATCAACCAGCAAGTCGCTGAGTTCATGTCCAAGGTCAAGCCAATGTCCGTTCGCACGGTTTCATTAGCTGGCCTCACAAACTCGTTTGAGGAAACGCCTTTGCATTCCGCGAAGGCTACAGGTACTCGACGGGTTTTGAATGTTGTGGTCGAGCATGACCGCAAGGTTTACGACGATTCATCCGTTCCCGTTGGGGATAGAAAAGGCGTAAAGCATAGAGGGGAGTACGTTGCCGATTCTCGCGACATTAACGGCGTGAGAGTTCAAACGGATTACGTTTACGGGTGCATTAACGAAATGATGCACAACAAGTACGCGGGGCTGCCTATCGGCAACAAGCTCAAGGAGACGGGACGAGGCGGAGAGTACAATGCCGATTTTGTTTGGCTAGACTTTTGCGGCTCACCAACCAGCGAAGTCAGAAACGCCCTTCAAGTGTTTGCGCGTAACCTTAACGGGTCAGGGTTGATATACTTTACTTTCGACGCAAACTGGCGCAGGAAAATGAAGGCTTACGCTAACACGGGAGCAACCAAGTCAGACCGTACCGATGCAGTATCTAAGACGGAGCAGACCATCAAGGATTTTCAAAAGATTCTAAAGAGGGCTAAGTTGAAAAATCTCAGACTTATCAGCCAACATACCTATTATGGTTCTGGCGCGCCGATGATGACCTTTGGTTTTTCTTTTCAGGCCTTGGCGACTACTTACGGCAAGGTGGCAGAGATTACTCCAGCCATCAGCACCGATTACGTCAAGAAGGCTGATGCGTCAAGCGTCACCCGCGCAGTCAAGCGCGTTGCCAAGTTATCGGTCGAGGATGCCGAGTACCTTGAGAACGTGGCGTTCGACTGGTCAACGGATGAGGAGCGCAGCGAATACTTGCGCCTAGACCGTCCCGACTTAATGGGTGCAATGCCTACCAAGAAGGACGGTAGCATCAACTGGGCTGGCCGTTTGGCAAGGGCAACCAGAAGGAGGAACAGAGCATGAAGTACAAGAAGCCTAGTAAAGTAACCAAGCGCATGATTGAGGGGGGAGCAATCCCCCCCGTGCGCGGGAAGGTTAAGCACTACCAACCCAAGAAGCGTTTCAACTGCCGAAGGAATGACAGCGATTGGGGAAAGAATCTAGATCGTGCTAAAGACTTCCATGGTAGGCACGAAGAGATCACGTTAGTTCAAGACATTCCAGAGGAATTAAACGAAAAAAAGTTGAAAAAAGATTGATTAAAAACTTGCAATCAACTGAGATTTAATGCATACTATTTCTGTTATGAGGAACTTCCTTATTGAATATAGACCGGCCGTCCACGAGGGACGGGAGAACCTACAGGGCTTGGTGTTCAACTACACCGTAGAAGTCGAGGAGCAGTTCGCCAACCGGCAGAACCCATCCTGTCAAGCCGATACCGTGTGCGCTGGCATTACTGCCCGATGCACCGAGACCGGCGCATGGAAGCGATTCCGTTGGGATTGCATATTGAGCATGGTGGCCAAGTAGGCCACCTTTTTTTTATTTTTTACTTGCAAAGATCTGAGATTTAAGCTAATATTTTTCCAGTTATGAGAGCTACAACAAGACAACACTTATGCGATGAGATTGCCGAGCTTGCCGGTGTGCGTGGTCAACTTCAGTCATTAACCATCACAACGTGGGCCGACGCCGACTACATGCGGAACAAAATTAATGAGATGAATGAGCGTTTGACCGACATTCAAAACAAGCTGCATGAAGCTACATGGAGCGAAAACACTGATTGGCTGGGGTCAGATGATGATTGACAATCTGACTTGGGACAACGTCCCCGATAAGTTTATCAACTTCGACAACGATGCGGCCAAGTGCTTCAGTTGTCGGGGTTGGTTTCCGATAGAAAACTGCGTTATTAATCACGACGAAGAGCATCAAGGGGTTCCCGTGTGTGAGACCTGCGCCGAGGGCAGGGTGCGCTGCTGACCTTGCCCACCTCTACCCTCCCCCTTTACTGAAAAGAATTCTTACTATAATACGCAGGGGGGCAGGGGGGGTGATAAATTTCATTCTACCCCAGCCTTTTTATCTATCTTTTTCAAAAATACGCGAAGGGCCTAAATAAATATATTTTTCAAAAATACTTAGATTAAGTATCTTCGGCCGCTATAATTATATTAACATGAAAGTATGTACTAAATGCAAAGAAGCTCTTCCTTTATCAGACTTCAGGAAGCAGAGTAGTACCAAGGACGGGTTAAAATACTATTGTAAGAAATGCGATAATGAGATAGCTAAGTCTTATTATAAAAAAAATAAGAATAAAATCGTTGATAAAGTAAAAGAATGGCAAAAAGATAACCCAGAGAAGGTAAAAGGCTACAAAAAATCATATTATGGCAAAAATAGAGCTGTACAACCCCCAACCATTTCCGGAGACAATACATAGGTGGGGCTGGAACGGAGTTTCCCGATTAATTGCCAAACATTTTCACGACGCTAATGCAGAGGTGATGCTTGATGCTATGATTGAGCACACTTTTAACGTAGGAAGGGGTAAAAAAATGAATTTTACCTGTTTCCCTCACATGAAGAAAAAATGGATTAGCATGTTTCATAATCCTTGTACTTCTTTAGGTTCTTTAGAAACAAGATGGGAACAGAATATATTTTCCCTTTATGGCAATAAGCATTATAGAGCTTTTATGGAGAATTGTATAGGGTTGATTACTTTAAGTAAATCGGCCGCTATAAAAACAAAAAATTCATTAAAACATCTGGATATAGACTTGCCAGTTGGATTTGTGCATCACCCCTCTGCCGAATGTGACGTAAAATTTAAATTCTCGAGCTTTCGGCGCCAAGTTATACATATCGGCTGGTGGCTCAGGAACTTTGATTCATTTTTCAGGCTTGAGACCAAATATAAAAAAATTGTATTACAAGGCCCCGGGGAATACGGAATGGACAGCTATTATAATAGTAAAGCTAAATTAAAAACGCGACACGAGCAGAATTGCACTCATTTGACTAATGGCTACCTTTCTAATTCTGATTATGATGAAATTATATCAAAGTCAGTTGTATTTTTAGATTTGTACGACTCTATTGCAAACAATGCCATCCTTGAATGTATATCTTGCCAAACCCCTATTTTAGTCAACCCTCTTGATTCAGTTATTGAGTACCTCGGTAAGGATTACCCATTTTATTACTACTCATTAGATGAAGCGGCCGAAAAGCTGGAGGATGATGATTTAATTCAAGAAACCTCTGAATATTTACAAAGCCGCCAAAGTTTAGTTAGCGAAAGTAAGTTTATAACTGATTTAGGTCATGTATTAGATGAGTTTACCAAATAAGATTTTAAAAAAATGGATTTTTAACTTTTTTTTGTGTAATATCATTTAACATGGGACTTAATTTAAATTATACCAAGGAAGACGGTCAACAGGCTTTTTACTGGAAGGTTAGCCGAGTTGAGAATTGGTTCCAAGGCACTACTGGTCCGGATTACGGTTCCAATATCAACACCTTGGGATTCACAAATGAAACCTATCGAGATCAAGGAGCTCCTTCTGTAGCTGATAATATGTTTAACTGCCCGTATTCTGGCGCAGTAGACTATTATGAATACGCAGACCTTACAGGGGTTTCTGGTGAAGTAACTGGAACTAAACGTTTAGGGCCAGCCCTACCCTCTGATTGGGATTGGGCTGAAAATGGAGTATCCGGTTGGATGCAGCGAAGCGACGATATCAGGAGCGGAGCGTATGTTTGGTTAAAGAACTGCGTACCTTTCTTCTCAGGAGCAACAGACGCATTAACAGAAGGAGAATAATACAATGGGACTTTATAAATCAATTACGACAGACGCTGGCTCAACACTTAATTACTGGGATTTCGGTATCGTTGAGGTTAATACCGCCGCATCTTCAAAAGCAGATCAAAACGCCGTTGTTAACATTTGGGGTTATCATGACGTAGATTATTATAACGCTGGCAAGCCACCTATCGAAAGATGGAACCAATATACTTGTAATATGGTTAGTGGCACCGATCATTATCCTTATATGGATTTGACGGGTGTTAGCGGTGAAGTAACAGGAACAAAAAGACTCGGTCCCGCTCTTCCGTCTAATTGGAGCTGGACAGCTAATAGTGTTTCTGGTTGGATGGCCAATACCTCCGATATTCGTAACGGAGCTCAGGCATGGGCCTTGGCATGCGTTCCTGCTTTTTCAGGGGCTGCCGTGACCGGTCAGGTATATCCAGATTAATCCCTAAAAAAAAAGAAAGGTAAATTATTATGAGTAGAGATGCAAATTATTGGAGGCGCCGCATGGGTCTCCCAGAAGAAGGAAATGTAGGAGCTGGCACTGACGGAAATGTGGGTGCTGGTACATCAGCCCCGGCCCCCGAGCCAGAACCGACACCAGAACCCGTCGAAGACGGTAACGTAGGCGTCGGCACTAGCGAAGGCAATGTCGGCGTTGGTACTACTTCTTGATATATAAAATAAATTAGTTCCTCAGTCGCAGCCCCCTAGCGGGGCTGCGATTTTTTATGCACTGGTGTAAATGAGGTACTAGTCGTTGACGAACATTTCTTCGTCTTTAAGCAAACCAAACTCTTCACCTTTCCACATAGACTTAATTGCCGCCGCTCCTCCCGCATACGCGTTAAAACAAGAAAGAAGGACATTGGCTTCTCCAGAGATATTATTCCTCGTCTGTTCATGCCCCGGAATAATTACTAAACTTTTACCGTCCTCTGCGAGCCCCGTCCACGGACCGTTACAATTAGTAAGAACCCATTTTTTAATTACAACTTCTTTTCCGTCTGTGTTTTTGCCTTTAATTTCATTTTGCTGATATGTTGCTACAGCCATCCAACTCCAGTCCTCACTAACCCATTGCGCAGTGATACCGTGATCATGTTTTAATAATACGTGTTGATTGAATTTCATAATTTTCCTTTTTTTGAAGTGCCATCCTTCCCCTAATGGCTTTGTGGACTCCCCGCCGGAAAATTTATGGTTGATTATACCTATTAGGCTTTTTGTTCCAAAACCTTTTAATGCTGGTGACTTCATACCCAGCATCTTTTATAATTTTAATAATCTTAGTGTTTTTAATCCAGTAGACTCTACCTGAATTACTTTCGGCCAGATCAATTAAAGCTACTTGTTTTTTTGTATCAAACTTTATATCTAATACGTTAATCTCTTTTCTAAAGCCGCGTTTAATACCAATACCACACGAAGAACAAACTAGACCATTAATCTTTATTTCCAAATCAGGCTGGAATGATAAAGCGGTGGCTAGTATTAAGGAAATCATTGGTTCTTATTGTGCTTGGCTAATGCAATCTCTATTTCTCTAAGTCTATTATCTAAACTAGTGATGGCTGATGAGTTATTTGAAGTATCTTTTTGCAAAATAGTAATTTCAGTTATTTTCTTGTCCATTTGTATTAAATGATCTTCTAATTTTTCAAATTCTATTTTACTTGGAAATAGAGTTTGAAGATATGCTAATATCCCAATCCCTATGATAGGAGCAAACTTCAGGAACCCATCCAAATCCCCAAAAGATATTTTTTTATTTTCGTGCGGCATTTCCAATAATATTACACAGGAAATTATAATTTTCTAAATGTAATACATAATATGGCACAATTAAATGCAAACACACCCTACATACAATGCTTCATTCGCAACAGGTATATATTCGGCCCAGAAGACGATGGATTGACAGAAGGTTACATATTCGGTGTAAAGTCTATGATAAATCGTCCCATGCACTTTCACTTTCAATCGTGCTTCGGGGCGATTTTTTGGCAGATGCCAATTTCGGCATTTTGTCATAAAGAGGACTATGAAGTATTATCTGAGGAAGAAGAAAAACGATTATCCCTACTGCAAACATGGGATTGTCAGGATAATGATATCGCAGTTACTACATTCGGCTTTTTGCAAAACCGCAGGGTTGATGTATTTTGCCGGGACCAAGTATGGCGTTCTGGTAAGTATGTTTTTACTATTGACGATTACGAGGGAGACCTTAATGAACTCAATATCGGATATGCTAACGACCAAGACTCAAAGTGTTATCACTTTTTGGAATTGGATGATGGGAACTATGCCATACCCCCTAATAATCTTTTACGCTGGCATAATCCTGATTTTATTGTACCGTACCCTAAAGATAAACCCCCTAAAATAAAAATATTCAATAACCCTCTTAGTTCTGAAGATATAGACAGGTCCTACGGGAATAGCCCTTACTACTTCTACAATCATTACCCGGAAGAGGAAAAAAAAGAAATAGAACCTACTCTGCCAAAAGCACAATGTGTTTATAGCGAAAATATACGCGAATATCCCTCAGCTTAGTATTTGTAGAATTGTTTCATAATCGTAACTATTGCGCGGTAATTTATAGCGTAATAAATAACAGTGATGATAGATTATTTTCATTTCTGTTTCGGTTGGTGGGCTAAAGGAGGTTTAGTTAATTTTATTATATTAGGAAGCTCTTTTTTCGTGGGGCTTTTTTATTTAAGTAAAAAGTATAGTAAAGGCTTTGTTAATATCATGATTGGTGTTGTTCCATTGTTAGGTCTTTTAGGTACTGTTGTAGGAATGATACAAACCTTCAATGCTCTTCAAAATACTGGTACAGATGTGCAATCATTAGCAGGAGGAATATCTAAAGCTATGATAACGACTTCCTCGGGACTTTGCGTAGCTATCTTCGGAACCATGTTTCTTCCCCTTAAAAAAGATGATAAGTTAGAAGAGTGCAATGACTTTGAGGGCTTAAGTATAGAAGAGCTTGAAAAGATAACTTTTAGAGATGATATTAATTTGATTGATAAAATTAAAGCTATTAAATTTAAGCTACCTAAGATAAAAATCCCTTATAAATGGAAGAAACAAGAGGATGCGCCTGTTCCGATAGATGTTTCTGTGTAATATTTTTCATGGGGGAACTGCATACCATAGCAAGCAATGGTAATATGAATAGTAAAAAAGCAAAATATAGTTATATATTATTGTCAGTTATAACCGCGGGTTTAATTACATTAATATTTTTTACTATGACTAATAGCCCTATCAGTGTAAGAAAAAATGTGCCTGATGTTCCTATACTTAGAACTGGGTCAGGAGTTAGATAATGAATGATATAGACCTTGATAAAGAAATAAAATTTTTAGAAAGATGGACTCTCTATATTCCCATAGGGGGAATGATTCTATGCTTCTTAACTACAGGGTGCGCTGGCAAGTGGGTTTGGCAAGAAGATTATCCTAAACATAGAACGATGTCGTTTAAATGCCCGAGTTGGAATTATAACGAAGCTTACGATGAGCTACATCATATTTATACAACTAGGCAGCACGAACCTATAAAAATAGACAATTAAGACCCCCAATATTTATGAGGATAATCTGGAGTGTTTTCTTTTATAACAGCCTGAACCCAACTCACGTCTAAGCCTTCGTGATACAAATTATGTTTAGTGCTATGAGTATCGGGATGAGGTTTCCAGTTTCTAGCTAAAGCATATAGCTGGTTTTCTTCGTATTGATGTATTGACGCCAATAAACAGAATTTTCTAAGTAGAGATTTTTTTGGGGGAGGATTTATGCCTCTTTCTATTTTTCGCCACAATTGATAATCCACTTTTAAAAGTTTGCATAATTTTGTTATATTGTCAAACTTTCTCAACCTTAATTCTTTAAGGTATGTGTGAAACTGGTTCACGGGATCAATTTGTCAAGTACTTCTTCTTTTAGCTTTTCCTTCGCTTTTTCGGCAGTGCTATCTACCACCTTCTCTACAATAGCCTCTTTTGCCGCCTCCTTTGCGTTCTCAGCGACTTTTTCCTTAATTTCCTCTCCCTGTAGCATCCATATAACAAAAACCAACAGAGCGACTCCTAGGGCGACTATTAGGATATCTTTCTTTTTCATAAAACTTATTACACATGAAAGGTGTATATTAAACTAGCGCCATGGTGGTAAAAAATATTTTCAAGTATGGACTGATAGCAATTATAGCATCAGTGTTAACAACGGCCGAAGCTAAACCAAGTAAACACAAGGGTAAGCCTCACCCCGAAAAAGTGAACAAAGAAAAACTCAAAGAGAGGTTCAAAGCAGCGGCGAAAAAAAGAAAAAAGCATATCGAAAGCAAAAAACGCCGACATCACTGGAAGGGCAAGAAGATAGACAGCGAAGAACTCAATGAGCTTCGGGAGAAAATGAAGGAGCTCCATAAGGAGTTGCACGAGTTAAGAAAGAAGCATCGAGAAGAAATGAAGAAAAGAATGGAAGGCATAAAAAAAGAGTTTGCCAATAAGAGGGATAAAGTTATTGACGAGAATAAGCCCGGAGAATAAGTTATCCATATAAAAATAAAGCCCCGCATTGCGCGGGGCTTTTTCATTTCTATAGAATGATTAATATAGCTCGGAATAGTCTATGGAGACTGACGCTTCGCTGACTTTAATTCCGAACTTTTTAGCCGCAGCTTTAATTTTTTTCAGGGCTGCTTTTTTGGCCTCTCCACTGATTTTGGTTTGATTTAACCTAGCTAGTGCATTACGCACATGAGCAGCATCATTAATTGGAAGGTGACGCAATGAACGAGGTACAGTTTTCCCCTCAGAGTCTTTTTCTCCTCCCGGTTCGATATAAGCAAAATCTGAATCGGGTAGGTCATTTTTATTTTTAGTAGAAAGGACCGCGCTCTTCATTTGTTTGAGCTTTTTCTTATCGTATTTTTCGTCCTTCTTTATATCATGAACTTCTACGCTTTTCTTTTCAGAAGGCTTGCCCTTCTTAAGTTTTTTTATTTTGCTATCGTCATCTTTAAGAGCGTCCTTTTCGTGTTCCTTCTTTTCTTTTTTGTCGTCACGTTTTAGCTCTTTAGTATCGATTTTCTCGTACTGCTTTTTAGACATGGCGGCTTCCTGTTCTTCGCGCCATTTTACAATTTGTTCAGTGAAATCTATTTCTTTCATTT
>Ga0114932_10005613_pt1 | contig 11074 bp, 9 predicted proteins | sample 2SBtaG_2_FD_87286 | JGI IMG/M metagenome (GOLD analysis project Ga0114932, IMG submission 87286) | Deep subsurface microbial communities from Kolumbo volcano to uncover new lineages of life (NeLLi) - 2SBTROV12_ACTIVE470 metaG | ecosystem: Environmental > Aquatic > Marine > Volcanic ... | reverse complement strand
TGGAGTACAGCAGGATTCCGTCGCCGAACCAGGCCGGGAACTGCGGCTTGCAGCCCCAGGCCCCGCCACCGCGGTCCACCACGAGCGTTGCCCCGGTCGTCAGGTCGCGGACCATGATCAAGGTCTTGTGGTCGTCGGACGCGAGCGTGTACGCGAGGTACCGTCCTGACGGGCTCACCGCAGGCTGTACCACACCGACGTCCAAGCTCTGTCCTGCCGGACCTGCCACGGTCGTCGCCGAGACCACCTTGGTCACGGTCACGGCTGCGGTAGGACCGAGCACGGAAGCAGCGTGGGCGGTCAGGCTCGCCTGGCGCACATGAATTCGGTACAGAGAGCAGCCAGCGGGGTGGTCGCGATCGCAGAAGCCCGCGAACCCTAGGCTGACGTAGATGTCTACGTCACCCAGACCGGCGGGCTCGGTGGAGATGGCTGGAATCGGGATGTCGACGTTGGGTGTCCACACGACGTTGGGCAGGTCCGGGTCCGGGTTCGGGTCGAAGGTGGTGCTCTCGCCCGACCCGGGCATCGCGTCTTGCTCGGCTCCTCGCATGCCCACCAGCCTGCCCTGCACGCCGAGGGCGGCGAGCATCTCGAGAACGGCGGGCTCGTTCACACCGATCGGGTCGCCCCCGACCCATTGGGCCGCGTCCGGGTAGCCACCAGCTTCCGCAGCGAAGAGCTGAAAGGGTTCCGTCGATCCTTGTACGCCTTGAATGGACGGAATCTTGTCGAGCGAGGCCAACGGATCCACGCACCCCACACAGCTGCAGCTGAGGTCCTGTCCGCAGCTCACTCGTAGACGACCTGCATGGTGCCGCTGACCCGTGCGGTGGTCACGTTGCTCGTGGACGTGTTCTTCACGATGAACCCGAAGCGGATGAGCATGGTGTCGTCCACGTCCCCGGTCACGTCCTTCCACGAGCCCGGGTAGTAGACGTCGTCGCCGGCATCGAAGGTGGTCAACAACGCCACGGCGACGCCTGGGCTGTCGGGGTGGTCGGCGATCTGGTACGCCGGGGAGACGGTGATGTCGCCGATGGTGCCGATGATCTCGAAGGCGCTGCGCACCTTGGACATCCCGGCGTTGCTCATCCACCCGGTGAACGGCAGGAAGCTGTTGGTGGTGGAGTCGGCGGACACGGTGGACCAGGAGAGAGGGATGCTCTTCGTCTGCACGAGGTTCTCACATGGTCCGGCTCGATCAGAGCCCCCAATGACTTGATGCGTCCGGACTCACAAGGCGTACGTGAGCGGGACGCGTTCGGCAAGAGCCAGCCCCCCCCTTTCTTGACATGCTGCTGACATCTCGAGCTAGGGAAGCGCCCACACCTGGCCCGTGACGGTGACCGCACCCGTGGGCTGCGGGGCCGAGGTCTCGACGTCCACAGTGCCCGCAGCGGTCTGGACGCGCAGGCGCCAGGCGCGGCCGATGAAGGCCTGGCCGACGACCGGGTCGCTGCCCTCTCCCAGTGCGAGTTGTTCTTCCCGAACGACCAGGCGCACGCTGCCGGTGCGCGCCTCCAGCAAGCTGACCCGCCCGAGTGCGGTCTCGGCGTGCTCTCCGTGGGCTTGGCCATCGAGGATGAGACCTCCACCCGTGAGCCGCGCAACAGCCTCGTCGCTGGGTCGGCGGTAGACCGCCTCGGGGCTGGCGAGCTGCGCCACCCGAGCACCCTGGGCCTCGGGTACGAGCACCATCACGCGGTCCGCCAGGCGCAGAGCGTCGGTGCGGTCATGGGTGACGAGCAGCGCGGCGGTGCCCGCCTCCCGAATCAGCTGGCGCAGGTTCGTGCCCAGCTCCATCCGTCGCTCGGCGTCGATGTTCGAGAAGGGCTCGTCGAGCAGCATCAGGTGGGGCCGGGGAGCGAGCGCTCGGACGAGGGCCACCCTTTGCTGCTGGCCGCCGCTGAGCTCGGAGGGCAGGCGCGCACCGAGGTCCTGCAGACCCGCCATGGCGAGCAGCTCCGGTACCCGGAGGTTGCGCTCGGACCTGGGCAAGCCGAAGCCCACGTTCTCCGCCACCGTGAGGTTGGGGAAGAGCGCATAGTCCTGGAACACCAGGCCCACGCCCCGCCGCTCGACTGGGACCTTCTCTCGGCCCTGGGCGACCACGTCGGTCCCGCCGATGGTGATGGTTCCAGCGGTCGGCGTGACGAGACCTGCGACGGCGCGGAGCAGGGTGGTCTTTCCGCAGCCGGACGCCCCGAGCACCGCGACGAACTCACCATCGGCGAGATCGAGGTCGACGCCGGCGAGCACGGGCGTGCTGCCGTACTGGTGGGTGAGACCTCGGAGGAGAAGGGGTGTCACGGGTTGCTGGTCTACCACCTGGCTACACCGCCCGGCGCCAGCGCAGGGTGGCCAGGACCACCGCGAGCGCCACGACCTCGAGGAGCAGCGCGGCGACGCCAGCGTCGTGCCACATCGCCTCGCTGTACCGGTCCCAGACGCGGAAGGCGAGGGTCTGCACACCCACCGCGCCGCCGAGCAGCAGCGTGACGGGCAGCTCCTTGAGCACGGCGAGGAAGAGCAGCAGGGACGCTGCCGCCACGCCCGGTGCCATCGCCGGCAGGCCGACCCGGCGGAGGAAGAGCGCGCGTCCCACACCCAGGGCGAGCGCGGACTCTTCCTGGCGCCGATCGATCTGCAGCACCGCGGTCTTCAAGGCCGCGAAGCCTTCGGCGAGGAAGCGCACGGCGTACCCGGCGAGGAGCAGCACACCGCTCCCGGTCAGGGCGGCGTAGACAGCGCGTCCGTCGCCGACGGTGCGGGAGGCGGCCAGGGCGACCAGCACCAGCCCGAGCGCGAGCAGCACGCCCGGCAGCGCCGAGGTCAAGAGCGTGGCCTGCTCGACCCAACCGCCCCAGCGGCGGTCACGGGCGGCGACCCAGGCCGGCGCCCAGGCGAGCGCGCCGGTGACCACGGCGCCGATGGCGGCGACGGCCACGCTCTCGGCGGTGACCGTCCAGGGGGAGGCAAAGACCAGGTCCCGGCGCAGGCCCACGCCGACCCACTGCACCAGGGTGACGACCGGCAGCACGACGCCGGCGCCGATGACCACGGCGTGGGTGGCGTAGGTGGCGGCCAGCGCGGCGGCACCCGGTTGGCGCCGGGCAGGCAGCCGCGGGTTGGCGACGGTGCCGGCCTGGCGCGCACCGTGCAGCACCCGCGCCAGGGCGAACAGCGGCACGGTCACGCCGAGCACCGCGGCACCCAGCAGGGTGGCCTGGGCCAGCTCCTGCCCCTTGACGGCTCCGTACAGGCGCCAGGTCAGCACGGGCGCGTCGAGCACGGCGACCGCACCGAAGTCGCTGATCGCGTAGAGCAGGCAGAGCAGCGCGGAGAGCGCGAGGGCCGCCCGCACCCGCGGGAACACCACGGTCCACGCGACGCGCCACGCCCCGGCACCGAGCGCTCGCGCGGCCTCCTCCTCCGCCGCCGAGGTCCGCGCGAGCGCGGCGCCGACCAGCAGGTGCACGTAGGGAACGCAGACCACCGCCAGCACGAAGACCGCCACGCCCAGACCGGTCATCCGGGGGAGGCCCAGGGGTCCCCCGACCCAGCCGCCCGGGCCCATGGACTGGGCGAAGGTGGCCGCAGCCACGTAGCTGGGGGTGGCCAGTGGCAAGAGGCTCACCACCGCGAGCACCCGCCGTCCCGGGTAGCGGAGGCGTTGCTCCGCCCAGGCCAGCCACGCCCCGGCCAGCAGCGCGAGCACGGCCACGCCCACGGCGAGGGCCACGCTGGAGCCGAGCAGCGCGACGGCGTGGCTCCGGCCGAGCAGGGTGCCGAAGGAGGCCGCGGGGGCCCCGAGTGGATCCGGCGGCGGGTCGACGAGCCCGATCGTGAGCCCGAGGAGCGGGGAGAGCACCAGCAGCGCCACGAGGGCGGCGCCGGCGCGCGCCGGGAGGCCGGAGCTCAGATCAGCCCCAGATCCTGCAGCATGGCGCGCGTGGGGGCGAGGTCGGCCAGCCACGCCTGCTCCACCTCGGCGAGCTTCAGGCTCTCCAGCGCGGGCACGTCGGGGTGGGTGGAGACGCCCGGACGCACCGGGTACTCGAAGGTCTCCTGTGCGAACCAGGCCTGAACGGGCTCGCTCAGGAGCCACGCGATGACCGCCTCGGCCTGCTCGGCGCGCTCGGTGCCCGCACGGATCCCGACCCCGGCGAGCATCAACACGTTGCCGGCGTCGCCCGCCTCCGGGAAGGACCAGTTGGCGGCCTTGTAGCCGTCGGTCTTCTTCTGGTGCAGGTAGTAGTGGTTGACCCAGCCGAGGCGGATCGCGCCCTGGTGGGCGGCTTCGACCTGCGGCGAGTTCTTCGGGAAGACCTGCGGCTCGTTCGCCTGCACCGCCTGGAGCCACGCGCGGGTGGCGTCGTCGCCCCACAGGTGGCGCAGCGCCGACACGTGGGACTCGAAGCTGCCGTTTGCCGGCGCCCAGCCCAGCTTGCCCTTCCAGCGCGGGTCGGCGAGGTCGGCGAGCCGGGTGGGCAGCTCGCTCGTGGGGAGCTCGGTGTTGTAGACGAGCACCCGTGCACGGCCGCTCGTGCCGACCCAGAGGCCGTCGGCGTCCTGGAAGCGCGGGTCGGCCTGCCCACGCACCGCTTCGGGGATCGGGCGGAGCAGGCCGCGTTGAGCGAGGGCGCCCAGGTGCCCGGAGTCCTGGGCGAAGATCAGGTCGGCGGGGCTCTGCTCGCGCTCGGTGAGCAGGAGCGTGACCAGCTCGGGGGTGTCGCCGTAGCGCACTTCGACCGCCACGCCGGTCTCGGCCTCCACGCGCTCGAACAGCGGGCCCACCAGGGATTCCCCGCGTCCCGAGTAGATGACGAGCGGCTCGGCGGTGGTGGCTTCGGGGGCCGGCGCGGGGGCTTCGACCTGGACCTGCTGGGAGCAGGCGAGCATGAGCAACACGGACACGTGACCTCCGGCCCGTCCACTTAGCTGCGCAGGGCCGCGCTCGCCTTCTCCGCGATCATCATGGTCGGGGCGTAGAGGTTGCCGTTGGTGATGCTCGGCATGACCGAAGCGTCGACCACGTGGAGCCCCTGCAGCCCGTGGACCGAGAGGTCGTCGGGATCGACCACGCTCAGGGCGTCGCGGCCCATCTTGCAGGTGCAGGAGGGATGGAGCGCGGTCTCGGCGTCTTGCGCTACCCAGGCCAGGATGTCGTCGTCGCTCGTGACCTCCGGGCCCGGGCTGATCTCGCCGTCGGAGAAGGGCTGGAACGCCGGCTGGTCGAGGATCTCCCTCACCTTGCGCACCACCGTGACCCAGGCACGGCGGTCGCGCTCGGTGGACAGGTAGTTGAACTGCAGCCGTGGATGCTCGCGCACGTCGCCGCTTCGGATGCGCACCCAACCGCGGGCCTCGGCGAGGTTCGGACCCGCGTGGATCTGGTAGCCGTGTCCGGCCACGGGGCTGGAGCCGTCGTAGCGCACGGCGAGCGGCAGGAAGTGCAGCTGGAGGTCGGGGTAGGGAGCCTCGGGGGTGGTCTTCAGGAAGCCGCCCGCCTCGAAGTGGTTGGTGGCGGCGGGGCCCGTGCGGGTCAGCAGCCACTCGAGCCCGATCCAGGGCTGGTTCCACCAACGGAGGGCGGGCGCCACGCTGACCGGCTGGGCGCAGGCATGCTGGACGTAGACCTCGAGGTGGTCCTGCAGGTTCTCCCCGACCCCCGGCAGGTCGTGCAGCACCGGAACCTCGGCCTCCCGGAGCACCTGCTCGGGTCCCACGCCGCTGACCTGGAGCAGCTGCGGGCTGCCGATCGCGCCGGCACACAGCACCACCCGACCGGCGAGGAGGCGTTCGCCGTTCAAGAGCTCGACGCCGACCGCACGGGTGCCCTCGAGGAGCACGCGGGCGGTCTGGCAGCCGGTGCGCACCGAGAGGTTCGGTCGCGCGAGCACGGGGTGCAGGTAGGCGCGGGCCGCCGAGAGCCGGGTGCCCTTCCGGATGTTCCGGTCGAAGGCCGTGTGGCCCTCCTGCGCGCCGCCGTTGTAGTCCGCCGCGCGGGGGTAGCCGGCCTGCGCCATCGCCTCGAAGAAGGCGCCGAACAGCGGGTTCGTGCACGGTCCGAGCTCCAGCTCGAGGGGTCCGGAGTGACCTCGCAGGGCGGGGTCGCCCCACAAGGCGGTCTCCGACGTGCGGAACCACGGCAGGCAGCCCTCCCACGACCAGCCCTCCATGCCCTCGGCCTGGGCCCACCCGTCGAAGTCGCCGGGGTGACCGCGCACGAAGATCATGCCGTTGATGGAGCTCGAGCCGCCCAGCACCTTGCCCCGCGCGTGGGCGATCCGGCGGCCGCCCATGAAGGGCTCGGGCTCCGAGCTGTAGCGCCAGTCGTAGCGAGGGTTTCCGAGCACGCGGGACAGCCCCGCGGGCATGTGGAGCAGGAGCTCGTACCAGGCGTCTCGCCGGCCGGCCTCCAGGACCAGCACGCGGTGGTCCGGATCCTCGGAGAGGCGCGCCGCCACGCAGCAGCCTGCGGAGCCACCTCCGACCACGATGGTGTCGACGCTCATGGCGGCGGGCTCTATCCGGCCCGGCGCGGTGGGCGCGCGGGGTGCCTGCCTGACACACTTGTGCCAGGTGACCGGCGAGGCCGCGCGCACCGTTAGCCACCGCTCGTGGGCTCGTGCTGGAGGTTCTCATGGTGTGGTGGCTCGCTTGTGCGTCGGCGCCGGGCGTCGGTGGTGACGCGGCCGGCGAGGTGGTGTTCGAAGCAGACGACACGGCCGCTGCCTCGGCCGACACGGCCTCGGATCGGGACACGGCCTCGGGCGACGACACCGGGACGTGGAGCCCCGCCTTGACCGACTTCGACCTGCGCCGCGCGGGCGGGCACGACGTGGTGGTCCAGCAGGACACCGTCTCGGCTGGCGGCTGCAGCTTCGACCTGGTGCGCTACTCGCCGACCTCGCCCATCGCCCAGGTGGTGCTGTCGCACGGCTTCCTGCGCGCTCCCGACCACATGGCGGACCTCGCCGGCCACCTGGCCAGCTGGGGCTTGGAGGTCGTGACCCCGCAGCTCTGCCACTCCAGCCTGTGGGACGCCGATCACGAGGCCAACGGGGTGGAGCTGGCGGCGCTGGCGGACGAGCTGGGCTTCACGGCGCCGGTCTTCATGGGGCACTCCGCGGGCGGCGTGGCCAGCGTGGTCGCTGCGTCGGAGGGGAGCGCTTCCGCCGTGGTCACCCTGGACCTCGTCGAGTTCGAGAGCCTGGCCGCTTCCCGTGGCGCCGGCCTGTCGGTGCCGGTGTGGGGGGCCTTCGGCGAGAGCTCGTCGTGCAACGCGGACACATCGGGGCTGGACGCTGTGAGCGCGTCCGGCGGTCTGGCGCTGCGCGTGGTCGGCGCCGACCACTGCGACTTCGAGGGCCCCACCGACAGCCTGTGCACCCTGTTCTGCGAGGGCAGCTCGGCGTTCTCCGACTCCGAGATCAGCGAGCTGATCCGGGCCCTGGCCACCGCGGCGGTGATCGACGTGGGCGGCCTCGGCGACGCGGCCACGTGGTGGTCCGCAGGCTCGTGGTACGAGCAGCTCCGGGCCGAGGGGCGGCTGGAAGCGCTGTAGGCGCCTACTCGGAAGCGAGCGACAGCTCGATCTCGAGCAGCCTCTGCTCCCGCGTCACCGTCACGGGCACGACCTCGGGCCCGTCGCGCTCGGCCAGGTGCTCCACCAGCGGAGCCGCCTCGTGGAACGCCAGCCCGTCCACCGCCACGAGCTGGTCGCCCGGCACCAAGGGGTCCATGGCTTCGGCCGCCGCCACCAGCCCCTCGCCCTCGGCGCGCAGCACCAGCCCGGGCACCTGGGCGGCCACCGCAGCCGCCTGCCAGGCGGGGACCAGTGCGTCGACCAGCTCCTGGGTCACCCGCGCGTTCCACGCGGCCGCGGGCCCGACCACCACCACCAGCACCGCCGCCAGCCGCCCCAGGTCGCGCCCAGCGCCCGGGAGCCTGGCCCGTCCCCGCAGGAGCACCGCCAGGCCCACGAGCGCTGCCAGCCCCACCCAGGCCAGCGTCCAGGGGTTGAGCGCCTGGCTCCACGCCTCGCCGAAGGCCTGGGCCGCGAGCGCACCCTCCGCGGGCTCCCACTGCTGGGAGTGCGCCGCCTCCTCCAGCAGGGCCTGCAGGTCGAGGATCTGCACGCCGAGCGCCGCCGAGGCTCCGGCCAGGGCGGCGGCGGTGCCTCCGACCAGCCGCCCGTGGGCGTCCGCAGGCCCCTCGTCGGGCAGGAGCGCCAGGAGCCCCCCCGCCGCCACCACCGTGGCATAGACCAACAGGGTCGCCGTGCGGTCGGTGGCCAGGACCGCTTCGGCCAGCCACAACACCGCCCCGCCGCCGATGGCCACCCCCACGGGCCCTGGATCGAAGGCCCGCGACGCCAGCCGCCGGGTCCAGACCACCAGCCCCAGCGTGGCCAGCAGGAGCGCTGTGGCCAGCAGCTGCGCCGCGGACCAGGCCATCAGGGTCACCGAGGCTCCGGCCGCCACCATCGCCGGCACGTCCACCACTGCCGCGTGGGGCAGCACGCCGGCCGCGACCATCGCGCCCATGCCACAGCCGGCCATGCCCAGGACCAGCAGCAGGGCGGGGCTCAGGTGCCAGCTCACGAGCCCCTTTCCGCGACCTGCCGCGAGCGCGTGGCTGCCGACGCCGAGCCGAGCGCCGCCGATGGCCGCGAGCACCAGCAGAGGCGGCCACCAAGGCCCCAGCATCACCAGCTGCCCGAGCCCGCCCAGCCCAGCCGCCAGCACCGCCAGGCCCGTGAGCGCTCCCAGCCCGGCCCCGGCCAGCCCCCGCGGCCACCGGCGGGGCGCGTGCCCCTCGACCGAGAAGGCCTCGCGGTAGAGCTTCCGCTCCACCCGACACGCGGCGCAGCTCGCCAGGTGTTCGGCGATGTGCGGCGCGTCGGCTTGCTCCATCAGCTCCGACATGCTGGGGTGCAGCCCCGTCGGCGCGTCGAAGGTCGGCACGTGCTCCGGCAGCTTCCACGCGGGGGCTGCCGCGTCGCCACCCCAGATCGCCAGCAGGTCCTCGACGCTCCCGATCCGCTCGTCGGGATCGGAGCGCAGGGCGCCGTCGATGGCCGCCTCCCAGGCGGCGGGCAAGGGTCCGTGGTCCCGGACCGGCGTGTAGTCGCCGTTCACCGTGCGCCACATGACCTCCTGCATGGAGTCGCCCTCGAAGGCCCGCCGCCCGGTCACCAGCTCGTAGAGCATGGCTCCGAGGGAGAACACGTCGGCCCGCGCGTCGACGGCTGCGGCGTCCCGGAACTGCTCGGGCGCCATGTAGGCCGGCGTGCCCATCGCGACTCCTGTGGCGGTGGGGCCGCTGCCGGTGTCGAGGGCCTTGGCGAGCCCGAAGTCGGCGACCTTGGGCTGCAGGGTGCCGTCCACCTCGCTGAGCAACACGTTGCCGGGCTTCAGGTCCCGGTGGATGAGGCCGTGCCGGTGGGCGGCGGCCACCGCCTCGAGGATGCGCCGTGCGAGCCAGTCTGCGCGCTCGTCGTCGAGCCGCCCGCTCTGGTTCAGGAGCTCCTCGAGGGTGCAGCCGTCCACGAACTCCAGCACCAGGGCCGGGTGGCCTTCGATCTCCACCAGGTCGGTCACCCGCAGCACGCCGGGGTGGTGCAGGCCGCCCTGCAGCCGCCCCTCGAGCACGAGGCGCTCGGTGACGTGGGGCCCCCCGGTGTGCAGCACCTTCAGCGCGTGCAGGCTGCCGAGCTGGTTGTGCCGCACCCGGTACACGGTGGCCATGCCGCCCCGACCGAGCAGGGTGTCGACCGTGTAGCGGTCCACCACCGTGCCGGGCGACAGCTCCAAGCGACCTCCGAGCGCCGAGGATGGCACATCAGGCCCCGCAGGTGCGCCGGCTGGCCAGGCCGAAGAGGCCGCCGAGCGCGAGCAGGTCGGCGACCGCGGCCAGCGCGCCGATCGTGGTGGTGGTCATCGTCACGCCGAAGCCGGCGCGCCACATCTGCATCAACTGCGCGTCGCTGAAGCTCTCCGGCGCATGGGAGAGGGCCTCGCTCATGATGTAGAAGCCGTGGGCGGTGCCGGCCAGGCCGACGAGCAGGGCGACCGCTGCGGCGATGACCACGCCCCGCCGGTAGCTGCGCTGCCCGCGGGTGGCGGCCTCGGCCAGCGCGAGCACCAGGCCGACGCTGCCGGCGCCGATGGCGAGGATTCCGAAGGGGCCCGAGATCTGGATGAAAGCCAGCATGATGTTCTCCTTGTGCTCTCTCCTTGTGGCTGGGTCGCAAGAGATCACACGGCCGGAGGATCTTTTTTCACGTGGGACGCAAACCGGGCCTGGACACCGAGCTGCGCGCTGCCCGCCGGGAGGGTGCGCGCAGGGCAGGGGAGGCGGTGACCGCGAGCCACCAGGTCGACCTGGACCGGCTCTTCTCGGCCCACCGCGACCGGGTGTACCGGCTCGGCCTGGCCCTGGTGGGCGACCCGCAGCGCGCGGAGGAGCTCGTGCAGGACACCCTCGAGACCGCCTGGAAGAAGCTGCCGGAGTTCCAGGGAAACTTCGGCCCGTGGATCTTCGGCATCGCCCGGATGCGCGCGCGCAACCTGCGACGCAAGAAGGGGGAGCTCTTGAGCGACGACGGCCTGGTGGATCCGACCAGCCCCGCGGCGGGCGCGCTGCGCCTGCTGGAGCGGCACGAGCGCGAGGCGCTCCTGGCCGCCGCGGCGGCCACCTTGACCGCGGAGGAGCAGGAGGTGGTGCACCTCCGCTACGTCGAGGAGCTCCCCTTGGCGCGGATCGACGCCCTGCTCGGCCTGCCTGGAAGCGGCGCCCGCGGCGCTCTCCAGCGCTGCAAGCGCAAGCTCCGCGCCGAGCTGGAGCGTCGGCTCGAGGCGCTCGGTCGAGGTCGGAGCTTCCTCGGGTCCACGGGGGGGTGACGGTGCCGTCGAGGTGCACCTCGCTGATTCGTAATCAGCAGGTCGTCGGTTCAAGTCCGATTCTCGGCTCCATACCTTTGTTTCGGAAGAAACTGGCAAACCGCCCGAGCCTCGCTCGCGGCGGTTTCGTCGGTTCTGGGGTCAGGTCGTACCCTGGTCGT
>Ga0114932_10005612_pt1 | contig 11075 bp, 9 predicted proteins | sample 2SBtaG_2_FD_87286 | JGI IMG/M metagenome (GOLD analysis project Ga0114932, IMG submission 87286) | Deep subsurface microbial communities from Kolumbo volcano to uncover new lineages of life (NeLLi) - 2SBTROV12_ACTIVE470 metaG | ecosystem: Environmental > Aquatic > Marine > Volcanic ... | reverse complement strand
GTCAGGTTCAATTGGCAAAAAGCGCCATCTTCTCAGGGATCGTCATGCTCCAACAGGTCATGGATGTCCCCGATGAAGATCTGCAAGAAGTCATGATGTGCGGCGGTTTCGGCAATTACATCAACATCGAGAGCGCTGTGAAAATCCGCCTGATCCCGAACCTGCCGTTGGAAAAGATCACCTATTCAGGCAATGCGGCGCTCATGGGCGCGCAGATGGCCTTGTTGTCTGAAACGGAGCGGAACCGCGCTTTCGAGCTATCGCAACGCATGGAGCACGTAGCTTTGGCGGCGCGCCCGGAATTTCAAGATATTTTCGTTGAGGCTATGAGTTTCCTGGGGCCGGATACGCCGGTCGGTAGCGGGGCCCAGGTTGAGGCGCCAAATGAGGCCGTTTCCGCAGGAGGCTAGAATGCGGGTCAACTTACTATTCGGATTTCTCGGCTCGGGTAAGACAACGCTAGCGCGGCATTTACTCACGCAAGGCGCCGGGAACAGAAAAATGGCCGTCATTGTTAATGAATTCGGCGACGTTGGCATTGATGGCACCATCTTGGAAGGCCAGGACCTGGACATGATTGAACTCACGTCCGGGTGTCTGTGCTGCACGCTGAAGGGGTCATTGATCAACGCCATCGAAGAATTGAACGCCAAACAGGATATAGATGTCGTTGTCATTGAAGCGACCGGCGTTGCCGAACCGGAAGAGATGATCGAGACATTTTCCGAGGAGACCTTGCGGGACCGTTACGAAATTGGTCCCATGGTGACGGTTATCGATATTCCAAAGTTTACCCGCCTGCGCGAAATGCTTGGGCCTTTCTATGAGGCGCAAGTTCAAAATGCCGACGTATTGGTCCTGAACAAGATCGATCTGGCGGCGGCGGCCGACCTGGACACGGCCCGGGCCGCGATTATGGCGCTGAACGAACGAGCCGACATCCTGTTCACCGAGCAATGCGAATTGGACGTGGAGGATATCCTTGACGGCGCATCAAGCCGAAAAATGTCCGACTACCAAACGGATCATGGCGCTTTGTCGGGCAGCAGCCACCATCACGCCCCTGACCACGCCCATGGCCACGAACATGATCACGATCACCGCCATGCCCCTGCTCAATCGTTCGTGTTGGATGCGTCCGGAACGGCCAAACGGTCGGACGTTGAATCGTTCTTTGCCGGCCTTCCGGAAAACGTATGGCGGGTAAAGGGGTTCACGGCGGTCGACAGCGCCGCCACGTTGATACAATTTACCATGGGGCAACTGGAAATGACGCCTGCCGAAGCACGTAAGAACCACCACATGGTTTTTATCGGTCCGGACATGGATCGCGACGTCATCGAACCGGCCTTCGGGGCCCTATTTCATGAAAACGGCAGCTAGAAGATAAGCGGATGATCTCGACCACTGCCGCGAACTTGGAATACCAACCGGATCCGCGATCCCTGGCGGAAAAAGCTTATCAGATTCTGGTGCGAAAGATTATTCGCCTCGATCTAACTCCAGGCGAACCGCTGGCTGAGAAGACGCTGATCGAAGAATTGGAGATCGGCCGAACGCCGATCCGCGAGGCGCTGCAGCGCTTGGCCGTCGAGGGCCTTATCGTTCACATGCCCAACCGCGGCATGTTCGTCACTGAGGTCAACGCCACCAACGCGCAACACATCTATGAGTTCCGATCATTGATCGAAGGCCAGGCTGCCCGGCTGGCGGCAAGCCGGGCCTCGGACAAGGAAATCCGCGACCTGACAGTACTGCATCTGGCTTTGGTGGAGGCGACGGAAGCCGATGATATTGACCGCTATGTGGATTGCGACCGGCAGTTCTATTCGGTGCTCGCCCGGGCTGCTCAGAACATCTACCTAGCGGAAGTCATCCCTCGAATTTTCAATCTCCATCTTCGGCTGTGGTTTATGATTTCCGAACGGGTCGGCAGTTGGCATGACATTGCCCGTGCCCACGAGGAAATGACCAAAGACGTGGTCGACGCCATCACACGTCGCGAACCGGACGACGCGGAACTGGCGATCAAGATTTACGTGCATCGCCGGCATCAGGATATTCGTGCGTTTCTCTGATTTTTGACCGTGGCGAGACAAAGCGCGGCGGAATCGGAAAAGTCGGTCCTGATGCTATGCGCGAGGCTCGGCCCGGTATTTGCGCTGCGCATGCAAATCTGCACCGTCAACGCGACGCGTTGTGTTACGTTAAAGCCATAATAATTTTGCCGGTAATGAGTGGGAACTGAGAAATGTCCATGGCTGCCGAAATTTCGGACACCGACGATCCACGCCAATACGTCGTTGATTTCCTCGCCGATTTCACCGCCGAAACTACGCCGTTTTCGGCTGCGAAAGTTGAGGATTTTCGCCAGGTGCTGCGGCCGGGCACAACCGTGTTTATCACCTTTCTTCCCGGCTCCGATTTTGATGACACAGTCGCCGTTGCCGCCCGCTTGCGCGCCGAAGGCTTCAATCCAGTGCCGCATCTGGCGGCGCGAAGCATTCCGGATCGGGCTTTTCTTGATGAAGGCCTTCGAAAGTTGCGCGAGCAGGCAAATATCGATGAGGTATTGATAATTGCGGGCGCTGTCGATGCGCCCATGGGCGCGTATTCCGATTCCATGCAAATTCTCGACACGGGCCTATTGGACAAACACGGCATCCGAAAAATCGGCGTTGCGGGACATCCGGAAGGCAGCCCCGACATGTCCGACGAAGCTATTGGACAGGCGGCAACGTGGAAAAATGAATTCGCCCAACGCAGTGGGGCCGATCTGTATGTTGTTACACAGTTCTGTTTCGAGGCGGCGCCAATCATTGCCTGGGACAAGGCCATGCGGGCCGCCGGCAACCAGCTTCCGATTCGAATTGGTATTCCCGGATTGGCGACAATCAAAACGCTGCTCAATTACGCTAAAGCCTGCGGGATCGGAAACTCGATGACATTCCTAAAAAGACAGGCACGCAACGTCACCAAGCTGATGACGGTTTCGGCGCCGGACAAACTGATTTGTGAATTGGCGGACTATAAAGCCAGCGATCCTGAATGCGGCTTAATCGGTTGTCACATGTATCCTTTGGGGGGGATTAAGAAGACGGCCAAATGGACCTATGCGGTCGTTGACGGTGAATTCTCATTAAATCCCAAAGGGCCGGGATTCTCACTTACCACCGATATATGATCATATGGGCATGCGGCCGCCGTTTCGCGGCTTGAATTGTGCGCCTGCGGATATGACACTTGGAATCAATGAAAATTGGCCCGTGTTGGAAACATTGGGCTAAAGGGGAGGCGGTTATGAGTGGTGTCGATCGGCGTGAATTCATTAAGACGGGCGTTGCCGGGTTAGCCGCGGCAACTGCCGTTGGCGTTTCTCCGAAACTCAGCCGGGCGGCGCAATCGGGCGACTATCCTGCCGTCGATGTGGCGGCGCTGAAATCACTTCAACCGGGAGCCGAAGTGGTCTTCGAATATCCAGACCCGAACGCCCCATCTTTGTTGCTGCGTCTCACGGAAGCTGTGCCGGGCGGCGTTGGCCCGGGCCGGGATATTGTCGCCTATTCCATGTTATGTACGCACAAGGGATGTCCCCTCAATTATCTGGCGGATAAGAAAATGTTGGTCTGCCCGTGCCACTGGAGCAGTTTCGATCCGGCCAAGGAGGGTCGCCTGATTATCGGTCAGGCCAGCCAGTCATTGCCAATGATCCAGCTTGAAGTGTCGGACGGCATGGTGCGGGCCACCGGCATGGATGGCATCATTTACGGGCGTCACACGAATATTCTTTAGGACCTTGCGTATGACCCGCGTCCCCCTGCCTCCAAAAAATGCTCAGGCATTTCATACGGTTTGCCAGTTCTGCATCGTTGGCTGCGGCTACCGGGTGTTTAAATGGCCTGAGGGAAAAGACGGCGGCGCGGCGTCGGACGCCAATGCTCTTGGCGTGAATTTTCGCGAACAACAAGACACCAATGGAGAATGGATTTCTCCGGCCATGCACTCGGTGGTCAAGGAAAAGGATGGAAAATCTTACAGCGTCGCCATCATTCCGGATAAAACGTGCAGCGTGAATAGCGGCATGGCTTCGGTTCGCGGTGCAGGCTTGGCCCAAACGCTCTATTCTCCGGACCGCAATACCAAGGCGCGACTGACCAAGCCGTTGATTGCGAATAAGGAAAACTTCGCCGGTTCGAACTGGGACGAGACTGTCGATTTGGGTGCCCGCGTGATTAAGGCGGTCATTGATCGATGGGGTCCTGACGCCGTTGGCATGAAATTCTTCGACCACGGCGGCGGCGGCGGCGGATTTGAAAACAATTGGGCGGTTGGCCGGTTCTTCTTTGACGGAATTGGAACGCGAACAGCTTCTATTCACAATCGGCCGGCCTACAACAGCGAAGTGCATGCGGCTGGCGACGCCGGCCTTGTGGCGCTGACCAATTCCTATGTCGACGCGCAGTTGGCCGATACCATCATGATTGTCGGTGCGAACCCTTATGAAACTCAAACCAATTATTTTCTGAACCATATGATCCCCAATCTAAATGGGGACTCGCTGGATTTGAAGGAAAAGACGTTCCCTGGCGAACCGACGGCAACTGGGCGCATGATCATCATCGATCCACGCCGAACGATTACCGTGGCGACGGCGGAAGCGGCAGCAGGCGCGGAAAACGTCCTGCATTTGCAGATTGAGCCGGGTACCGATATCGCCGTGCTGAATGCCATATCCCGCATTGTCATGGAACGCCGCTGGCATGACGTGGCGTTTATCAAGCAGCGCACCGAATGGCAAACCTTCGAGGCCTATCAGCGCTCTTCGCTAGGTGCTGACAGGGCGGCGGATGACGTGGTCGCGGAAGCGGCGGTATTGGCGGGCATCCGTCAGTCCGATCTCTACAAGGCCGCGGAATGGATTGCCGAGCCAAAAAAAGGGAATGTCCGACGCCGTGCCTTACTACACTATGAAAAGGGATTGATTTGGGGTCTGAAAAACTACGAAAACATCGCCTCAATCATCGACCTCGCCCTGCTGACGGGAAATGTCGGCAAGCCGGGAACTGGCGTCAGCCGGCTTGGCGGGCATCAGGAAGGCTACGTGCGGCCGCCCTATCCCGGCGGCCGGCCCGCCTTGAATGTCGATGAAGCCGTGCGCCGCGGTGAGGCCAAGGTTTTCTGGGTTGGCGGGTGCAATCCCGTACTGACGACGTTGCGTGCCGAATCCCTTGAAAAAGCCCTAATAGAGCGTGGCGCGCCTGTTCGCGAAGCCTTGAAGAACACGCTCGGCCGTCCTGTCGGTGAACGCGTTGCGGCCGTCGTCGATGCCCTGAAGAACGGTGGTATGTTCATCCTTTCCCAAGACATCTACATGACGGCGACGGCACGACACGCCCACGTGGTGCTGCCGGCAGCCCAATGGGGTGAGATGAACTTGACCTCGATTAACGGTGAACGGCGGTTGCGGCTGTATCAGCGGTTCATGGATCCGCCGGGTGATGCGGTACCTGACTGGGCGATCATGGGCAAGTTCGCCCGCCGCTTGAACAGCTTGTATCAGGAAGACCGCAATCCGTTGATGGCGAACCGGTTTCTGGATTTCGACTGGCGCGGTGATGAGGACGTATTTATTGATGCGCGCTACAGTTTCAAGGGTGATGGCCACGACCCCATGGAAGGGTATGCGGGAATCACCTACGGGTTGCTCAAAGAGTTGGGTAACAATGGTATTCAAACACCGGTGCGCCTGATCAACCGGGTACCCGTCGGCACCGTTCGAATGCACGAAGATGGAAAATTTTTCACGCCATCCGGCAAGGCAAAATTCATTCCGGCACCGCGGCCCTGGCCTGGATATGCGGCGGCCGTGGAGCGTCAGCGGCAGAAATACCGCTTCTGGATCAACAACGGCCGGGCCAATCATATTTGGCAGACCGTTTATCATCACCGACACATTGACTTCTACCGGGAACGCTATCCGGTGCCAATGTTGGAAATCCATCCCGATGATGCGGCGGAATTGGGCATAACCGCGGGTGATCTTCTGGAGGTTGCCAACGACATGGGCACGGTCGAGGCCATGGCCTACGTGACGGACGCGGTGAAGCGCAACCATGCGTTCATGCTGTTCGGCCAACCACGCGGCGCCGCGGGCGATTTGATTTCCGATCACGTTGATCCGAAAACCACCATTCCCTATTACAAGGGCGCGTGGGCGGACATCCTGCGCAAGGGTCCCATGCCAGACACGTTTAAGAACGTCTCATTTCTGCCAAGGAACATTGCCGAATGATCGCCCTGATGAGAATAGGCAAGCTTATGTGCACTGTCGGAATGTTGGCTGCGTTGTCATTTCCGGTATTGGCGGACGCGGAACTGTCACCCGGCGCCGACCTTCAAGGGGTGGATTTGAAAGGCGCCAAACTGGATGGCGCAAACCTGGCCGGAGCCAATTTGACCGGCGCCGACCTTCGCGGTGCGAGCCTCAAGGGCGCCGACCTTCGGGAAGTGTATTTGCGAGAGGCCCAGGCAGAAAACGCCGATTTCTCTGGAGCTCAGTTGGGGAATGCTGATCTCACACGTGCCGATCTGAGAGGCGCGAAATTCGACGGCGGCGACTTGTCATTAGCCACTCTCAACGCGGCGCGCCTTGAAGGTGCGGCGTTTGTCGGTGCGTTTTTGCCGGGTGCATCGATGATCAAAGTGCGCGGCAGCGGCGCCAATTTTCAAAAGGCCTATTTGCCGGCTGCCGACCTTAGCCAGGCGGCGTTTGCAGGCGCCAACTTCGCCAATGCTGATCTGGGCGGAAGCGGGCAAGGACATCCGGGTCCCGCCGGCGCGATCTTGCGCGGTACGGATTTGACAGGTGCCGACATGTCCGGAGTCAATCTGGTCAATGCCCGAATGATGGAAGCAGTATTGGAAAACGCCAATCTTCAGCGCGCTAATCTTGGCTTTGCCGACCTCAGTTGGAGCCGCGCTGCCGGGGCCGATTTTTCTGACGCGGACTTGGGCTGGGCGCGGGCATATGCGGCTGACATGCAGCAATCGAAATTTCGCGGCGCGAAGGTGCCACTGGCGCAATTTTCCGGCGCCAACTTGCGTGGCGCCGATTTCTCCAAGGCAGTGTTTGATCGGACCGACTTTACCCAATCGGACTTGAAGAATGCCCAATTTGGCAAGATCGATAAAGATGAGGTCTATCTTCAGGCGGCGCGAAACGTGCCGCCGGGATTGACGGGAGGGAATGCGAAGTGAGCAAGGAAACGGAAAAACTGGATGAAGGTGCCACGCCGGCACAGGGTTCCACGGTGGTTGAGCCTGAGAATAGTCTGCTTTCCGCCATGATCGGCGAATACTTCGGCACCTTCGTCCTGGTTTTCTTCGGTGTTGGCTCGGTTAATGCGGCGGTTGCAACCGGGGCCCAGGCCGGGCTGTGGCAAGTGGCGGTGGTCTGGGCCGTCGGCGTGAGTTTGGGTATTTACGCGGCCGCGTCGCTTTCCGGCGCACATATTAATCCGGCGATTACCGTTGTCGCCGCCGCCTATGACCGCTTTCCGATCCGACGTGTGGTTCCGTATTGGGTGGCGCAAGTCGCCGGCGCGGCGACGGCGTCATTTATTCTTTATGGTATGTTCTCCGAAGCGATTATCGAGTTTGAACGCCATCACGGCCTGTTGCGCGGCGGCCCGGGCAGTGAGCTTAGCGCTATGATGTTTGGTGAATACTTTCCCAATCCTGCCGTCTTCGGCTCGGCTGAGGACGCCTGGCGAATCATCACGCCCTCGTCCGCCTTTCTGGCCGAAATGGTCGGCACGGCCATGCTGGCATTTCTTGTGGCGACCGTAACCCATGATCGCAATACTTCGAAACCACCATCGGCCATGGGCGCTGTGATTATCGGTCTTGGTGTTGCCGCCATTATTTCCGTGGTCGCTCCCCTAACCCAAGCAGGTCTAAACCCGGCACGCGATTTCGGCCCCCGCCTGGTGGCCTATTTTCTGGGGTGGGGCGAGATCGCCATCCCTGGCCCGCGGAACGGATTTTTCACGGTCTATATTGTTGCGCCCATCGTCGGCGCGCTCATCGGCGGTGGAATTTACCGACTGATTGCGCGACGGATGCCGAAAGAATAGAAAAACAGACGCCGCAGACGTCCATGCACCGTGGTTTCCCCCCTATCTCAGCAACGCATCGGCAACCTTTCCGCACGTTGCGGGAAAACGCTACCGGGTCTAACCTATCCCTGCCACCGTGCCAACATAAGCAATAGAGCGACGGTGCCATCACGGACAGGGAGCGGTCGTCATGAACGAAATGGCAAAGGATTTAGGGGCCAAACTCGCCAAGATTAAAGGCGCCGAGGTCATCAAGAGTTTCTGTTACACGTGCCCCTGGCAGTGTCCAACGGAGGTTTTCGTCCGCGACGGCAAAATCGTCTATCAAAAAGGCAATCCGGAATCACCCAACAACATCGGCGCGCGTTGCGCGAAGGGCATGGCCAGCTGGTACGTGAGCCAAGATCCCGACCGGTTGACCCATCCCTTGCTGCGCACCAATCCGAAGGGCGAGCGCGGAGAGTTTAAGCGTATCTCCTGGGACGAAGCATTCCAGTTTATTGCCGATAGGCTCAACTACATTGCTGATGAATGGGGTCCGGAAGCGGTGGCCTTGACCTGCCATCATGATCCCAACACGGTTTTTTATCATCACCTGCTAAAGGATCTCTACGGCTCACCAAATATGTACGCCCACACGTCGGGATGTGAGCAGGATCGCCGCGCCGCCTGCCTGACACTGTTCGGCCACGTATTTCCCATGCATGATTTCGTCAATTCCCGCTATGTCATGCTTTGGGGCATGAACAACCTCGGCGCCAACCAAGGGCTCTGGGAAAGCCGTGACCTGATCGAGGCAAAATCCAAGGGCTGCCGTCTGGTCGTGGTCGATCCCAATTTCACGGAGACGGCCCAAAAGGCCGATGAGTGGGTACCGATCCGCCCTGGTACGGACGGCGCCATGGCGCTGGCCATGTGCCGGGTGATCATTGACGAGAAGCTCTATGATGAGGAATTCGTCAACAAGTACTGCGAAGGTTTCAACGGCTTTCGCGATCATCTGCATGAGAAAGGATTCACGCCAGCTTGGGCCGAAGAGATATGCGGCATCGACGCCGAACGTATCGCCCGTCTGGCGCGTGAGTTTGCGACAACGAAGCCGGCCATGTCGGCAATTTTCAAGGGCTCCGGATACTATACGAACGGCCACGATGCGGCCCGCGCCTGCTATATCTTGGATGCGATCTGCGGCGAAGTGGACAAACCGGGCAACATTAATCTCAAGGATTGGGCGCCGCTGGGGGCGCCTGTGGCGATCCCCGAGGATGCCATGCGCGCGCCGACCAAAGACCCGCTGCATGTCGCCATGGGTTATCCGTTGGCGCCGGATTTACCGAATTCCAAATTGCCTGACGCGGTCATCAATGGTGACCCCTATCCGGTGAAAGGGCTGTTCGTGCATTCCACCAATCCGGTGATGAGCGATCCAAACAAAGACCGGGTGCTGGAGATGTTTAAACATCTGGAATTGGCCGTTTCATGCGAAATTTATTTAAGTGAGACGTCGCTGGAGTGCGATATCGTGCTCCCCGAAACGTCATTCCATGAACAGGCCGAAATTCGCCAGGGTATGTGGCTGGGGCCGGAGGTCGTACTTTGCCAGCCCGTGGTTGACCGTGTTGGCGAATCGAAACCACCCTACGAAATTGTCAAAGGCATTGCGGAGAAGATGGGTTGGGGCCAGCACTTTCCTTATGAGAAATGGGAAGATTGGGGCGAGGTTGCCATGAAAGACGTCCCCATGAGCGTGGATGAACTGAAAGATGAGGGCTTCTGGGCTGGACCGATCGAATACAATCGTGTGCCAAAAGGGCTGCCGACACCGTCAGGGAAAGTCGAAATCTATTCAACGGATTATGAAAAGGCGGGGTTCAACCCCTATCCGGAATATGTCGAGCGCAGCGTCATTCCCGACGATGAGTACCCCCTTCAAGTCACCCATTCAAAGTTGTCCATGCACTGCAACATTGTCACCCAGAACAATCCTTTGTTGATGGAGATCTGCGGTGAGAATTGGGTCGAGATTAACAGCGCCGATGCGGCCAAATACGGCATTGATGACAACACGTTTGTGGTTGTCGAATCACCCAAGGACAACATGACAATCCGTGCCAAGGTAGTGGAAGGTTTGGTACCGGGATGCGTTAGTATTCGCCACGGCCACGGCTTCGGCCATTGGGCCATGGGCTCGACGGCGAAGGGCAAAGGGGCACATTCCAACAATCTGATGGATACCCACACCAACCCGGTCACCGGGGCCAATTGCTACAACGAATGCAAAGTCCGCGTTCGGCCGGCCGGGTGAGGGAGGCGATCATGCAACATGGATTTTATTTCGACCACAAACGGTGTGTGAAATGCCACGCCTGTGAAATAGCCTGCAAGACCTGGAACGAAGTGGAGGTCGGGCCGCGCTGGCGTGAAGTCGTGAAGATCGAAACCGGCACGTATCCCAACGTCCAGGCCATGAATGTTTCCATGGCCTGCATGCATTGCGGCGATGCCCCGTGCCAAAACGCTTGCCCGGTCACGGCAATCACCAAACGGGCCGATGACGGTATTGTCGTTGTCGATCAGAACAAGTGTATCGGTTGTGGTTTCTGCGCCTGGGCATGCCCATTCAACGCACCGCAGTTATCGGCAACAGCCGGCAAGATGGAGAAATGCAATTTCTGTCAGACGCCGGGGAAAGAAAGACCGCTCGACATGCCGCGCGCCTGTGAAGAGATTTGCCCGACCGGCGCCATTCAATCGGGCTCCATGGTGAAATTAGCCAATCAAGGCCGCGAAAAGGCAGCGGCGCGATTGAGTGGCGCCGACATGCGTGGGTTCCCTTCGCTGATGGTTGGCGCGCACCAGCAGTTCGGGCCAAGCGGCGGTGATGATTAGGTTATAGAGGCCCGCCGACAATTTGAAGAGCACCGAAAGGCGCTCTTTTTTGTTTCCGGTCCGCATGTT
>Ga0114932_10005611_pt1 | contig 11077 bp, 11 predicted proteins | sample 2SBtaG_2_FD_87286 | JGI IMG/M metagenome (GOLD analysis project Ga0114932, IMG submission 87286) | Deep subsurface microbial communities from Kolumbo volcano to uncover new lineages of life (NeLLi) - 2SBTROV12_ACTIVE470 metaG | ecosystem: Environmental > Aquatic > Marine > Volcanic ... | reverse complement strand
TGCCGGTGGGCGGGTTCGCATTGATGGCCGGCTGGGGACTGCTGGCCATCAGCGCCCTGCTGCGTGGCCCCAAGGTGTAGACCGCGTGACTTTGCGAAACACCGAAAGTGCCGTTAACCTGACCCGGCAACCGGATCGGGGCACCAACCGATGACAACCTTGCGACGGCGCACTTACGAAATACTCGAAGCGGCAAAGGAAGACGATGCCACCAGCCAGGTGGTTGATTGTTTTCTCATCGTCTTGATTTCGCTCAACGTCCTGGCAGTGATTTTGGAATCCGTGGCCGCACTGCACGCCGCCTACGCCGACGTGTTCGTCGTCTTCGAATTGGTCTCGGTGGGTATTTTTACGGTCGAATATCTGCTTCGCGTCTGGTCGAGCGTCGAACACGGCAGTTCCGCCTACCAACACCCCTTGTGGGGCCGCCTTCACTATATGCGCTCGCCCATGGCCTTTCTGGATTTGCTGGTCATCCTGCCCGTCTATCTGGCGTTCATCGTCAATATCGATCTGCGTTTTCTGCGGGTCCTGCGTTTGCTGCGCATCTTCCGGCTGACGCGCTATGCGTCGTCCATGCGCCTGTTGGTGGACGTGATCAAGCAGGAAGCGGCGAATATCGGTGCGGCGCTTTTTATTCTCATGACCATGGTCGTGTTCTCGGCCAGCGTCATCTATCTGGTCGAGGCCGATGTGCAACCCGAAGCCTTCGGTTCCATCCCCGATGCGCTTTGGTGGGCAATCGTCACGACGACCACCATCGGTTACGGTGATGTCGTCCCGGCGACCGCATGGGGCAAGGCCTTCGGCTCACTGCTCGGCATCATCAGCGTCGGCCTGGTCGCCCTGCCGACGGGCCTGTTGGCGTCGGGATTCAGTCAGGCCCTGCAGCACCGGCGCCGGGAATTCGAGGACGTCATCGAAGAAATTCTCGCCGACGGCAAGATCACCGCCGCCGACCACGACATCCTGCATGACGCCCGCGACCGTCTGGGCCTCAGCGACCGCGAAGCCGCCGCCGTCCTGCACGCCGCCCGCCAACGCCTGAAACACATGATTACCCACTGCCCGCATTGCGGTGAGGCCATCGAACCCGACGATCCGCTGCCGCCGCGGCTGCAGCGCTGAATGGAAAGTTACGGAACCGCCCACAACCGCGGTTTGCCCGCCTGAGCCGGCGGCATCACTGCCAGGCTGCCATGCGTCGATAGGTTCGGCGCTCGTGTCCGCGCCTACGCCGCAGCCCGAATCGCCGCCGCCTTGACGCTGTGATCGACATGATCTTCGAACTGTTTGAAGTTGCCCTCGAAGCGCTGAGTCAAGTCGCGGGCCTGCGTGTCGTAGGCGCCGCCGTCGCTCCAGGTGTTGCGCGGATTGAGCACTTCGACCGGCACGTCCGGACAGGCTTGCGGCACCAGCACGCCGAAGTTCGGGTCCGGCGTCACGGCGACATCACCGAGGCTGCCGTCCAGGGCGGCGTTGACCATGGCGCGGGTGTAAGCGATTTTCATCCGTTCGCCAACGCCGTAACCGCCCCCTGACCAGCCGGTATTGACCAGCCAGCACTTGGCGCCCTGTTGGGCCATGTTGTTGCCCAGCAGTTCCGCATAAACCGTCGGGTGACGCGGCATGAACGGCGCCCCGAAACAGGTCGAGAAAGTCGCCGCCGGCTCCTTCAGGCCGCGCTCCGTGCCGGCAACCTTCGCCGTGTAGCCGCTCAGGAAGTGGTACATGGCCTGGTCCGGCGTCAATTGGCTGATCGGCGGCAACACACCGAACGCATCGCAGGTCAGCATGATGATATTTTTGGGATGATCACCCATGCCCGTTGCCGAGGCATTGGGAACCTTGGCAATCTCATAACTGACGCGGCCGTTTTCCGAATGCGTGCTGTCGAAGAAATCCAGCTCCCGGGTGTCCGGATCCATGGTGACATTTTCGATGATCGAGCCGAAGGTGTGGCAGAGGTCGTAAATTTCCGGCTCCGCCTCATGGGTCAGATTGATCGTCTTGGCGTAACAACCCCCTTCGAAATTGAACAGGCCATTCGGCCCCCAACCATGCTCATCGTCACCGATCAGTGTGCGCGAGCTATCAGCCGATAGGGTCGTCTTGCCGGTCCCAGAAAGGCCGAAGAAGATTGCCGCATCACCGTCCGGTCCAATATTGGCGGAACAGTGCATGGGCAGGATGCCGCGCGCCGGCATCAAGTAGTTCATGATTGAGAAAATGGATTTCTTAATTTCACCGGCATAGGCCGACCCTCCGACCAAAATGATCTGCTTCGCCAGATTGACCACGATGAAGGTCGGCGACGTGGTGCCGTCGGTGGCTGGGTCGGCGGTCAAACTGGGGGCCTGAAGAACCGTGAATTCCGGCTCAAAGCCGTCGAGGTCGTCATCGGGAGGTTGGATGAACATGTTACGGGCAAACAGGCTGTGCCAGGCGTTTTCCGTGACCACCCGGACTTTCAGCCGGTTCGCCGGATCGGCACCGGCATAGCAGTTCTGCACGAACACCTCGTTGGCACTCAAATGCGCCAGCATCTTGGCGTGCAATTGATCGAAGTGCTGCACACTGATGGGCTTGTTCACGTCGCCCCACCAAATGTCGTCCGTGGTGGTCGGCTCATCGACGACGAAGCGGTCATTGGGAGAACGGCCCGTATGCTCACCGGTCAAGGCAATGAAGGCGCCGTGCTTGGTCAGCTGGCCCTCCGAGCGCCTGAGCGCATGCTCAAGCAGGCCCGGTGCGCCCAAATTCCAATGCGCCCGTTCAAGCTTTCCCAAACCATGATTATCCAGCCCGAAACGGCTGGGTCGGAACCCCAAGTTATCCACGATACTCTCCCTGTGTGCCCGGCACGTCGCGCACCGGCGCAAAATCTTAAACCAAGAGGCCGGAAACTAAACCCCTAGCGTTGGACTCTCAATACTGTATTTGGAGTGTCAACCCGGGTTTTTCATCCTCCAGCCTGAATCCATGTCTCAATTACCGCCCGATTGATTGCGCCGGGCCTCCGCCACCAGGGCCACCAGAACGTCGCGGGCCTGGCCCGCATTGATGATCGGTTCGGCAAATGGCAACCGAGCGAACCGCCCCTGGCGTTCCAAGTCAGCACCATCGGAATCAATACCGACCATCCGCCAACCGGCGCCACGGCGCTTCAAGAGGATGTGGGCATATAGATCGACCGCATCACCGTGGTCGGCATTCATGTGTTCAAGAATTTCGGCCGCCGCGCCGGCCACGGACTTCGCCGCATCGGCGTCGGTGGTCACGTCGCGGCCGCGAATCCATTGCGCCTTGGCAAAGCCGCCGACCCAATGGGCGCGTTCGATGCTCATACGGTAAAAGTTAAAGTCACCGAAACCCGCATACATCTCGGCTTCCGGATGCATGGCCAAGAAGCGCGCGGCGTGTGCCGGCTTTTTAGTTCTTCGAATCTTGCCGATCACCGTCACCCGGGGGCCGCGCTGCGGGTTGCGGTGGCGGACCGGCGCCGCAAACAGCAACGAGGCCCGGTTGTCGGCGTCCAAATTCCGGGTGTGATCCGACAGCCCCGAAAACAACAATAGCGGACTGGCATCAAAATCCAGGGCAACGGTGACGAAAGAACCATAGGGCCAGCCGTCAGCAATGGCCAAGTCCGTCGACAGCGCCGCCGAGCGCGACCCCCGCATGAGATGACGGATTTCCCGGCCGAGCTCGCGTCGGGTCAAGGTCATGCCGGTTAGGCTGGGTTCTCGAAGCGCTGCAGGAAATAACCGCTGAACGCGCCCAGCGCCAACCAGAACACGCCGGTGACCACCAACGTGGCGACCGCAAACTGGGCCGCCAGTTCCGCCGGCACGCTTCCCGGTTGCGCCGGCAAATGCGGGGCGCCGATGAGATGCGGCGCCAACAGCAATCCGGTGGCGGCAATTTTCCAGACCGCGCCATCGACGAAAAACAGCACAGCCAGGGCGACCGCCGTGGCCGTCGCGGTCCCGATCCACCAGGTCTGGCGCGCGCCCAACTCGGCCGCCGCCATTCCCGGCAACTCCGGCGCCAACCCGAAGGCCGGCGACAGAAAGAACGCCGCATATCCGCACAATCCCCAGACCATGCCGCGCCGCCATCCCGGCTCGCGGCCGCTCAGGACCATGGCACCGATCAATACGAAAGCAAAACCGATGGCGGTGATAACGTCGGAAAGCAATGTGAAGGCGGTCCGCTGAAGACCGTCGGCGGGCGCCCAGCCCGCGTCGTCGGCATGGGCACCGCCCTTGGCCGCCTGATCCCCGTGCGCATGAGCGGATCCACTGGCTGCCGAACCCGCCGGCCCGCTGTTTTCATAATTCTCGGCGTGCAAAATCAGCGGCGTCGTCTTCCACATGTGGCCCGCAAACACGAGCACGCCGGCGAGCGCCCCAGTGAGGAGCGCTGACATCACAATACGGATCAGCATGAACGCCCCCTAGTGGCAGGGGAAGGCGAAGGCGTGACGAGCGTCGTGGGCGGCGTTGTGAATGGTGCTCGAATGGGCGAAACCGGCACCAAGGACGACGAAGACGCCGAAGACCAAAGCCAGAATGGCCGGAATCTTCGTTGCGGTTGCCTGCGTGGCGGCCTCGGCCTGAGTGGTTGTCCGGGTATTCAATTGTACTTTTTGCATGTCCATAACCCTCCGTTACGGAATTAACATTAACGCCCAAAACAAATACCAAGGCAGTTGCCCTGGGCGCATTTCACTTCCGACGGCAGGTCTCCTGGCTCACGGGTCCATGCCTCGATCCGGCCTTCCCGAGATACCGGTCATCTGGCATCTCAGTGGCGGTTCGGGATCGGGCTCGCCGCTTACAGTTGCGGGGGCAGCCACGGCTGGAAATTCCCTATTTGGGTCAATTTCCATCGTGTTCCCTTTTAAACCCCAAGGCTTTATCGCCGTTGCGGGGCACCGTCAGGCGCATAATACGGGCGTCGTTCCGGCAAGGTCAACGCCGTAAGTCCGTCGGATCGGGGGAAGAGGCCCCTTTCGGGCCGCATTGGCGCTATAATTCTGCCATAAATGCCCTGTAGATGACCCCATGACGTGTGATAATAGCACCGCATCGAACGAGGAAGGCCGAACATGCCCACGACAATTGCCCTGGTCGACGACGATCAAAACATCCTGGCGTCGCTTTCGGCGGCCCTGGTTGACGAAGGTTATTCGGTGGAAACCTACGCCGATGGCGCCGAGGCGCTTGAGGGTCTGGGCAAACGGCCTGCCGATCTGGCCATCCTGGACATCAAAATGCCGCGCATGGACGGCATGGAACTGCTGACCGAATTGCGCCGCCGCGATACCTTGCCGGTGATCTTCTTAACCTCGAAAGACGATGAGGTCGATGAGATCATGGGCCTTCGGATGGGCGCCGATGACTACATCAAGAAGCCGTTTTCCCAACGCCTGTTGATGGAACGCATCCGTGCGGTGCTGCGCCGCCATGAGGAATCCAGCAAGGAAACCAGTGGCGACGAGGTCATGCGGCGCGGCGAATTGGTGCTCGATTCGGCCCGCCACATGTGTACTTGGAAAGGTGGTGAGGTTAATCTGACGGTCACCGAATTCCTGATCGTCGAATCCTTGGCCCGGCGCCCCGGCCATGTGAAAAACCGTGATCAACTCATCGACGCCGCCTACGGCGAACACATCTATGTCGATGATCGGACCATCGACAGCCACATCAAGCGGCTGCGGCGTAAATTCAAGGACGTGGATACGGATTTTTCCGGGATCGAAACCCTTTACGGCGTCGGTTACCGCTACAACGCCGACTAGTCTCGTGAGGGGGCTTGAGTGAAAGCGGACCGAGAGGATAAACCCGCCAAACAATCACCGCCGCGTCGACGGACGCGGCGCCGCCTGCTGTCACCCATCACCCGGCGTATTCTGGCCATCAACGTTCTGGCCTTGGGATTTCTTGTCGCCGGCATTTTGTATCTTGATGAATACCGTGACAACCTCATCGACGCGGAATTGAAGGGCCTGGTCACCCAGGCGGAGATGTTCGCCGTGGCGCTCAGCGAGGGCGCCGTGGCGCGCACGACGTCGGGCCAATACCGGGTCTCGAAAATCTCCAATCAAATGGTCCGCAGATTGGTGCAGACCACCGGCGTGCGGGCCCGATTGTTCGGCGTCGACGGCCGCCTGATCGCCGATTCGCGGCGCCTTATCGGATCGGGCGGCATTGTCTCCATTGAAGAACTGCCGCCACCCGAGGACCCGGACAGTGCCTTGAGCCGCGCCCTGCATCTATTTCAAAGGGTCGCCGATCACGTCACCGGGGCCGAGCATTATCCGCCTTACCGTGAAAGCCCCCGCCAGCACGCACGGGATTACGCCGAGGTCATCGCGGCCCTTTCGGGGGACTACGTAAAAACCGTCCGGGCCATCGACCGGGACCAACTCATGCTGTCGGTTGCGGTGCCCGTGCAACGTTACAAACAGGTCCTGGGCGGGCTTCTGGTGACCAAGGATTCGAAGGGGATCGACGACGCCCTCTATGAGACGCGGCTCGACATTTTGCAGGTGTTCGCCGTGGCATTGGGCCTGACCGTCCTGTTGTCGATTTATCTGGCCGGCACCATCGCGCGGCCGCTCAGGCGGCTGGCGGCGGCGGCCGAGCAGGTCCGTCACGACCACTCGCGGCGTCACCGCATTCCCGACATGGCCGGGCGCGGCGACGAAATCGGTGAGTTGGCGGCAACCCTCAATGACATGACCGAGGCGCTGTGGCAGCGCATGGACGCCATTGAGCGTTTCGCCGCCGATGTGGCTCATGAGATCAAGAACCCCCTGACCTCTCTGCGCAGCGCCGTGGAAACCACGGCCCGCCTCAAGGACCCGGAACAGCAACAGAAGCTGATGGCCATCATCCAAGAGGACGTGGGCCGCCTTGACCGTCTGATCAGCGATATTTCCGACGCGTCGAGACTGGATGCGGAACTGTCGCGGGCGGAAAGTGAGCCGACGGATCTGGCCGGCATGCTGGCGACCTTGGCGGACATTCAGAACACCACCGCAGACGCCGGCCCGACCGTGCGGGTGGAACGCACAGATGGCGCCGGAGAAGTCATGGTCGATGGAATCGAAGGCCGCCTGGCACAGGTCTTCCGGAACTTGATCACCAATGCCGTCACCTTCAGCCCCGCCGGCGGGAGGATCACCATCACGCTGGGCACCGACCGCAATCAGGTGCGCATTGACGTCGACGATGAGGGCCCGGGCATCCCACACGGCAACGAAGAAAAAATATTTGCCCGCTTCTATACGGAGCGCGCCGAGACGGAAAAATTCGGCACCCACTCGGGCCTCGGCCTGAGCATCTCACTGCAGATTGTCGAGGCCCACCAGGGCACCATCATCGCCGGCAACCGCAGCGCCGTTGACGGCACTATCCTCGGCGCCCGGTTCACAGTACGCTTACCCTTGGTTTGAATATCGAGAGCATGGGCATGAGCACCGATGGCGCGCTGCAAATTCACGCCACCTGCGTCGCCCTCGATGGCGCCGGCATTCTCATTCGCGGCCCGTCCGGCAGTGGCAAATCTGATCTGGCTTTGCGGCTGTTGGACCGCGGCGCGAAGCTGGTCGCCGATGATCGGGTCGACCTGGCGGCGCGGGACGGTCACTTGGCGGCAAGCCCACCGGAAAGCCTGAGCGGGCTCCTGGAAGTGCGTGGCATGGCAATTGTCCGGCTTGAATATTTGCCAGACGTGCCCATAACCATCGTTGTCGATCTGACCGACCGCCAAGTTATTGCCCGCCTGCCGGCGCCCGAAACGGTCAATATTTCAGGCATCGGCCTGCCGCTGTTCCAGATCGACCCGTTCGACGATTCGGCGATCACAAAAGTACGGCTTGCCCTGGATCTGGCGCTGCACCGTATAATGCGCGCCGATGACTGATTTTGGCGCACAACCCGATCAAACGGCCCGCGTGGTTCTTGTCACGGGGGTTTCCGGTGCCGGCAAGTCGACGGCCCTTAACGGGCTGGAGGATCTCGGTTTCGAAGCCATCGACAACGTCCCCATATCGTTGATGGAGCGGCTTATCGCACCCGGCGAAGACAGCACGCCGGTGGCCATCGGTGTCGATATCCGCACCCGTGACTTCGATGCCACGGCGTTTCTGGAGAAGGTTGGCGGCCTGGCCGAACATCCCGGTCTGGCGGTACGCCTGTTGTTCATCGACTGCGAGGACGACATCTTGGTCCGCCGTTTTGAAGAGACCCGGCGGCGCCATCCCCTGGCCTCTGATCGTCCGCTCAGCGACGGAATTCGTGAAGAACGGGCACTGATGGCACCGCTGAGGGGTGGCGCCGCAATTGTCATCGACACGTCCGAGATGAACCCCAGCGATATGAAACCACTATTGGAAGGTCATTTCGGTACCGATGCCGGGATGGGGTTCACTGTGTTCGTCACGTCCTTCGGTTTCAAGTACGGCCTGCCCCGGGACGCCGATCTGGTCTTTGACGTGCGGTTCCTGCGCAATCCCCACTATGTAGACAAATTGCGCGCCCAGACCGGACGTGACTGCGCGGTTGCCGAATACGTCAGCAGCGATGCCGGTTTCCAGGAATTCTTCGACAATCTGACGGGGCTGCTGACACCCCTGCTACCCCGATATGCCGCCGAGGGAAAAAGTTACCTGACCATCGCCGTCGGCTGTACGGGCGGGCGACACCGATCTGTTTTCGTCTCGGAACAACTTGCCGGCTGGGTTCAAGGGCAGGAACAAGCTGTGCATTTGCGTCACCGGGACTTGGAAATTCCGGTGAAATAAGTTCTAGTTCCCCTCAGGATACCTGAGTGATGAAACGGGGAAGCTCATGATCGGCATGGTTCTGGTCACGCACGGTCGATTGGCGGATGAATTGATCTCCGCCCTGGAACATGTTGTCGGTCCGCAGGCCAACTTGACGTCGGTTTGCATTGGGCCTGATGACGACATGGAACAGCGGCGCGGCGAGATTCTTAATTCCGCGGAAAAGGTCGACGACGGCAACGGTGTCGTGCTGCTCACCGATATGTTCGGCGGCACGCCATCGAACCTGGCGATCTCGGTCATGGACAACGCCAATGTCGAAGTGATCGCCGGGGTCAATCTGCCGATGTTGATAAAACTGGCTTCCGTGCGCGACAACTTGCCCTTGGCCGAGGCTGTCGCCAGCGCCCAGGAAGCCGGGCGCAAGTATATCAACATTGCGTCACAACTGCTGGCGCAGGACGATTCGTGACCACGGTCGAGCGCGCCGCGACGATCCGGAACAAACGTGGACTGCATGCCAGGGCGGCGGCAAAATTCGCTCAAATTGCCGGCGGGTTCGAAGCGGATATTACAGTTTCGCGCGGTGGGCAAAGCGTTTCGGGATCTTCGATCATGGGGCTGATGATGCTGGCCGCCAGTCCGGGGACAGAGATCGCGCTGGCCGCCAGCGGCACCGATGCAGCAGCAGCCCTGGATGCCATTTGCGCGCTCATCGATGATAAATTTGAAGAAGATTGACGGCTGAGAAGGATGACGGAAGAACGGCAATATAAGGGTCTTGGAGTGGCGCCCGGCATCGCCACCGGCATCGCCTATGTGCGTGAGACCGGCGGCCTGGAAATTCCCGAACACGCCATCCGCAAGGCCGACGTGGCGGCCGAGGAAGCCCGCCTGGAGAAGGCCGTTGAACTGGCCAGGCGGCAGGTGCGACGCCTTCAGAACCGGGCCAAGGCGATGCCGGGCACGGCGTCGGAAGAATTGGGGTTCCTGCTGGAAGCCTACATGCAAATGCTCAGCGATTCCCGCCTGGTGCGCGGTGCCGCGGCACGCATCGGTCACGAGCGGGTCAACGCGGAAGCCGCCGTTCAGCACGAAATATTGGAGATTGCCGAAACTTTCGAAGCCATGGACGACGCCTATATCGCGGCCCGGTTGGACGATATCCGCGAGGTTGGCAACCGGGTCATCCGGAACCTCACCCGGCGCCCCCTGAAGGCTTTTTCCACGGCGCCGAAGGGCAGCATCGTCATCACCGATCAGCTGACGCCGGCCGATATGGCGCAAATCGACCCCAGCATCGTCGTCGGCGCCGTCTCGTCGTTGGGCGGGGCGGAGGGGCACACGGCCATCATGGCCCGCGCCCTTGGTCTGCCGACGGTGCTCGGCGTACCCGATCTGCTGCGCCACGTGCACCCCGGAGACACGGTCATCGTCGATGGCAAGACCGGGCGGATCGTTGTCACGCCGACCCAAAAAACCCTCAACGCCTACCAGCGGCGGCGCGACAAATTGCGGCGCGAGGCGCGGCGCCTGAACCGGCTGCGAGAACAACCCGCGCGCAGCCGCGACGGCGCCGAATATGTTTTACATGCCAACGTCGATTTGCCCATGGAGATGCCCATGGTCGATCAGGCCGGGGCCCAGGGCATCGGCCTGCTGCGCAGCGAATTTCTGTTCATGAACCGCGACGCCCTGCCGACGGAAGATGAGCAATATCTCGTCTTCCGTGCCATGGTGGAGGCCATGGGCGGCAAGACCGTGACCATCCGCAGTCTCGATGTCGGCGCCGACAAACCGGCGGACATCGTCACCGGCGGTGTCGGCGACTCGGCCGCCTCTGCCCTCGGCCTGCGCGGCATCCGCTTGGCGTTGATGGAAACGGAGATCCTGGAGACCCAGTTCCGGGCCATGCTTCGGGCCGCCAATCACGGCCCGGTGCGCATATTGCTGCCCATGGTTTCGACCACCTCGGAGGTCATCAAGGCGCGCGAGCTTCTCAACAAATCGGCGGCGCGCCTCAAACGCCGCAAGGTGGCGTTGCCCGATCCCCTGCCGCCCTTAGGCGTCATGATCGAAGTGCCGGGCGCCGCCTTGGCCGCTGACGCGCTGGCCCGGGCCAGTGATTTCTTCGCCATCGGGTCGAACGACCTGACCATGTACACCTTGGCCACGGACCGTGCCAACGAGCACGTGGCGCACCTGTTCGACCCCCTACATCCGGCCGTCCTCAGGCTCATCCAGTTCGCCACCGGAGCGGCGCTGAGGGCCCGCATCCCG
>Ga0114932_10005608_pt1 | contig 11085 bp, 13 predicted proteins | sample 2SBtaG_2_FD_87286 | JGI IMG/M metagenome (GOLD analysis project Ga0114932, IMG submission 87286) | Deep subsurface microbial communities from Kolumbo volcano to uncover new lineages of life (NeLLi) - 2SBTROV12_ACTIVE470 metaG | ecosystem: Environmental > Aquatic > Marine > Volcanic ... | reverse complement strand
TTATTATTAGTGAAGATGGATATATTTTAACTAATGCTCATGTAATAAGTAATCTTGATGTTTGGAAAGAAAATTTAAGAGTTGAACTTACCCTACTCGATTTTTCAAATTTAGAAGAGGGATACTATTTGGGAAATATAGATGACGATACTTATAATTATTATGTTTATCTTAACGATTATTTGTATGAGTATCTAGAAATAACGCCAAAAGTAGATTACAAAGTGGTTGTTGGAGTTGATGGCTATGGGGCTACTTCAAAGATTTATGTCCCAGAGATAATTGAAACGGAGGGAGGAACTTCTGAAGGAGTTATGGATTGGACGCTTCTTAAAATTCCTGCAAATAATCTTGAATATCTAGATATAGCAGATTCAGATGAAGTTGTAGAGGGCTCCGAAATATTTGTAATGGGATATCCAAGTATCTCAGAAGAAGATTATAGTGAAACAATTGATTTTAAGAATGATGTTAAACCAACAATAAATGGGGGGATTGTTTCTCACATTAAGGATGAGGGTTTGTATGAAACCTTTCAAATTGACGCTTCTGCTTCTTCGGGAAATAGTGGGGGTCCAGTTTTTGATCAAAAAGGTCTGGTGATTGGGATACTTACCGCAGGGGCAAATGAATATAGTGGAGGAATTTATAACTATGCACAAAGGATTAATGATGTTCTTCCAAAAATTTCAAATCATGTTAATATTTAAAAAAGGAAATGGGAATTAAAGAAAGTTGATGATTGAATTGTTAGAATAAATTCTTCTGGGCTTCTTCTTTAAATAATCTTTTTACAGTATTCCATGAGAAGCGGATTATTTTTGCGTATTTTTCGTTGTTGTAATTTTCTCTTATGAAGTCTTTTGTTTTTGGGTCGGCGGGATATCCTGAGCCGAAATTTACTCCTAGTTCTTGTTTTGATTTTTTTATTTCGTCTTCTCTTTTTTCTTTTGCGAGAATGGAGGCTGCCGAGACCGTTGGGTGGTTAAGATCTGCCTTGTGTTCACAGACTAAGTTTATCTTTTTTGGATTTTTTAGAAGCTTCTCTACATCTTTTGACCAACTTTCTATGTTTGTTGAGGGGCAGTCTATGAATGCAGTTACCTGTTCGTCAAGGTCTTTTGTTAGGCAGTTGATAATCATGGCTGTCTTAATGGCTTCTAAATAGTTGAGATTTGTTGAATCGTCTATTTCTTTAGGACTTGAGACTTCTATGTGGTTTTTGAATGTGTTTTTTACTTTTTCTTTTATTTCCTTTCTCCTTTTTGGGGTTAGGAGTTTTGAGTCTTTTGCTCCCCAAGATTTGATTATTTCATTATCTTTTTCTTCTGCTAAGACTCCTGCTAAAATCATAGGTCCTATAACCGGCCCTCTTCCTGCGTCATCTATTCCCATTATTTTTGCCATGTTTATTGAAGAAGAGAAAGCTTTATAATGCTTTTCAAATAGGTAGTTTTATAGCGAGATGGAGCAGTCTGGTCAGCTCGTGAGGCCCATAACCTCAAGGTCGCGTGGTTCAAATCCCGCTCTCGCTATTTTCTTTCGCGTGATTTGAACAAATTCCTATTTGTGCCCAGGTCTTGAAGAATACAAAAATAATTCAAGACCTAAACACTCACTCACTATGCTCGTTTAGGATTTGAAGCGAGCGAATCGCGTGGCGAAAATTTTGCTTTGAGTAATACTATTTTTTGTATTTATTACGAAATGTGAAATTTGAGTAAAATCCCTATTCGCGATTCACACTAAAATTTTGCCTAATGGATTAATAAGGCAAAATTCGCGCAAATCGACTCACTCGCTAAGTGTTTGGACAATAGGGGGATGAGAAATATTATAAATATGATTTTCTTAGGGATTTTATGAAGAGGAGGGATTTTTATTTTTGGGGAGGGATTTTGTTCTTGCTTTTGCAGGTTGTGGCTATTACTCGAAATGTATTTTCTAGTTACCTTTACTTCTTTTGGTTTTGTGATTTTGTTCCTTTGGTTTATGCTATTGTGTTTTTTTTGAAGAAGGATCAGGCGATTAAAGGAATGGTGAATATTGGATTGTTCCCCCAAGTTATTTATTTATTTAGTTTTGTGATTAAGATAGCTTTCGGAGTCTCGATTGTTAATGAGATGGATGTTTTATTTGCTCGAAGTGCGTTTTTGATTTTTGCCACTGTTTTGTTTCATTCAGCGACTATTTTCGCTTTCTTCTTTACATATAAGCGTGCGCCAAATATGAAGACATTATATTATTCTTTCTTTTGGCTGGTGGCAATTTTTGTAGTAACCTCCTTGTTTACTAAACCGGAAGATAGCATAAATTACGTGTTTATTGTAAGCAATTTCCTTGGTATCGATAATCTCTCGTTCCTCTGGATCCCATTGACTTTCTTGTTAGTGATCTTGCCGACCCAAGGTTTACAATATTTAGTTTCTAGGTATTTTAAGCGCGAGAGTAGGAAGAAAGCTGAGGTTTGATGTGGGGAGAAGGATTCGAACCCTCGAAGGCATAAAGCCACAAGATCTTAAGTCTTGCCCGTTTGACCACTTCGGTATCCCCACATAAAAATAGGCAACAAAAAGAGGTTATAAAATTATCGGAGAGGCAGGGGTCTTCTATTTTCCTTAAAAGAATAAAAGCATAATTGCCATAATTACCATTAAGATGTTTTCTAATAAGGTAACTTTTGTTAATGGGACTTTTATTTTTGTTCCAAGGCAAGCGCATTGGAATTTTTCTTTTTTTGATAGTTTAATAGAGACTCCAATTGCTCCGACGGCCATTATTATTAGGGTCACCCATGCTAAAGGAATTAAGTAAAAGTTTTCTATATAGAAGTTAACTATAAATAATACTCCTATTAGAAATTCTAGTGCCGGGTAAATTGCCGAATATCCTGGAATTAATTTTGCTGGAATGTCATATTCCTTGAAAGCTACAATAAATCCTTTCCAATCAATTGCTTTAAAGAGTGAGAAGATAATGAAGAAAATTCCCATATATAGAACCATAAAGTTATATAGAATTGAGAATGCAGTTCCGAGGAGGAGGATTACTCCTAAAAACCAGGGAAACGCTTTTCCGAAGGTGTCTGATTGATACCATAGGGTGTTAGACTTTTTACCATCGAATTTATCTTTGCAAGTATTACTGCAAAAGTAATAGCTCTTACCATCCTTAAGGGAGCTTAAGTTACTTACCTTTGCTTTTGAAATGTCAACGACCATTCCACAGATGGGGTCTTTTTCTTTTTCCATATTATTTTGGTTTTTACCTTATATGCCTATAGCTTTTAATTATTTAAATCTTAGGGGTTAAAAAATATTAGGGAGAAAGGTTAAAAAGTCTTAGTGGAGTATTAACAGATGGCAGAAAGGGCAAAATGTGAAATTTGTGATAGAATGTTTAAGGATGCCCATGGTCTAGCTATGCATAATGCTTCTAAACATTCAACTAATAAGGCTATAGAAGAAGAATCTTTTGTTTCTGATGGGTTAAAAAAGAATATTAAAGTTGTTGTAATAATTGGAGTTATTTTACTTGGGCTTTATTGGCTCTTTTCAAGTGTTTCTGGTTCTACAAGTCTTCCACCCACAGATATGGCAGGACATATTGAATCTAACCCTTCTTCCCATGTTTTGAAAGAACAGATGGATATTCGTGTGCAAAAGCATATGTTAGAACATGTAGATGGAATAGATGGGGGTAAGGGTGGAGTGATTATTAATTATGATTGTAAGAATTTTGAATGTGGTAGTGATTTAGTTGAGAAGTTAGAGGTGTATGCGGAGGAGTATGATTTTGTTTATGTAGCTCCCTTCAAGAATATGCCTGTGAAGATTGCTTTGACCAAGCTGAATAGGATTGAGACCCTTGACGAATTTGATGATTTACAGATTAGGGCGTTTATTGGTTAGAGTTTTTGAGAAGATTTAAAAGAGTGAGGTTATTAATTAAGTTAAGATGGGGAAAATGTTAAAGAATCCGTGGTTTTATGTTGGGCTTGGCATTGCTGTTATTTTATTCTATTTGATTTTGCCAGACACTTCAGGAGAATATGATTCTTTTGCTAGCTGTTTAACTGAAGAAGGTGTTGTGATGTATGGGACTGATTGGTGCCCTCATTGTAAAAACCAGAAAGCCCTTTTTGGAAAGTCGTTTAAATTAATAGATTATGTTAATTGCGATTTTAATAAAGAAACTTGTTTGATTAATGGTGTGGAAGGATATCCTACTTGGAAAATTTCTGGAGAAAATTATCCAGGGACTCAGCCTTTAGAGAAATTGTCTGCCTTGACAGGGTGTAGTTTAGTGGCGGATGTAGAAGAGTAAGTTCTTAGATAATTTAATAAATAGTTTGGAGTTTTGTTTTTTAAGCCTCCGTAGCTCAGTTGATAGAGCGTTTGATTCGTAATCAAAAGGTCGTCGGTTTGATCCCGGCCGGAGGCTTTTGGGTTTTTGTGAGGAGAGGAATTTAGGAATGTGTTTGAGATTCTTTGATTAGAAGGTAAGGGGTTTACTTTTTAGAAATCTTATCCTTCAAATCTTTTCCATGTTCTTTTTGGCAGTGTTTGCAGATATAGTGTTTCTTTGATGTTTCACCTTCGCCTGTTTTTATCATTGTGCCTTCCATTTTATCAAGGAATGTTGTTTTTATCTCTTCATTGCAAAGATTACACTTTTGTTTCATGTTTTTTTGAGACTAGTTAGTTTTATAAAATCTCCTGATTAGGGTATTTCATGATTGGAGATTACCTTAGCTATTATAGTGTTATTGCTGCAGGTGTTGCGATTAGTGCAGGAGTTATTCTGAAAATTTTTTATGGATTTGATATCTCTTCTGATTGGTTTTGGTTTTTAGCAGGGATTGGTTTAGCGGTTGAAGGATTGCTTTCCTGGAGGAAGAAAAAGAAGTTTGACAAGAAGTATAAGACTGTAATGAGGGAAGGGATTAATTGAAGATGGAAGTAAGCTCTTAGAGCTTTCATGCCATTATTGACAAGCAAAAATGGAAGTAGGTTTAAAAACCTCCATAACATTTTCGATAAACAAAAATGGAAGTAGGTTTAAAAACCTCCATAACATTTTCGATAAACAAAAATGGAAGGATTTGATTTAACAAAGTATCAGGAAGATGGAGAAGACCAAGAGAAGGTTAGAAAGATTATGGGGAAGGTCTTATCTGGGAGAAATGATTATGAGGCTATTATAGAGAAGAAAAAAGAGATTAAGAGGTGCAGTGAGTGTAATTGGGCGCTTGTTGGTGGAGAGAAATTTTGTCCAGAGTGTGGTAGCAAATGTTGAGTGGATATCTACAAAATGTTTAAATACTCTTTTGGCTAACCTTAATTAAAGATTGCAAAAATAATGGTGGTTGATGAAGATAGCGATGATTTGGCAACTATGAAGTCTATTTTAGAAAAAGAAAATCAAAAATCTTATGAGGCTCGTCTAAAGGGAAAGGTGGCTAATCTAAAACAAAAAAACCTTGTTGAGTAAAGTTTAAAACTCCTAATCTATATTTTAATTTATGCAATTAGCAGTAATAAATAAAGAAAAATGTAGACCAACTCTTTGTGCTCACGAGTGTAAAAAATATTGCCCAGTTGAGAAAAAGGAGTTAGACAGTTGTATTACTATTGAGAATCGTGCCAAAATTGATGAGAATACCTGTATTGGATGTTCGATTTGTGTGAAGCGGTGCCCTTTTGGTGCGATTGATATCATTAATTTGCCTTCGGTTGAAGAGAAGGACATAGTTCATCGTTATGGGGAAAATGGATTTGCACTTTATGGGTTGCCTACTCCTAAGGAAGGTGCAGTTTTGGGATTACTTGGTCGGAATGGAATAGGGAAATCTACCGCAGTTAATATTTTAGCTGGACAAATTGCGATGAATTTAGGAGGAGAGGCTAATGAAGGGAAGATTAAAGAATTTTTTAAAGGGAATGAATTGTTGAGGTATTTTGATTCTCTCGGGGATAAAAAGATTTCATATAAGCCTCAGAATTTAGCTTCCTTGGCTATTGATGTTAAGGTGATGGATTTATTGAAAAAACGAGGGAAGGTTGAAGAGATTAAAAAGTTGGCTGAGCGTTTGGGAGTCTCTAATGTTTTGGAGAATCGGATGGATAAACTTTCCGGAGGAGAGTTGCAGAGAGTGGCGATTCTTGCTGCGAGTTTGGGAGAGGCAGAAATATATTTTTTTGATGAGCCACTCGCTTATTTAGATATAGGTGAGCGACTCAGAGTTAGTGAGTTTATTAAAGAGATTGGAAAAGATAAAATTGTGGTAGTGGTTGAACATGATTTGCTTATATTAGATTATCTTACTGATTATTTGAATATCTTCTTTGGAGGGCAAGGAGCTTATGGGACTGTTAGTGGATTAAAGTCCTCAAAGAATGGAGTGAATTCATATCTTCAGGGGTTTTTGAAAGAAGAGAATTTAAGAGTTAGAGATAAGGAGCTTAATTTTAATTTTACAAAGAATCCTCCTTTGAGTGGAAATTTGATTGCTAGTTGGCCCGAGTTTGGTTTGAAATTTGATAGTGGTTTTGAGTTAAAAGTTCCTTCTGGAGAAATTCATCAAAATCACGTTGTAGGGATTTTAGGAAAGAACGGGACTGGGAAGACTAGTTTTGTGAGGGCTCTTGCTGGAGAATTGGCTACGAAGGAAGGTAAGTTAGATTTGAATTTAGAAATTAGTTATAAGCCCCAATATTTGTTTACTGAATCTGTTGAGACTGTTAGAGAGATTATATTTAGGGAGAAGATTTCTAAGAAGATGTCTAGTGTTTTTAATTTAGGAGTTTTGCAAGGAAAGAAGATGAATGAGCTTTCTGGCGGAGAACTTCAAAGATTTAATATTGCTAGATGTTTGGCGAAAGATGCAGATGTTTATTTAATTGATGAGCCTTCTGCCTATTTAGATGTTGAAGAAAGAATTTCTGTTGCTAAAGCGATTAAAGATGTTATGACGGAGAAAGAGAAAACTGCTTTTGTTGTGGATCATGATTTACTATTGATTTCATATTTGGCAGACTCTATTATTAATTTTTCCCAAAAGAAAGATATGGATGACCTTGATGACTCTACTGGAGAGAGTGGAGTTCTGGCCGAAGCTTCAGAGATTAGAAGATTTGAAGAAGGAGTATCTGAGTTGTTGAGAAGTTTAGATGTTACCTTGAGAAAAGATTCTGAATCTGGAAGGCCACGGATTAATAAGCGCGGTTCTGTGTTAGATAGGGAGCAGAAGAAAGATGGGAAGTGGGTCGTTTTTTAGGATGGATAAGGTTTTGCATTTGACATTAAAGAAGAAGTAGTTTGATGAGATTCTTTCAGGAGATAAAATTATTGAATATAGGGAGATTAAGCCTTATTGGACGAAGAGGTTGCTTGATTCTCATGGTGAGTCGGTAAAATATGATGTAATTTATTTTCGGAATGGTTATTCTAAAGATTGTCGCAAGATGAAAGTAGAGTTTAAAGGGTTGAAGATTGGTGAGGAATATGAGATTTTGCTTGGAAGGGTTTTATGGAGTGGGGTTTGAGGTTTTTTAAGGGGGATTTCGGGAAGCTTTGCTAACCCTAAATCTACATGGGAAATTTGAGAGTGCGCCTGTGTTTGATTAGCTGTTTGAAGGTTTAAAAATTGGTTTAATGTTTAGGGATTACTAAATGTTTCTTATAGATTTTGGAAGAGCGTTTATATTGTTAGGAATTGTTCCCTAAACATTAATAAACCCCTTTTCATTTTAGGGGATATGGATAGGACGAATTATTGGGTGGATATTCTTTTGTTGATAGCGTTCATTATGGTCTCTTATACAGGTTTTATGTTAATGTACGGAGATGTTAGTGGTTCATTGATGAAAGTGCATACTCAATCAGGGATTGCTTTGACTTTTTTGGTTTTGATTCATTTGGCTTTGCATTTTACATGGTTGAAAGTTATGACCTTTAGTTTATTTAAGAAGGAAGATGATGAAGACGAATGTAAGGATAAAAAAGAGGTTCCAAAAGTTAAGGTTTCTAAAGTTGTTAAAAAGATTTAAGATTTAAGCAGAATCGTTGTTGGTGTTGTTATTATCTCCACCAGTTTGGTTTGTTTGATTGTTATCATCTCCATTGTCCGTTTCGTTATTGTCATCATCTGAGTCATCATCTGTTTCGTTATGGTCGTCATCTTTTCCTTTATCATCTTCATATTCTCTATCTTCTCCAGTTAATAGGAACGTCCACCATGGACCTTTGTAATCTAGAACTTCTCCAGTCTCAGGGTCAATGCTTGCTTCATACCTTGCCTTTATCTTCCAAAGACCTAAAAATTTTCCCTGTTTATTTGAATTGAAATGGTAAACTGCTCGAGGGACATTGTTGTGAATTTCTTCCCTGATTTCAATTTCTTCTTCACCCTCTCCTATTTTTAATTTTTCGCGAGCCCTCATTCTTGCAACTTCAGGTAGAACTTCAATTTCTTGGTGGCTTCCGTCTGAAAGAATAGCTTCTAAAAATGCTTTGCCTTTTTCACCAGATAATCCTTTAACTTCTAATTTTGATTTGATTTCATAATTTCCATTTTCTCCATCCATTTTAAATGCTTTTTTGAATTCAACTTTTCTGATTCCATCCACTATTTTGGACTTAATCTTTATTTTCTCCTTTCCATTTACGCCTTCTTCTTCGTATTCATATTCAAATTCATCGTCATCATCAGAATCATCATCATCGTCATCATCGTGTGCATAAGCTTCGCCAAAACTAGCTAAGCTAAATATTAGAACAAACATCAAGAGGAATACTAGGCTCTTTTTCATTTTTTCATAAATGGGAGGAGGTTTATATAGGTTTTGATTGACAGAAGTTTAATAAATAGGTTTTGCGTTGTCGTTTTATGAACTTGATAGGATTTATTAATTTAAAGATGGGGGAAAGTGCTTTATGAAGGAATTTGTGGTTAAGTTAGTTAAGGCACAGACAGGGTTGTCTAGGGTCCAAATTGATTCTATGATTGAGGTTCCGCCAAAAGATTCTATGGGTGATTTTTCTTTTGCTTGTTTTAGACTTCCGAAGCTTTTTGAAGAAGCAGGACATCCAGTGCCTTCGAATAAAAATCCTTTAGTTATTGCAGAAGATTTATGTAAGACTTTTAGAAAAAAATTACCTAAAGAGATTAGTAATGTTGAGAGTTTGGGGGGCTATGTGAATTTTTTTGTTGATAAAGAGATTTTGTTAAAAAGAGTTTTGAAAAATTCTTTTTCGAAAGATTGGGGAAGTTTGAAGCTGGATAATAGGAAGGTTGGGATTGAGTATCCGGGACCTAATACTAATAAGGCTCTCCATATAGGGCATCTTAGAAATATTTCTATTGGAGAATCTATTTCTAAAATTAACAAGGCTGTTGGAAATAAGGTTTATCATTTGAATATTTATAATGACAGGGGGATTTTGATTTGCAAATCTATGATTGCCTATGAGAAGTATGCTTCTGGAAAAACCCCTGCGTCTGAGAATGTTAAGGGAGATAAATTTGTTGGAGACCTTTATGCTAGGTTTAGTAAGGAGAGTGAAAAAAATAAAGATTTGGAAATTTTGGCTCAGGAGAAATTAAAGTTATGGGAGGCTGGAGATAAAAAAACTCTTGCTCTTTGGAAGAAAATGAATTCTTGGACTTATAAGGGGATGCAGGAGACTTTTGATGTTTTTGGTCTTTCTAAGATTGATAAAAATTATTATGAGAGTGAGATGTATAAACATGGGAAGGAAATTGTTGCAACTGGGTTGAAGAAGGGGCTTTTTAAAAAGAAGGAAGGGGCAGTGGTTATAGATTTGGAAAAGGAAAAGTTGGGAGAGAAAGTTCTTTTAAGGGCTGATGGAACTTCGCTTTATGTGACGCAGGATTTGTATTTAGCTGAAAAAAGGGTTAAGGATTTTAAGCTTGATTCTTCTTATTATGTTGTAGGGAATGACCAAGATTATCATTTTAAAGTTTTGTTTAGCATTTTAGATAAGCTTGGATTAAAAAAAGATTTGAGACATTTATCTTATGGGATGGTGGCTTTGCCTACTGGAAAGATGAAGTCTCGTGAGGGAACTGCTGTTTCTGCTGATGAATTGATTTCTAATACTCAAGAACTTGCGAGAAAGGGTCTTACTGGAAGAGGGACAGAACTCTCTAAGAAAGAATTGGAGGAGAGGTCCTTGAAGATTTCTTTGGCGGCCATTAAATATACTTTGTTGAAAGTTGATATAAGAAAGAAGATTATTTTTAATCCGAAAGAGGCTTTATCTTTTGAAGGAGATACTGGACCTTACTTGCTTTATAGTTATGCTCGGGCGAACTCTATTTTAAAAAAAGTTAATGGTCGTCCTAAGGTCAAGATTATGGACATGAAGGATAGTGAGATTCGGTTGCTCAAAAAGATAGATTCTTTTGAAGGTGTGGTTGAAAGGGCTTATAGAAATCTTAGTCCTAATTTGATTGCTAATTATTCTTTTGAATTGGCTCAGATGTTCAATGAGTTTTATCATGCTTGCCCTGTTTTAGGGTCGGTGGAAGAAGGGTTTAGGTTGAAGTTGACGGAAGCTTTTTCTAGGACTTTGAAGAGGAGTTTGGAGTTGTTGGGGATTGAAACGCTTGAAGAGATGTGATGTTTGTTTTGGGGTTGGCTTACCGCGAACACTTGACTTCGTCTAAGAGTTCGCTTGATGAGGGGAATTTAGGAGGATGTTAGTGGGTTTTGTCGTTGGTTGGTAGTGATTTTTTTGGGGAAATATTAAATAGGGGTTTTTGTTGGAGGAGTTATGAGTAAAGTAAGCGTTCCCTCAAGATTCGAGAAAGGTTTCACAGCAGACTTAGTTAAATCAGATGTTTATAAGGCAGTAGAAAAAGGCACAGCAGAAAAATTCGGAGAAGATTCTCAAGCTTACAAGACAATCACAAAAGGAATAAACGCAGAAAATGGAACAGGTTCACAATTTTTCTTTAATACCGAGACTGGACTATATTTGCCTGAAGGTGTTAGAGTTTCTGGCGTTGATGATTTAGAAAGAATTCATTCTAACGCTCCAGAATTTTTTGATGGAACC
>Ga0114932_10005606_pt1 | contig 11085 bp, 9 predicted proteins | sample 2SBtaG_2_FD_87286 | JGI IMG/M metagenome (GOLD analysis project Ga0114932, IMG submission 87286) | Deep subsurface microbial communities from Kolumbo volcano to uncover new lineages of life (NeLLi) - 2SBTROV12_ACTIVE470 metaG | ecosystem: Environmental > Aquatic > Marine > Volcanic ... | reverse complement strand
TTCAATGGATAAAATCGAAATTCGCGGTGCTCGCACCCACAACTTGAAAAACATCGATTTAACACTGCCACGAGACAAACTGGTGGTGATAACCGGCCTTTCTGGCTCGGGTAAATCGTCTCTTGCTTTTGACACGCTATATGCAGAAGGTCAGCGTCGTTACGTTGAATCTTTGTCTGCTTATGCCCGTCAGTTTCTATCTATGATGGAAAAACCAGATGTTGATCATATTGAGGGTTTATCACCAGCAATATCCATTGAGCAGAAATCAACATCGCATAACCCCCGTTCAACGGTGGGTACCATCACTGAAATATATGACTATCTGCGTTTGATGTTCGCGCGAGTGGGCACGCCACGCTGTCCAGACCACGATGTGCCGCTAGATGCACAAACGGTCAGCCAAATGGTCGATAAAGTGTTAGCGATGCCCGAGGGCAGTAAGTTAATGCTGCTAGCGCCTATTGTTAAAGAGCGAAAAGGCGAGCACGTTAAGACGCTGCAAAACCTGTCTGCTCAGGGCTTTATTCGCGCGCGAATCGACGGTGAAGTGTGTGACCTATCTGATCCGCCGCCTCTCGATTTGCACAAGAAGCACACCATTGAAGTTGTGGTTGACCGCTTTAAAGTGCGCGACGATATGGCACTGCGTTTGGCTGAATCATTCGAGACGGCGCTTAGCCTTGCTGGCGGCAACGCGGTTGTGGCTGATATGGACGATAAAGACGCAGAAGAAATTGTATTTTCTGCCAACTTCGCCTGTCCACACTGCGGTTACAGCATTAGTGAACTTGAACCTCGTCTGTTTTCATTTAATAACCCAGCGGGTGCATGCCCAACTTGTGACGGGCTAGGTACAAGACAGTTTTTTGACCCAGCACGCGTAGTCGGCAATACCGAATTAAGTTTGTCTGGCGGCGCTATTCGCGGATGGGACAAGCGCAGCTATTACTATTTTCAAATGCTACAGGCAGTAGCAGACCATTATAAATTTAGCCTTACCGCACCATTTGAAGAGCTCGATAAAAAGCACCAGGACATTGTGCTTTATGGGTCTAAGGGCAAGTCGTTGTCGTTTAAGTACATAAACGAGCGTGGCGACGTGATGGAGCGCAAGCATCCATTTGAAGGCATTATCCCTAATATGGAGCGCCGCTATCGCGAGACCGAGTCGAACTCGGTGCGTGAAGAGTTAGCAAAATATTTAAGCCAGCAGCACTGCAGTAGCTGTAACGGCACCCGTCTGCGCGTTGAAGCACGTAATGTATTTATACAAGACACCAACCTGCCTGCCATTGCTGACATGTCAATTGCCGACGCGTATGGCTTTTTCGAGACACTCAACCTTGAAGGCCAACGCGCTCAGATAGCTGAAAAGATTTTGAAAGAAATCATGGACCGCTTGCGCTTTTTGGTAAACGTAGGTCTTAACTATCTTTCTATGTCGCGCAGCGCCGATACCCTGTCAGGGGGTGAAGCTCAGCGTATTCGACTGGCAAGTCAAATTGGCGCAGGCTTAGTGGGCGTTATGTACGTGCTGGATGAACCCTCTATCGGACTTCACCAACGGGATAATGAGCGCTTACTTGGTACGCTTACGCATTTGCGTGACCTGGGTAACACTGTTCTAGTTGTAGAGCACGACGAGGATGCCATTCGCGAAGCCGATTACATTGTAGATATTGGCCCAGGTGCAGGTGTGCATGGCGGTGAGATTATTGCCGAAGGCTCACTGGAAGACATTAAAAACAGTGAACACTCACTTACTGGAAAATACTTATCTGGTAGAGAGAAGATTGATATTCCTGCAACACGCACACCGGTTAAAGACGACAAGTGGCTAGAGCTTTTAGGCGCTACCGGCAACAACTTGAAGTCTGTTGATTTACGTATACCTACCGGTGTAATGACCTGTGTGACGGGTGTATCGGGCTCGGGTAAATCAACGCTGATTAATGACACCTTCTACAAAATTGCGCAACGCGAGCTGAACAAGGCGACCACGTCTGAACCGGCACCACATAAGTCGATGACAGGATTAGACCAGCTCGACAAAGTGGTCGATATCGATCAAAGCCCTATCGGCAGAACACCGCGCTCTAACCCAGCGACTTACGCTGGTATTTTCACACCTATTCGTGAAATGTTCGCCGGCACTCAAGAGTCGCGTTCACGGGGTTACAAGCCTGGCCGCTTTAGCTTTAACGTGAAAGGCGGTCGCTGTGAGGCGTGTCAGGGTGACGGCGTAATTAAAGTGGAAATGCACTTTTTACCAGATGTGTACGTGCCTTGTGACGTGTGTCAGGGCAAACGCTATAACCGTGAAACCCTAGAGATAAAGTACAAAGATAAGAACATTCACGAAGTATTAGAAATGACGGTGGAGGATGCCCGTCAGTTCTTCGATGCTATTCCGGCTATTTCACGTAAATTGCAGACCCTCATGGACGTGGGCTTGTCTTATATTCGACTAGGTCAAGCAGCCACTACGTTATCTGGTGGTGAAGCACAGCGCGTAAAATTAGCAAAAGAGTTGTCAAAAAGAGACACTGGGCAAACACTCTATATCTTGGATGAGCCAACCACCGGGTTGCATTTCCACGATATTAAACAGTTATTAGCCGTCCTTCACAGACTACGCGATCACGGTAATACCGTTGTGGTTATTGAGCATAACCTAGATGTGATTAAAACCGCAGACTGGATTGTTGACCTTGGACCCGAAGGTGGATCCGGAGGTGGCCAGATTATTGCAGAGGGAACACCTGAGCATGTGGCACAACAAGAAGTTTCACATACAGGTCGATTCCTGAAACCCATGCTCACACAAGCTTGAGCCGGTAACGAGGTAAATCCGTTAGCGTAAAGCGCACTCGTTTTCTATTTTGTTGCTGTGTAATTTACACAGCAACTTGTAAGAAGTGCGCGTTGACGTTTATTTACACGTTTTTCCTTGCTGGTCAGATCTTGTATTGGCAAATCATACGTTACGATGATTTTTGTGTATTTTTGCAGTAAGAATTGCTGGAGCGACAACTAATGAACCAAACGCCGCCATTAGCCTTAGTGAAAACATGGTATCACCTACTGTCATCATCAGAAGACAATGATGTGAAAGCACGCGCACAAGAAATGCTGTTAAAAGCCTTCGAGTCGCCTGAGGCCATCGCGATTTATCTAAAAGAACACAATATCCTTAAGCACTGATCAAAAAAGCCTTAGCGTAGTAAAGGCTACTACGCTAAGGCTTAGTGTTTTTCATATCGAAAAAAGAATAGAAAAGGTTAAGCGTGCTTCGCCGCTTGAATAGCTAATCCTTCGCACACCGAGTTGAAAGCGTCATTCTCTAATCGAGGTAAACCGGTAAGTAGGTTTTCATATAGCGCATCAACCACGATTGGCGATAAACTCATACCACCTGTGATCATCACCACTTCTGGCTTTTCACTGCTGTTTTCCAAGCATTCCACCACTAGCGCTTTCACTTTATCAAGCCAAGGTTTTAATGCCTTTTTGAGCGAGTCTTGCGAAATCTCCACGTCAAAATCATCTTCGATATAGTGCAGCGGCAAGGTAATGTTCTGCTTACTCGACAGTAGTTCCTTGGCTAATCGAGCCGAGTTCACCACACGGGCAGACAACTTGTTCTCCTGAACAATAAGCAAGCGTTCTAGTTGGGCTGGCTCTTTAATCACAGACATGGTTTGAGAAATATCTAACCCGTAATCGTCAGAGAAAAAGCGAGTAAGAGCAGGAATGTTATCAACCGCACACATGTCAGAGAAGTACGTGGGAGGAACAGGAAGACCGTTAATCATCTTAAGGCCCATCCCCATTTCTGGGGCAATAGCCTTAAGCACCAAGCTTTTATCGCAATCCATACCGCCTAAACGTCTGCCTGTTACCGACAGAACATCCTCTTTGCGATCAAGCTGATTGGAACGCTCGGGAGAAAGCTTAATACAGCAAATATCCGTGGTACCCCCACCAATATCGACAATCAGCGTAGTGGTATCCCTTGGTAGGGTTTGCTCAATTTTATACGCCGCTGCTATGGGTTCATCTAGGAAATTAACCCCTGAAAACCCAGCTTTCGTCGCCGCTTCAGTCATTATTTGAATGGCCTGCGCGTTCCCTTCTTCACCGCGGGTGCCGTGAAACTTAACTGGACGGCCAATAACCGCATTATTAACAGCCTTGCCTAGCTGCTGCTCTGCACACTGTTTAAAGTACGCTAACTGCTTAGCAATGATACCGATGAATGCTTGTTTTTGGTCACCGTCTAGCGAGGCGCCTAAAAAGTTCTTAGGTGAATAAATTAGACGGCCTTTGTCCGGCATTTTAAGAAAGCGCCTAAACCCTTCTTCACCAAACGCAAACTTGCCGTGCTCTACTAAGCGCAGCAAAGGGATTTCGTCTAGCGACATGGCATGCATCAATTGCGCAATAGCTTTACGCTGTAATGCAGGCTTGTTGTGCAAATCACCGCGCAGCGAGTCGATACGGTCGCTATACATCGCCTGTTCTTTTGGATCTTTTGCCGAATAATAGCCGTCCTTCGCCTTATCTATTTGCTCACTGATAACGCGCTGTAACTGCGCCACTTTCGCTTCAACCATGGCATCAGGAGGCGGCGGCAGTTCATCTTCAAAGTAGATGAACACCGAAGAACGGATTTTATTGCCCTTCTTATCTAACGGGTCGAGTTTGATGTGCTGATGGGCCGTTCCATCAAAATACACAACCTCAGAATTTGATGTACCGTAGTCAATCCCAATCGCAGTCATAGTATGTTCGCTCAAAAAGTTAGAAGCGGATTGTAAGTAAATACGAAAGTGCTTTCTAGCTTTGTATGTAATTGAGCTATATTGCTTTTAACAGAGCTATTGCAGCATTTAATTCTGAGTCACTGGCTGTATGCCCGTCCCAAGATACCGCCTGGGGCACAAAGTCCTCTCTATATGAGCCGTTCACGTGGTAAAGACGTTCAAAACCCAGCTCTAAAGTTATGGTCGAATCAGGTAGTTGAAATTGATTTATCCCGCCAAGCAAATCAGCCATGGGCGTGCCGATTACCGCCTTTGCACCAATGGCATCAAAGCCAATAGCCATACCTTCTCCCATACTGCCGGTCCAATGGCCAACGAGTACCACTACTGGCTTACTGTAATAAGGTAATGAAGGGGTAACATGGGCCATGTGTAGCTCTGCTTCTTGGTAGGGTTTACCCGCATTTTGAATTTTGTAACCTTGATATGCGGTATTGGCATTTACAAAGTGCCCCAAAATAGGCTCAGCCACGCCAGTGTTTCCCCCGCTCGGCGTATTGCGCAGGTCAATCACCAACCCTTGGGTTGATTCAAGTGACTCAAGGGCTTCTTTGAACGCACGAACGGTTTCAGAATTACCTAGATTATTATTAAAGCGGATGTACCCGATTCCCTCTTTCTGCTTAACTATCAGAGGGGCTTTTGTTCGAAGTAGATTAATAGCATCGTAACTAGCTGCTAAATGCACGCGTTTGGCATCATCAAAATCAGACGCCACTTCAATGTGTCTTTCTTGATTGCGACGTCCACCTAAAGCCACGTTAACCGCCCACGTTTTGTGTGCGTCAGTAATCGGTAGCGATGTGTTTCCAAAAACGCGATGTATTGCGGCTTCAGTAGACTCGCCGTCAATACCCACAATCACGTCACCTAAGGCTAACTGGCTATTGGCAGCAGCACTGCCCGCTTTAATACGTGTTATAACAAAGTCATCGCCTTGCTTTTCCACCCAAATATCAGACCCCGTTGGCGTGACGCTGTAGTCCGCTTCGTTTAGCGGTGATACGTTAAAATGCGGGTCGATAAAAAACTGCTTCACCACCTGCAATACGTCGACAAACTCCTCTTGCGTTGTCGCGTTTATTGCAAGGGGTTGGTAGTACGCTTTTAAAGCTTCCCAGTCGGTAGGTGCCGTATCTAAGTAAGCGTAGTTATCTTCAACAGTTTGAACAAAGGCTTGCCAGCTTTCTTTCGTATTGAAACCCTGGCTTTGTGCGCAGCTGCTTAGAGGAAGAAGTAGTAACAACAGTAAAATAATTCGATAAATCATAATGTTCCCTATTATGAATTGGAATGATGAGGAAACTGCTCATTTAAGCGCGTAAGAAGCGATTGTTTTTTTAGCGCCTGCTCCATGGTTTTAAGAGAGGCTTCAAGATTAACCTCTATTTCTTCCCAAAGGGCATCATATACGTCTTCAAATTCTTGCATTATCGTCACTATCTGCGCCGCCTCGGCCTTTGCTTTAGGCGCAATATCGTACACGCGCTTTCGCGAGTCTCGTTCATCGGGCACAGAAACAAAAAAGCCGTCTGCAACACTTTGCTTCAACCGACTTTCAATAAGTTGACGTGAAAGACCAATGTGACTTGCTAGCTCAGTTGACGAAAGAGGCCCTTGAGTATGAATCGCCAGTACCAGAGAAATACGATTTGCAGGCAAACTAATATTAAGTGCTTCAAATACCTCTTGGCCTTGAGTTGCAATAAGCTCGCTAGCACGCAACAGTATCGCGCCAAACTGAGGACTTCTGATCATAAATAGGCACCTTGTGATTTTTCTTCAAACTCATTTATGCAAATATTTGCGCAAAATTTTGCACAAATCAACTTATTTTTGAATGTGTATGTTTTGGTTTGGTGTTAAAAATGTTTTCCAACCGGATCAATTACTGTTTGATAAATGACTGAAATAGCTGCGGCATAATGCTAGAGTGAAAGCTAAATAAACAACGAACCCTACTAAAAAATATGAGCCATTCAGTACCATTAGTTACGTCATTCGACGTACGTTTTTGTGAAACAGATGCCTTACAGCATGTAAGTAACACAGCATTAGTCGCTTGGTTTGAAGCAGCCAGAGAGCCTATTTTCAGAATGTTTACCCCTGAACTAGACTTACAAAATTGGCCGCTAATTTTAGCCAGCTACAAAGTCGATTTTTTAGCTCAAATTTTTTATGGCAAACCTGTGACGGTTAAAACCTACGTTAGCCGGCTAGGCAACAGTGCGTTCGACGTGTTTCAAGAGTTATGGCAAGACGATAAGCTGTGCTCAACAGGCATCACCACCATGGTACATTTTGACTATAAAACACAGCGCTCTGCGCCTATCCCAGATAAAGTGAAATCAGAACTACAGTCTCACTTTAAAGAAGTACCAACTCAGTAATAAAGCGCAGTACGAGGTATCCATGAGCGATTTAATTGAAGTTATTGATGATGTGTTACCACCAGAGCTGTGCAAACAACTCATGGAACGCTTTGAAAGCAGCCCTAATTTGTCTCAAGGCCGCACCGGTGGTGGCGTCGACTTAGATAAAAAGCGCAGCATGGATGTATCGATAAGCCGCAACCCGGAATTTAAAGACTTATTTCAACAAGTGATGCAGCACACCGGGCAGCAGCTGGTCTCCTACATTGAAAAGTACTACTTTGCGCTTGTTGGGCCTATTGGCTTGACCGTACGCCATCCCAAAACTGGTGAACCGGTAAAAGTAACAGGTGAAAATTTTGATGAAGTGGGCAAACCCAATTTGGCGAATTTGGTGAATTACCTGTTTCGGGTCGGCGATGTAAATGCACAGCGCTACACCGCGGGCAATGGTGGCTACCCGTACTGGCATTCAGAGGTCTATCCACAGCTTCAACATAACGACGCACTGCACCGCGTATTGCTGTTTATGTACTACTTAAACGATGTGGAAGAAGGCGGCGAGACGGAGTTTTATTATCAAAACCGTGCGGTGAAGCCTAAAGCAGGCAGAATGGTGATTGCGCCTGCCTATTTTACTCACACGCATCGCGGCCAAATTCCAAAAAGTAACGACAAGTACATTTTAACGTCTTGGCTTCTGTTTAACCGCGCTGAACAGATTTATACGCAGGGCTAGCTTGACGATAACTTCGTGATGATGTGCTCTAGCTCGCTGTACTCTTCTTTGTCGATAGGTAAGAAGGGTGCAGGTAAGCTAGGCGTTTCACAATAGCCCAAAATTTCTGCCGCGGCTGCAACCACACGCAAGCCGCCGCCATTGCGCGCAAACATGCTCCATATTCCGCTTAACGCTTGTGACTGAGCCTGTGCATCAACAGCATTACCAGACTGAGCGGCGTCGATTATGCGCATTACGGTTCGCGGGAATATCCCCCCTATAACAGAGAGCCAAAGGTCACAACCTTCACTCATTCCTGCCGCGCCAAAACTATCACCACTCACGCCTATAGCAATGTGTGCAGGCACTATCTCTCGCAATGATGCTAATCGACGGGCGCCTTCGCTATTGCTTGCTCCAGAGGGTGAGATACCCTTGCTAGAGCTTTTGGCAAATGGAGTTCCGGGTATTTTAATCGCCCCGATATTCGGTAATTTTCCAATACGGCGGTATAAATCATCGCTGAAGGTAAAATTAGTCACGCGAGGATTTTCGTAAACGCAGATAGGCACAGATACCTCGTGACTCACTGCCTCATAGAGGCCATACACTTCTTCTTCGTTAAGCACTTGATAGGAAACGGGTGCTAACAGCACAGCATTAACACCTGCTTGCTGCACAGCTTCAACGTTTTTTAGCACGTCATAGGTACGAAGCGCCCCAACGCCTGCCATAACAGGAATCCCATTTGCGTGGTCGACGGCGAGCTTGGCTACGTCGTACTTTTCCCCTCGCGTTAGATAAGGATACAGCCCAGTAGAGCCTATCGCGCAAATTGAATCTACATTCGCCGAAGCCAAATTCTCAACAAGCCCTTTAAATGCTTTGTAATCAATAGCTTCTTGTTTGAATGGGGTAATGGGAAACGCTGATAATCCTGTAAACACCTGATATCCTTTTTAAACGTTTTATGCTTAAAACCCTTCTACGGCTTCGCCTTTCAAACGGTAACCTACAGACGCAATGTCGCCTTTCCAACCGTCAGTCGACAGTTCGCCGGTTACCCAAATTGCATCGTAAATATTATCTATGCGCACACCTTCTTCAAATTTTACGTAAACAATTTGATTAGACGGCGGCGGTGGTACGTGAATACAGGCTCCGAAATATGGAACAAGTAAGAACTCAGTGGTTAGCTCTGCCGTACCTTCTAGCGGCACAACAAAACCCGGGATTTTCACCCGTTTACCATCAAAGGTATCGACAACGGGTGCGTCAGGCTGAAGCTGACTCATCTCGCCATTGTGTTGAACTGAAGGTGGCGCGAGCTCATTAAAGCCCTCGGGCACTAGGTCTTCCCAATATACTTCAGTAGGAGTTTCATCTGCCAGTGCGTTGAAAGTTACAACCATCATTATTACAGCAAACAATGAAGTCATGGATAATTTATGGTGAATCATACTGCTCTCTATCGTTGAGTATTTTGTTCGCTTTTTTGTATCGGCTTTTGCTTGTCGTTTTCAATCTTCACTTTTTAGCCACATACAAAAAGGGCTGGTATTACACCAGCCCTTTGTATCATCAATTTAAAGCAGCGTGAATTATTCTGCTTCGAAACGCGCGATGCTTGCGGTAATTTCTTCTTTTGCAGCGGCTGCGTCTGCCCAACCGTCAATCTTCACCCATTTGCCTTCTTCAAGATCTTTATAGTGCTCGAAAAAGTGCTCAATTTGCTTAAGAAGAAGCGGAGGTACGTCTGCAATTTCTTTAACGTCACGATAGATAGTAGAAAGCTTGTCTACTGGTACCGCTAGTACTTTTGCGTCTTTACCAGACTCGTCAGTCATGTTTAGTACGCCAACTGGACGACACTTGATAACAGAACCTGCAAGTAGTGGGAACGGAGTCATTACTAGAACGTCAACTGGGTCGCCATCTTCAGACAACGTGTTGTTCACGTAACCGTAGTTAGTTGGGTAGTGCATGCAAGTTGCCATGAAACGGTCAACAAATAGTGCACCTGTGTCTTTGTCTACTTCGTACTTCACCGGGTCAGCGTGTGCTGGAATTTCGATGATCACATTTACTTCGTCTGGTACGTTTTTACCAGCAGAAATAGCACTCAAGCTCATTCTTTGGTCCTTTCAATGATGTATAAGAAATTTTGGGTTAAGTATACGGTGACAGCAGCAAAATAAAAACGCTTTACGACCCATGTCGTACTAATCTCTTTATTTTTCGTTAAATTTTGCTGCTTTTTCGCTATTTCGCGTTGTCGTTGTAGCTCAAGCACATCTCAACTTCTTCTTTAGAGCCGATAATGCACGGTACACGTTGATGAATTTCTTCAGGCATAACTTCCAGAATTCGGCCAGTGCCTGTTTCTGCTTTTCCACCTGCTTGCTCCATTAAGAATGCCATCGGGTTAGCTTCGTAAAGCAAGCGTAATTTACCTGGCTTAGACGGGTCCCTGTTATCGAATGGATACATAAAGATGCCACCGCGACAAAGCAAACGATGAATATCACCCACCATTGCCGCTACCCAGCGCATATTAAAGTTTTTGCCTCTAGGGCCATCTTTACCTGCTAGAAGGTCGGCAATGTATGCCTGCATTGCAGGTTCCCAATGACGCTGGTTCGACGCATTAATCGAAAACTCTGACGTTTGCTCAGGTACTTGAATATTAGGGTGAGTAAGCAGGAAACCACCGTGGGTTTTATCAAGCGTATAAATATGCGTGCCGCGACCCGTCGTCAACGCCAGCATAGTAGACGGGCCATACAGCACATAGCCTGCAGCTACCATCTGCGTTCCAGGCTGTAAGAAAGCAGACGGATCATCTGGTTTCATCCACTGTGGCGCATGGGTAATAGAGAAAATAGTACCAATTAGGCTGTTAATTTCAGTGTTTGACGACCCATCTAGCGGGTCGAAGCTTACTAAGTAATTACCGTCTGGATTACACGGCACAACGTCATCTTCTTCTTCAGACGAAATGGCTTTTACGTAGCCAGATTCCCTTAGCGTGTCTTTTAAAATGTGGTTAGAGATAACGTCGAGCTTTTTCTGTGTTTCGCCCTGTACGTTTTCTGAAAGGGTTGAACCGAGCACGCCAGCAAGTGCGCCTTGACTCACGCGGAAAGAAATTTCTTTACAGCCC
>Ga0114932_10005603_pt1 | contig 11088 bp, 7 predicted proteins | sample 2SBtaG_2_FD_87286 | JGI IMG/M metagenome (GOLD analysis project Ga0114932, IMG submission 87286) | Deep subsurface microbial communities from Kolumbo volcano to uncover new lineages of life (NeLLi) - 2SBTROV12_ACTIVE470 metaG | ecosystem: Environmental > Aquatic > Marine > Volcanic ... | reverse complement strand
TACAACTGTTGTAGCAGAAGAAAAATAACTATAGCCACTTTCATAAGCAACAACTATATAATCAGTACCTGCCATACTTACTGTAATAGAATCGGTAGGAGTAGCAGGAAAACTATAAGCAGAACTGCTATTAGTTACTTGTGTCCAATGGTCTCCACCTTCAGAGTAGTAATAAGGAGCATTTCCATATCCAGCGTATAACTCAGTTCCTAAATCTTGTATAAAAGTAATAGCACCTGTTATTGCTGTACCGTCAGATAACTCTGCAGTAGTTGCAGCAGACAATGCAGGAAGTACAAGGTGATGTCTGTGACGTAAGTTGCAAGTAGAGTGCCATGCTCTGTCTGCGTCAGCAGGACCTTGCATCCTTTCTACACCAATACCACCACGCCAATCAGACCAAGCAATAATAGATGAACGTAAATTACTGTCTCTAGTTGTATCACCAATAGTAACTTTAGACGGGTATATAGATGCCAATACACTTTGTACTGGTCTATTTAATGGGTAGTAAGTACCACCTAAATATATCTCGTTATCATCTACTACTTTATTTGCCATTATTCAACTACTCTTCCTGTAATTAAAATAGGAAAAGCACGTTTAGCTTGTTCTGCTAAACCAAACCAAAAAGCTGCCTGTTGTCTTTTAGCATCAGGGTCTACGTTAGGACCACCTGACGCTGCAGCAAACGCTAAAGCTGTGGCTCTAGCTATTATATAAGCGTCATCTATCTCACTAGTTCCTGTATCTGTAGATAACAATGCAGGTTTATCCCCACCAGTAATCTTAAGAAGTGCATACCCTGCTTCAGTTCTACCTGAGTCAGTAAGCACTAAGTCTCTAGCACTTCTATCTATTTTCCATAAATGTTTAGGAAAGATTTGATATACAGCAGTATCGTTTTCTACTACTTTAATATCGTCTATTCTAATTTGACACGCACCAAAATCAGAAGTAATTCCATACTTCAACCCTATAGATATAATTGCTGTGTTTAGTTCAGGATTAGCTAAAGCTATTCGTACATAAGTCCATGTGTCTGCAGATAATGCAGGAACAGATAATGTTTCTAATGGACTAGCACAACTAGCAGAATCATCTAAAAGTATTGCTAAATTACCTTCAGTAACAGGTACATTAGACTTAATCCAACATTCTAAGTAATCATATTTAGATATATCTTTACTAGTTATAGAATCTGTTGCTATATCATTTTGAGAAGCACCTGCAGCAATAACAAACTTATTACAACCTGTACCTCGTTTTTTATCTTCAGTATCTACAGTAACTGTAATATCTGAATCTACCGTTTCGTTAAAAGCACTGTTACAAGAATGAAGTATAGTGCTACTAATAGAACTACGGTAATAAATGTGGTTGATAATTGAAATGTTAGAGGGAACGTCATATCTAAGACTCCTGCCATCTGCATAAATACCAAGACTTTCTACTGGGTCGTACACTTGCCCTGTAGAGTCTACTATTGCCTGATTAATAAAATCATGAATAACGCTAGGGTCATATGGCTCATCCCATATTTCATATTCATCAGAACTAGCTACAGTAAAGCTAGCATTTTGTTGAAACTGAATAGTGTTATTACTAGCTGTGTAGTCATTAACATATTGAGTAGTTTGAGTAGTTCCATCACTAGCATCAGTAACAAGAATTAACTTACCGTTGTAAGTATCATCTCCACCTCTAAACGTATTAACGTCTATAAGAGTGTTGTTAGTACCACCTGTAGCATTACCAACTTTTAAAGCCCCTAGGTTGTAACCTACAGATTGCCTAAGTTGTTTTCGAGTTCTCCCTTGTACAGGCATAGTTAAACCTCATTTTATTCTTCAGCAGATTCCTCTTGCTCAGAACGTAATTCTACTATTGTTCTTTTTAAAGTAACTATTTGTAACTCTAAATTAGTAATAGTATTTATCTTCTGTTGCAACACTTCAGCTATATCTGCTTGTGTTATTTCCAACGTATTATTATCTGCGACCATCAGACTCCCCTATAATATATTCTATTGTTTGTACTTTCTCTACGCTTTTCTGCGTATTCTTTAAATTCTTTTAACTGCTTACCTATCTCTTTACGTTCTTTAACAGTTGGTTTCTTTTTAGAATCCAACCCTCTACATTCTAACAAAAATGTTTCTAACGCTTGAGCAGCCATATCTTCTATATGTGAAGGAGATATGTCAGGGTCAGCAGGTATCTTAACCACTTGTGCCCTGCCTGTCACTGGGTCACGAAATTGAAATGTATGAACAACAATGGACACCCCGGTTTCAGCGTTGTTTCCAGCACTTTCTTTGCCTACATAAGTAGACCCTTGAGGTGTCCAAAGTTCTATTGGTTGCATTACCTAATGTTTGTCAAGATAAGTGCAAATTCTCCGTCAACTCCAGTCGAGTTGCCCATGTATCCAACTATAGTTCCTTCTCCATCATCATCAGAATCTAAAACTTCAACTCCACCATCACGTGTGTTTTTAGATGCAACTAAAGCTACTCCCTCGTCAGGAGTACCATTAATAAGTGCAAGAGTTGGTCCTCCAACACAAATCCACCCATAAGAACCTGATGCAATATCAACACAAGTCCAGCCAAGAGGAGCACCTTCTATTGCATTGTAATCATAAACCTCAAGTGCACTGTACGGATTAGCAGTTAAACCTAACTGTATATTAGAAGCTCCAGCAGATATATCTGTATGAAACCCATCTTCTTCATCAATAGTAATTACTGCCCCAGCAGCACTACTTACAGCAGTATTACCTTTTATTCTGTACATATGCCCTTCTTCTCCAATGTCATTAAAGATAAGCCATCCATCTTTGTACTGGTCTTTAGTAAGAGTTAAAGAAGTTGCAAGAGTTAATGTTGTATCACCAGCAGATATTGCTGCTGATGTAGTTAAATCAAGGTCATCAGCAGTATCGCCAACTTGTTGCATAACAAGTAAGCCAGCAGATATTGCTTCAGCAGTTTTAACATATATAAAATCTCTCTCGCCAATTTGCATACGACTACCTACTTTCTGCTTTTGAGAAGTAGTAGTTACTTTTTCCCATCCATATTTTCCCATAATTGTTTGTGGAAAAGACATTCTAACCTCCTATAAGGTTTTATTATTTACAGGGTTTTCCCCTGCGACCAACCGTTAATTTTATAGAGCCACGGTCAATCGTTACAACTCTTAATGTGCATTATACATCAGGATGTTCTTTTCGTTTATGAAAAGTTACTTTAGATGATGCACCTGCAGCGTTTGCAGCTTCTGCTACAAAGCCACAAACGTCACAGGTTTTAGTTACTGTAGTGAGCACAATAGGTTCTTCTACAGCTTCTTGTTTAATCTCAGTAGGTGTGCCACAAACACCGTTTGTACCACTCCATTTACAAGTACAACCTTCACTTGGCTCCCAAGGAAACATACCTATCTTAGCTTTTCTTAATACATAATCAGGATTACCCGGAACTCCTCTTATAGCAGTACCCACCTTAGCTACAATTTCACCACTGTCATTGTAAGTAGGCTTGTGCCTATATAAAGTAGTTTTGGCTTGCCACTCATCTATGTATTTCATAGAAAAACCAGTGTTAGCTAAATCTATCCTTTGTTTGTTTCGTTCAGTTATACCTGCCATTTATACCTCGACTATTATGAAGTTGCTAAGTCACCAATTTCAAATAATACTGGAGCACCTTTAGTGTCATCTAATTCAAAAACACCATAGTCTGCTGTCATTACTATTTCTGTTGCTCTAAGTGATGCATCTCTTTGTCGCTCAGTTCTAGTGTCAACACTAGTAAGTGCTGCTAACGCAGTCTTATCAGCAATAACACCATAACCTGAAGCATCACCAACAGATGTATCTATTGCAATGTTTCCATCTTCAAAAATTGGAACACCATTAATTGGTCGCAATCCACTATAGAAGTTAGACAACAAATCTGCTGACCAACCTGATGTAATTTCAGCATTGTTTCCTGCAGTTGTTGCTGCTTCTTTAGATAAAGCTGCTATAGCATTTGGGTGATGAAGAATGTACAACTGAGAACCAAACTTACCTGCTTTCGCATTAGAAATGATTGCGTGTACGTTAGCAGAAGTCATGCTTCTACCGTCTGCTCCAAGAGTTACTCCTTCATTCAAACCTGTGTAAAGAGCAATAACATCAGTATCTTTCTTTCGAGCCATACCATCACCTAACTGTCTTCCAATAATTGAAAAGACGTTATTAGCTGATTGCCTTACAAGTTTGTCTGTAAGAATAACTTTTGCACCAACCTCACTGGCTGTAAGGTCTACAGTAGTCATTCCAATTTCTTCTTCGTCAATAATGTCTTGACCGTCTACTAGGTCACTCATTGACATTGTTCCTACTTTAGGAACAGTTACTGTCTTAGCACCTTTTGGCAAACTAAATTGTTCAATAAGGGCTAAAGCAGGGGCGTTGTGCTCTTCTGTGTATCGAGCAGAACTAATGATAATTTTTTGGGCATTTTCTAAATTACCCGTTGTGGCTGTTTGTGCCATAGGATTACCTCTTTATATATGTATTAAGTTTTAACCTAAGCCAGCAGCCCTTCGTGCTGCAGCTGATGCTTGAGGAGACCTATCGCCTTGGTTATACCTATCAAGCCACCTGTCCTCATCACTGGAAGGAGCCGGTGTACTTTGACTATTGTCAAACTCTTGAGCCGGAACTAGCTGTGCCTTCAGCCTAGCTATCTCTGCATCTTTGTCTCTGTCACCTTTAAGACGTTTTGCAGCATCTTCCATCTGTTGAGGGTCAGGAAATTTACGTAATTCAGCAAGGTCTTTTAACTCAAGATTGTATTTAGTTGCAAAGTGTTCAGCAGCATTAGCTTGACCTTGTAAAAACCTAGCTTGCTGTTCAGCTTGTTGTTGCATCTGTACTACTTGAGATTGTTGAGCAGCCCAATTCTGTGATATCTGTGCTGCTTGGTCAGGCAAATATCCTGCCTGTTCTAGTTGTTGCCTATAGCCATCAGTCTGTTGTTTTAACTGACTTTGTTGTTGCTGATTTCTATATTGCAAGTTTTGTTCTTCTATTTCTTGCATACGTTTTTGTAAATCATCTACAGCAGGATTTACATCAGGAACAGGAGTCTCAGATACAACAGGAGTTTCTGCTTCTTGGTTAATCACTTCCGGTTCAGGTGTGGGTTGTGCAGGAGTTTCAACTTCAGGTGATTCTGAAGGTGTTTCATCAACTGCTTCTGTAGAAGTGTCTTCAAATGTGTTAACACCTGCAAACTCTTCTGTAATATCTGTAGTGGTTCCACCTGAGAAATCCTCAGAAGGTGCACTTTCCGGTTGTTCTGCCTGATTGACCATAGGTATACCTCTCGTTATTTTAAATAACCCTTAGTATACCCTTAAGATTTAAGGTACTGCAACACCAGTAGGCATAAACACATTAGGAGGTCCATATAAAGAAGCATGGTAGGCTTTAGCTTGAGGTGTTACACCTCTATAAAAATCTCCGTACCAATAAGCTAAAATAAAATCTAAGTTGCCACCTTCTCTAGCATCATTTATTACAACTTGTTTACGTTGATTGTTACGCAATGTATTTAAAGTTTTTAAATACGGATATTGTTTTTCTAAATTATACCTATCTTGTGTAGACCCGTTTATATATTCATTCCAAATAGCCGACATTTGAGGATTGTTGGCTGCAGCAGGATATAGTTGACTTAAATCTTTACCAGCATCCCAATACTCTTTCATGTATTGGCTTGATTTAATATACGACTTTTCTGTAGCTGTATCATTTTTACTTAACTCAGCACTAAAAGCTGCATAAACTCCATCATTTAAAGTTTCAGAGTTTACTCTAAGTGCTTCTACGTATTCATTTCGTGCATTAAAAAAAGCATCCCAATTTGCAGAATCAGGATTTTCTGCATCAATTTTTATTTCGTAATAACCTGCTAATAACAAGTCTACTTTGTTTCTAATATCATCTATTTGACCTGCATCATTATACATTTTTGCATAATACGCTTCCCTAATACTGTCTTCAGCGTTTTGTATAGAATATTCATAGACTTCTCCTATACCTAATTTAGCACCTTCATATTTTAAATACTTTTTAGAACGCTCTTCTCTCCATTCTTTAGGAGTAATACCATCTTTTTTGTTCCCTTCATACCAAGCTAATAGTTTAGAGTCTGATTTTTGTTGGTCAAAAAGTAACTCTTGTCTAACTTTAGAAGCAACAATACCTGCTTGCTTAGTTTGTTTTACTGAAATTTCAGGGAATGTTTGCTCTGCTCTTCTACGACCAGCTTGTAATAATGCTCCTCCACGTTCAGGATAGAAAGAATTTTTTAATCCTTCAATAAAAGGTAATTGTTTTTTGTCAGGTTCTCTTAATTCTTTTTGAAACTCTTCGTATTCTTCAGGAGTTAAAGACAACCTAAACTCAGCACGGTCTAATCTACTCATATTTCTAAACTCAGCAACTTTCTGAGCCATAGGTCTATCTTCTAATCCTCTAAGTTCTTCAAAGGTTTGATATGTCCAATCAGTTATATCTGAAACTAATTGCCCTACACTTCCAAATATACTGTCATATAAGTGGTTTAATCTATCAGGACTAGAAACTATGTTATCTATTAACTCTCCACCTATAGGAACATCTTCAACAGGAAGTTCTTCTATAACTCCTGCAAGTTCTCTAATAGTTTTACTAGTTCTTCTAGTGTACTGCTCTTCTAATGGAGCATCTTCATCTTCTACTATTTGAGATTGTCTCCATGTATCAAAGCCAGTTAACTGTTCACCAGCTACGTTAAATACTTCAGGCATAGGTAATTCATTAATTGGGAATGTTGACTTCCAAACTTCTTTACCCCATGCAGCTTTACTAAAATTAGCATCTTCGTCACTGTTTTCTGATAAAAAAGTTACTGCACCAAATACAGTGTTCCACTCACGTAATCTGTGAGGAATTACTATATATTGTGGTTTAGGTCTTTGAGTAACAGGGTCTAATATGTGTTCTCCTGCTTCATCTCTTTTAGGTGGAAGCATAAAAATAAGACCGTTGTATCTAATGTATTCAGGAATATCGTAATACAGTGCTTTCCCTTCGTATTCAAATTGTTTATTCCAACCTTCTTGAATAGCCCAGTAACTGTATATTGCTCCCCCTATATACATTGATGCTTGTTTAGGACCCATAACTTCTTTAAGTCCTCGACCTGTAGCACCTCTAGCTTCCCTATACCCTAATCCAAATGTTAAAGGAGATACGGTTCCATTGTTAACAGATTTAGCATATTTTTTAATTTGTTCATCTACGCTACCAAATTCAAACAATGGTCCATTAGGCACTGGGTCTTTAACTGGTCTAACTACAGGATGTAAATCAATACCTAATGTTCTAAAAGGAACTTTAAAACCTTCAGCAGCAGCATTTAAAAATAAAATATAATTATTCCAATCTCTGATTTGCCAGCCACCTTTATAAAAATCTAAAGTAGCATCAATACTGTTATCTGCAGCCCTTTGTGCAAAATCCCAATCCATTAATCCCTTAGGAGTGTCTCCTGAAATTCCACCTTTCCATTCTTGAGTAAGTTCTTTGTAAAAATCTTCTTTTGATAACTTCATTAAACGGTTCATTTCTGCTTTACCGTTTATTCCTAATTCATTTAATTGTTTTATAAATGATTTTCTAGCTACAGCTAAACGTGGTGCAGCTTCAAATGCCCCACCTACTGTAGGCATAAAGTTTTTAAATTGATTAGTTAAACTATTTTTTAATTCTTTTTCTATTTGATTGGTGCCACCTGTAATTAGTATTGCACCATCTGATTGTCCTGCATCTCTAAATTCTTTTATCATACGTCTTTGTACAGAATTTAAATTTATATATCCTTGTGTCCCTGAAGACCATCCACCTAACCGTTCCATTAACTCGACAAAGTTATCTTCTTTGTTAAAAAGAATTTTGTTAAAACTACGACCTAACTCTCCAACTACTTTATCAGGAGTAACACCTGCTCTAAATTGAACAGTAAACATATCTATAACTGCGTTACGAACCCAAAACAATGGACTATAAGTAGTAAACACAGACCTAAACCAACCATTGCTAGCAGCAATCTTAGCTAAGAATGCATTTTCTCCAACTGCTAAATATCCATGTCTGCCGTTAACTTCTTGCCAAATATCTTTAGGTACAGGTTGATTATCTCCTAACCCACCAAATACTTTTCGTTTACCATTTTCATAGTAAACAAAATACCCAGTACCCTCTGCAGGTTCAGGAATTGCTTTAAGAAGAGCACCGTCTTCATCAATATAAATATCAGTTAAATCTTTAAGAAGTTGTCTGTCTGCATCATAGTTAAGTAATTCAACTATTGTTTTTGTTGTTTTGTTAGATTCTGCTCTGTATTCTGCCCGTATTGCCTGTAATGTTAAAGAATCAAAATCTAAAGGATTACGTCTGCCTAAAGCAGTTTTTATATTATCTGAAAGAGCCATAACTCCATCATCTAATACAGAAGTATCTTTTAAATTAGGTTTTACATTATATCTTTGAGTTCCAGCAAACTCTATGTACTCAGTAGGAGTATACCAATCATAAAATTCTTCCCAATGTTTTAATTGTTCTTGACTAATAATTCCTGCATTTGCAAGCCTAGTTCTTTGTTCAGCATAAAATCCTTGAACACTTCTAGCCATTTTTTCTATTGCATCTACTTGCTCATCAGTATAGTTATAAGTATTTTTAATCCATGTACGGTCATCAAATTGATACAAGTTGTCATCTGTAATTTGAATATCAAACTCACCTGTTTCAGGGTTTTGCATATTAGGGTTTTCTCGTTTACCGGGTACAAATTTTTTCCCTGATTCTTCTGCAAGTTTTTGTCTAGCAAGTTCTTTTCTGTTAAAAGCATCTTTAATATTTTTTAATGTTTTAACCATTACATATTGATTTACTGCTTCAATATTAACATTAGCTTTTTTTGCTACAAGAAGTATGTCAGTTTTATATAAATTTATAACTCTATTGTTTGCTTTTATTCCTGCTTTATCTGCCCATCTGTGAAGATTGTCAGCAACATTAACAAATTCTTTTAATGCTAATTGACCTCCTGACAAACTAGACCTATATAAATTATTTACATATTGTCTAATCATTTCACCTTGGTTCCAATACTTACTAATACCTTTAAGGTAAGAGTCTGCAGTAGGTCCTAAAGTATTAGGAAATAATGCTCTTATAGTTCTAGCAAGTATGTTAGGTCCATCAGAACCTAATTTATTTGTAGTTGCATTAACTTCCCCTTTAGATATATCTTTTTCTACATTAAACAAACCATCATCATCAGGAATTTCTGATTTAATTTGTTCATACACTTCAGGCTTCATTTCTGCCTGACTAGGAACTCTATTAACATCAGGTTGGTCTAAGTCAAATCTAGGTCTAGGATTTAATTGGTCTCCAAATTCGTAAATGTCTCCATAATTAGGAGCAAATGGAATAGTCGTATTAATAGGGTATGTATTAGCAGCAATGGTTTCTACTGGAATTTCATCAACTGCCTGTAATGCTTCAAAATCATCAACTACTTTTCTAATATTGCCACTAGATATTACTGAAACTTTTTCTATAGGAATTCTTTGGTCAGTTGCAGCAACAATTTCTTGACCTGCTTCTCTAGTATACCAACCATCTGCATCATCAAACTTAATTGCAAGTAAATAAGTATCATCTAAATTATTTACAGCACTAAACCAAGGTTTTCCTGAAGCATTAATTCTTTGTTCAGCATTCCATCTAGGGTCTAAATATCCGTATTCTAATCCACGCCTGTACTCTGCAGCATCTACTACTCTATATAATTGTTCAGGAATAGGGGCAGGTGCAGGTTCATCCATTATAGCCATTCTTAGTTTTTGTTCAGCAGTTGGCTTAACACGTACTTCAGAACCCGGTCTATTTATGTTTGCACTCCGAAAATTTTTCCCTGCTTCTATTTCAAAAGTCTTAACAGAAACAGGTATGTCACGACCTGCATTTGGAAGTTGCATTTGTTGTTCAGCATATTGCTGGTCCATGTAACCACCGGGTCGGTCCATTTCTTGAATTTCTTTTTCTCTTATTACATCATTATAAATTCTGCCTTGATAATTTTGATTAAACCTTGGGTCAGCAGCTTGAACTTCTGCAATTACATCAGGTGTTAATTCAGATGGGTCTGTAGGAGTTGCTTGAGTTGTTGGACTTCTACGACCTCCTAGTGCACGAAATGGTGCTGTAATTGCTCTTTCTGCTGCTCTTTCTGCTGCAGCTATTGGAGTTAATCCAAGTTCTACTCCACGCAATCCTGCTCGTAATGCTGGATTGTTAGCTGCTGTTGCCCCAACTCTTGCTGCTCCTGCTGCTCCACGTATTGCTCCAGCAGATGGTATTGCAAAGTATGGTAACTCTTCTGCTATTCCTCTAGCGTAAGGAAGAGTAGGGTATAAATCTTGTCCTATTTCTCTACGTTGTTGCTCAGAAACAATTTCACCTGTTTCTCTTTCTATTTGTGCAACTTCTCTATCTGTAGCTTCACTTCTTCTAGTTTTTGCTTGCCACGGTTCAGGAATATTAAGACCTTCTAATATAGTTCCTGCTACTGCTCCTACAGGATTAATATTCATAAATTGGTCAAATGCACCAGCCGGAGAAAAGTCTCCTTCAGGCGTTACATATTGGTCAACATTAGGAACCATTCTTCCTTCAGTAAACCTACTAATTGGTCTATACCAAGGAGACTGTTCAGTTACTCCTTCATTTAATTGCCAATTAAAAGGAATAGGTTCTATAGCTTGATTTACAAACGGTTGAACTACACGCCCATGAACAAAATTTAAACCAGCCCCCAAGCCTTGTAATGTAGGCATAACTCCGGGAACTTGAGCAATTCCACTACCTGCTGCCCGAGCAGCAGGAAATAAATACTCTTGGAATACAGTGGGGTCTGCTGCAGGTTCTTGAGTGTCAGGAAGATAATCCCATTGATGCCACCATGCGTGGGGC
>Ga0114932_10005601_pt1 | contig 11095 bp, 9 predicted proteins | sample 2SBtaG_2_FD_87286 | JGI IMG/M metagenome (GOLD analysis project Ga0114932, IMG submission 87286) | Deep subsurface microbial communities from Kolumbo volcano to uncover new lineages of life (NeLLi) - 2SBTROV12_ACTIVE470 metaG | ecosystem: Environmental > Aquatic > Marine > Volcanic ... | reverse complement strand
TGTCGATATTTTACTAGTTTGAACTGTCCCTATTGAAGGTGTTGCTACTGTTGTAACAGGCACATACCCTTTCATACCTACTGGTAAACGACCAGCCACAGATGATGCACTTGGTAAAGCTGATGGCGCATATTTTACCAAATGACTTGCACTTGGCACGATCACTGCAACCACCGTGAACAGTACAAATAATAATCTTGAAATAATATTCTTCACTTCCATCTCCCCTAAATTTATTATTATTATTATTATTATTATGCATTATTCAAGCAATCAAACACAAGACTCTAATATGAAAAAAGCCCAACATCTCTGCCAGGCTTTCTAACTGTAATATTCACGTTAAAAATAATCACCCTCTTCTTAAACAAAAAAAGTTTCCCCTTTAAACCAAGGCTATTTAAATATTAAGAAGTACTTTGCGATCTATAAAAACATGCTCTCTAAAGATAAATTTAAACACTACAATTCAAGAATTAAAGAGTACAAAAATCCAACATCTCTTCGAAACTTCTGTCTTTCACTACAACTTCTTCTTTCATCTCTTTAGATAGATCATGAGCACTTTGCTCATCCTCAGATTTTTTAGCATATTTATATCCCTGGTAACAAACATAACCATATGCTAATTTCTTTAAAATATTTGTAGCTATAAATATTTTTCCTGTTGGTGTATACGCAAAACCCTTAAAATCTTCCCATTTAAAACCATTCGCTCTAACTTTGCTCATATAATCTTTACTCTCTTTAATCATAAAAAAGTTAGATGGATTAGTTTTAAGCATGTCAAACTCTCTTTTAAAGCTATCAAACTTCATTAAATTTGGCCTACTTGTTCTAAACATAGCCCCTGTAGCAGCAGGACCCATACAAGACAAATGTCCACTTACCAATAATATAATTAACACAAGTAATTTTTTTTGATTTTCCATATTATAAACCCCTATTAAAATAGTACTTACGATTATTTTAACATTCACTCAATCTTTTCACAACAGCTAACATGCTTTTTATTTATAAAAAATCCAATAAAAACAATTGGTCTGATAACATCTCAAATCTTTTTTGAGACTCTAATGCTTGAATGTCTTTAGACTCTTTTTCTTCATCAGATTGTTTATCTTCACTTGTATACCATGTATATAATCCATACCCAAGCAGACTTTTGGTCACTACTTGATAAGTTAAAAATATTTTTCCTGTGGTTGTTCTAAAAAAAACTTTATTTGTCTGCTTTAAATTTTTCCACTCTTTTCGAGAAGGTCCTTCTTGCCAAACAGTCTTTGCATGATTCTTCATACTGCTACCATACATTTTTGCTTCTTTAAAAACAAAAAACTCTCTTGGATTATGATACAATAAACTTAGCCCATCTTTACAACGAACAACAAAATTATTTTGAGAATTTAACGGTGACCTTGTTTGTTGTAACATGCCAGTTGCTTGTATCCGAGCACCGCTCAAACCTACAGAAGATATCCCCTGTACAACCGAAAATAAAAAAAATAAATTAAGACAAAATAATATATATCTCACAAGATAAACCCCTAAAAATAATATCAACCTTTCCTATTAGTCATCTTTTGTTTGATTAATAATTACGGTTAATTCCTCACTATATGCATTCCTAAGAAGCATTGCTGAAATTATTGTATAACCATCTGCAGAATAATATTGTCGTTGAACTTGACGTGTTGCACCATGATAAATAAAAGCATCCAAATATATTTCATAAATACCTTATATAAATTTTTACATACACAATCATATAAATTTAGAGTACACTAATTATCGTCAAAAGTATAAGTTCTAAAGTATTAAATAGTGTTATGAGTAAGCATTTTACACATCTTCATGTCCATACCGAATACTCTCTGCTTGATGGAGCAATAACATTGCCCAAACTTGTAGATCAAGCAAAACAGCAAGGATTAAAATCTCTTGCAATCACCGATCATGGTAATATTTTTGGTGCTGTAAAGTTTTTTCAACTTTGTAAAAAAGCTAATATTAAGCCAATTCTTGGCATGGAAGCGTACTTAACAGAAGATGTTAGTCAACGCTCTGTAGAAAAAAAATATTATCACATTATCTTGCTTGTGCAGAATGAAATTGGATACAAGAATTTATGCAAACTCATATCATTCTCATACAAAGAAGGCTTTTACTTTAAGCCTCGTATCGATTATAAAACACTTGAAAAGTATTCTGAAGGTTTAATTGTAACCTCTGCTTGTCTTGGTGGTCATATTCCACAACTCCTTAAAAATGGACAAGAAGAACTCGCACATAAACAAATTCAATGGTTTGTTGATAGATTTGGCAAAGACAGATTCTATTTTGAGATACAGCCTGATGAGCAAGATGAACAAAAAGTAATGAATAAACAACTTTTTGACTTGTCCTCCAAATTTAACATTGACTGTGTTACCACCACAGATTGCCACTATCTTTCACTTGACGATCATGAAGCTCATGAAATCATGCTTGCCATAGGAACAGGTAAAAAATTTGATGATCCAACTCGATTCAGCTTTGGAGAATGTCGTGCATTCATGAGATCACAGCAAGATATGCTTAATATCTTTAAAGGACATGAGGATGCCGTTTTCAATACAGGAAAAATAGCTGACATGTGCGAATTTGAATTTCAAACAGGTAAATTATTTTTCCCAAAATTTGAAATTCCAAAGCAAAAAACTGAAGCCGAACACTTTCAAGATCTCTGTCTTACAGGACTTGATAAACTCATAACAAATAGCAGAATCAACAAAGATGAAAAGCAAAAATATGTAGACCGACTCAACATTGAGATGAACTTGATTATCAACATGGGTTTTGTCGGATATTTTTTAATTGTAAGTGATTTTATCATGTGGGCACGAGCGAATAATATCCCTGTTGGACCTGGTCGTGGTTCTGCTGCAGGAGCTCTGGTTGCCTGGTGTCTTGAAATTACTAATATTGATCCTCTCAAATACAATTTACTTTTTGAGCGATTCTTAAATCCCGAACGTGTTTCCATGCCTGATATCGATATCGACTTTTGTATCCAAGGACGAGAAGTTGTAATCAACCATATCAAAGAAAAATATGGTCATGAAAAAGTATGCCAAATTATTACATTTGGAACCATGCTTGCAAAAGGTGTTATCAAAGATGTTGCACGTGCTCTTGGACTACCCTTTGAAGAATCAAACATGATCACTAGCCTCATTCCCGATCAGCTCAAAATTACGCTCAAAGAAGCAATTGAAAAAGAACCGCGTCTAAGCGAACTCATTAATAATAATCAAACAATAAAGCATATTTTTGATATTGCTTTTAGACTTGAAGGTATTACCAGACATGCTTCAAAGCATGCTGCAGGAATTGTGATTACTCCTGAAGCAACTGACGAAATGCTTCCAATCTTCATCCCACCAAAAGATACAGCTGTGGTTGCGCAATATGCAATGACAGAACTTGAAAGTATTGGGTTCTTAAAGATAGATCTTTTAGGACTTAAAAACTTAACTCTGGTGAAAAAAACAGTAGAGCTCATCAAGCAACAAAAAGATATTGCTATCGACATTGATCATATCCCACTCGATGATCAAAAAACATTTGAGCTCATACAAGCAGGTAAAACATCTGGTGTGTTCCAATTAGAATCTGAAGGACTAAAAGAAGTTTTACGAAAACTCAAGCCTGATAAGTTTGAAGATATTATTGCAGTAAACGCACTGTATCGTCCAGGTCCACTTGGATCAGGCATGGTAGATGATTATATTCTCCGACGACATGGTAAACAAAAAATCGAATATCTCTTTGATGAGCTTACACCCATACTTGAAGAAACATATGGTGTTATTGTCTATCAAGAACAGGTTATGAAAATTGCATCAACTATTGCAGGATACTCTCTTGGTGAATCTGACATCTTACGTCGTGCTATGGGTAAGAAAAAAGTTGAAGTCATGGCTGAGCAAAAAAAGCTCTTTATCAAGCGTGCTCAAGAAAGAAAGTTCAATGCTAACAAAGCAGAAGAACTCTTTGATTTGATGGCGTACTTTGCAGGATATGGTTTTAACAAGTCCCACTCTGCAGCCTATGCACTCATTGCCTATCAAACAGCTTATTTAAAAGCAAACTATCCTTCAGAGTTCCTAGCATCACTCATATCTTTGGAAGCATCACACGCTGACAAAATGGCATTTTACCTCAAAGAAACCAAAGAAATGGGCATTGAACTTCTTGCTCCAGATATTAATACTTCCCATGTCGACTTTGCTGTGATTGATGAAAAAATTCTCTTTGGTCTACAAGGTATTAAAAACATTGGCACAACTGCTCTAAAAAACATTATTGCAGAACGAGAAAAAAATGGCCCATTCAAAGATTTATTAAATCTATGTGAGCGCATTGACTTAAGAACATCCAATAAACGTGTCCTTGAAAACTTAATTTGTGCAGGAGCACTTGATTCACTCACTGGCAACCGAGCACAAAAGTATCATGAACTTGCAAATATTATTGAACTCGCACTTGAAACCAAACAACGTAAAGCAACAGGGCAACTCTCCATGTTTGCACCAAAAGCTAACAAGAATGGTGACTCTGCTCCCTATAACTTTACATCCAATCATGCATGGTCAGATAAAGAAAAGTTAGAAAAAGAAAAAGAAGTACTTGGATTTTATATCAGCTCACATCCACTACAAACATATGCCAAACAAACAGACTGGCTACAACTTAAAAGTTTTGAAACAATACTTAACGAACAAAATCAAAGAAAGCACCCAACAACCAAAGAACCTATTGTAACATCATTTGGTCTACTGACATCAAAAAAAATCATCTCTACTAAAAAAGGTGATCGAATGGCCTTTGCTCAATTTGAAGATTTGTCAGGACAAGCAGAAGTTGTTATTTTCCCAAGGGTATTTGCGCAAATTGAAACATGGCTACAAGAATATTCAATCTTTGTGATTAAAGGATCTCTTGATCTTGCATCATCAACCAATTGTAAAATCAAAGCTAATCAAATTGTTCCACTCGAACTACTCTTTGATAACTGGCCTAAAGTACAACAAGCAACATTCACTCTTCCTCAAAATTCATCCCCTAAACATATTAATATTTTAAAAAACTTACAAAATGGCAAAATTCCTTTAAGCATTATATTTCAAGAACAAAACAAAACTATTCAACTCAATGCAAAAAAGAAAATACAGCTATCATTTGAGTCACTTGATCAATTAACCGAATCAGGAATCTCAGGAAAAATTATATTATAACCCCTAACGAGTTGCACCTTGATCAATTAAGTAATCTACAATTGAACTACCCATTCCACGGTTATTGAATCGACTACGTAATGCATAACTAAGCGCTGTATGTCCACTAGCATTAAAATTAATATTTGCTCCATGAACTTCTACTAAGTGTCTAACCATTTCTTCATTATGCTGCATCGCAGTATGCATTACAGCTGTCTGTCCTACATTATTTGTTTCATCAACATTGGCACCTTTTCCAAGTAAATAATCCACAACATGAGTATGTCCATGACGAGCCGCATCTATCAATGGAGTATTTCCCATATATCCTGCCCCACTTACAACTGCTCCATGTTTTTCTACTAAATGCTTTACCATAGCAAGATCACCATTTTGAGCAGCATGATGTAAAGCTGTATCTCCTAAACCAACAGTTGCTCCTTGATTATCTCTTTGATGCACATTAGCGCCATGTGCCATCAAATGATCTACTAAAGGGATATTTCCATTTTTTGCACCATACATTAAAGCTGTTTTACCAGTACCAGGCTCTGCATGATTTACATCGGCAGCTGCCATAGTAAAAGGCGCAACCAAGTGATGAGCATTCAGTTTATTAACTAATTGAGGATAGTTATTGCTTACATGCTCCTGCACCTTTAAAGCTTTAACCACTCCCTTACCGGTATGATACATTAATGCTTCAGGATTAAGAAAAACGCCTCCTGAATGAACCCTTGTTAAAGGTGGAGCATATGGATCTTCTGTTACTGATCTTACAGCAGATCTAACATGATCCATTGCTATCATTGAGAAACTCGAAAGTAAAATTGATACATACAATAACTTCTTCATACAACCTCCATCTTTTATAAAAAAATACCAAAAAGAATAAGTGGAAATCAATAGTTATTGTTTACCAGTAAGCAATCTAAGCATCCATGCTGTTTTTTCATGTTGCTCTAAAAGATCTTCAAGCATTTTCTTAGAACCATAGTCTTGTGTTTGATCATCAAGCTTTTTGATACCATTGCGAATATCAGAGGTATGATATTCATATTGTTTAACAAGGTTATGTACCATTTTTTTAGGCTCTGGCGTTTTTTTCCGATCTTCCTTGAGTGATGCATATTGCGTCATATCATATAAAGAACCCAGAGCTTTGCCACCAACCGCTCTAATGCGTTCTGCAATAAGATCTATATCTGTAAATAACTGATTGTATTGCTTATCAAAGAGTAAATGATAGTCATGAAATTCATCACCCAGTAAATTCCAATGATAATGCAATGTTTGCATCATCAACACAAATTCGTTAGCCAATAGCTGATTTAAAATATCAGTACTAACTCTTTGCTCCACCTTACTAAGTCGCAATGATTTTTTATCATGGTGCCGTGCACTCAAAGGAATCATATGTAAAGCTAGAACAATAATACAAATAGTTTTTTTTATCATGAAAAACCTTTTTACTGTTTGCCAAGTAATGATCTAAACATCCAAGCGGTTTTTTCATATTTTTCAAGAAAATCTTCTAACATTTTCTTTGACCCAAAATCAGATGTTTCTTCTTCTAGCAGGATAATTCCTTCACGAATCTGGCTCATATGACGTTCATACTGTTTGAGTAAGTTTGTAATGATTTGCTTTGGCTTAGGACATGCTCCAGTATCTTCCTTTAAGTCTGCATGCTTGATCATTTCTTTCATACTGCCAAGAGCAAATCCACCAACCGCTCTTACACGTTCTGCTACAACATCTAAATCTTGAAATAACATATTATATTGATCATCTAGCAACTTATGATAATCGTTAAACTCTGGTCCTGTAATATTCCAATGGTAATGCAATGTTTGCATTAATAGAACTGAAGTATTTGCAACTAATCGATTAAGCAGTTCTACGCTTAATTTTTGTTCTTTTTTAGTCATTCAATATTCCTTATAAATTGTTTTCAATATATTGTTGAGCTTTATCATACTTTTCTTTATCTAGTTCTTCAAGTAATGAAATAAACTGTAGAAGCTCTTCTTCCTTTTGACATTTTTGCAGTAAATCAATTGCTTGATACACATACGACAATAGCTGAGGATTTGCTTGATCATACAAAAGCAATGACCTAATAAATCGAATACACAATAATGCTTGTAAATATAAATCACACTCGATAACATGACGATGAAATAAATTGGTAACAAAGGAAAAACTACCTTGTTTTAAACAAACTTTTGCCAGCTTAGAAAATGTATCCAAGATTCCTACACGATCCTTAAGAACCAAATACACATCAAACAGTGCCTCTAGAATTTTTTCATCTTTTTTAAACATACAGACATGTTCATACACACTTGCAGCCTGCTTCATTTTACCTGATTTTTTATACAAATTTGCCGCTATATGATAACGATCAAGCGCAGCATCATCATCAAATGCAAGTAAAATATCTCCTTCTAACTGATATGGTATTGCTTCATCGGTTACTGAATGCATCAATAATTTGTGAACACTTAATGCTCGCTCTTTTTCACCACGAGCTACGAAATCTGCTAGCTTAAACCAAGCTACATTATATAATTCAGATGCAACTAACCTCATGGGTAAAACCCCTTTTTTAACAAAAACAGTTACACATTACTTGATATAACATGTACTCTAAAAAAAGAAACCACAAAAGAAAATAAATTTAACAAAATGATAGTGTATTGATGATACACAAAAGTTTTTCAGTGTAGATATTTTTTTACAAACAAATAATACGAAATTAGAAATTTATAAATGGTGCCCAGAGATGGAATCGAACCACCGACACTGTGCTCTTCAGGCACATGCTCTACCACTGAGCTACCTGGGCTTATCCTGAGAAATTCAAATTGATATTGAAATAAAGAATGAATCTCGATCAATTCGTTAAATAGGATAACCCTTGGCTACTGCTTTGTCAATTATAAAGCCTATAGTTTTTATAAACTTATCTCCATTCCATCAAAATCATATTGCTTTACAGGCTTTAATGAAGATGGTAAATAATCAGCATACGAAGGCTCTCTAGATTGAATATTTAACCATTTTTTAAACTTTTCAAATGACTTTATGGACTTTGCATGGACTCTACACTTCTGCTGAGCTTGCTCAATATATGGCTCATAATCGTCTTTTGCCAAGTAACCTGCAGAGCGATTCTGCCAACCTAGTTTCTGAATGTTTTTTAAACAACACGGACAAGAGAATTTGCTTGCTGCAAAACTATCTGCATCAAACTCTGCTATTTTTCTTCCTTCATGTGCAAATAACTTAACAAGCCCTGGTTCCGAGGTATTCCAGTTTTCAACACTTGTTTTGTACACATATTTCTCTGCAATCTCAACTATCTTTTCTGGAATTATCGTATTTTGTGTATTTTGCATATGATGACGTAGCTCATGAATTAATATATTCACTTGAACATCCTTGCTCTCCTTAAAAAAAGCTGGAAATACACAAATTAACTTTTCTTGAAATTGGTAATATGCATATGGATCAAAAATACTCTGGTTTTCTCTTTTCTCGTACAATGGAATAGGATCTAACCCTAAAGCATCTATAATTGACTCAAATACTTCTAGTAGCTCATGATCAACAACTGGTATAGCTCCTTCTTTTTCCCACATCATCTCTGATAACTGTGCATCAGGCTTTTCTCTTTCTGCTGTCTCTTGTACATATTCATTAACAAGCAATGTTGCAAACATTGCTACATACAAAGCAGCCATAACATAAGGATACTTCCGTACAACTTGCAATCGCACATTATAAACTTGCTTCCATGCAAAGCTTGATGGTGCTTGCTGTAGGTAATGTACATATCCCTTCACTTGTTGTTCAAACAACTTTTGAATATCTTTGGGCTGTTGCTGGAGCCAGTTTTTAACAATAGTATCAAACTGCTCTATTGATTGTTTAAACTGTATCAACTCTAAAGATTGATCAGGCTGCTGAAATAATTGCTGATTCTTTGCAATCAAAGCTTTAATCTCTTTGCTCTCTTGCATAAGCCACCTCTGAAAATTGTTATCAAAATTTTTAAATGATTGTATATCAGCTTTTATTGATTGACTTTGTAATGGTTTACTTTGTAATGGTTTACTTTGTAATGGTTTACTTTTCGATGCTATCACTAAATCTTTTACTGGTGATTGATATGGAACAACTTGAGATATTTTTGAAGCTACTGCAACATGACGTAAGGCTTGACTCGGCAACTGTAACATCGAATACAAAGTATCAGAGTATAGAGAACAAATAAGTAATACGATAGAAACAAATTTACTTTTCATAACATCCCTCCATTTTCTATATTTATAACAAAATCATCTTTATCAAATCAATATTTGCCAAGCAAAGGCTGCTTTGTTACCCTAACTGTAATAAATCATACGTTTGGTAAAAAATATTATCTAAAAAGTATTATGGATATTAAAAAATTAAAAAGCTTACAAAAATCACTGCTCACTGATCTCAACAAAGTCTCATCTGAGACAGAACTTGAAACATTTCGAATCAAACATGTATCACGGCAAGGATCAATAGCTGATCTTTTTGTACAACTTAAAAGCTTAGACCCAGAGCAAAAACGTATGATCGGGCCACAGCTCAACACATTAAAAAAGACAATCAACCAAGCGTTGGAAAACAAAAAAGAAGATTTATTTCAACAAAAGCTTAAAGTTTTACAAGAAAAACAAAAGCACTTTGATGTTTCAATCAACAAACCAACTCTTCATGGAAGCCTACATCCATATACATTGATCACTGAACAAATTCAAAATATTTTTATCTCTATGGGTTATCAAGTAGCAGATGGACCAGAGCTTGAAACAGAGTTCTTTAACTTCACAGCTCTCAACGTTCCAAGTAACCATCCTGCACGAGAAGAATCAGATACATTTTGGATTGATCAAGAACATCTTTTAAGAACTCAGACCTCAACAGTTCAAATCAAAACTATGCAATCACAAAAACCTCCTATTGCAATTATCTCTCCTGGCAGAGTAATGAGAAATGAGGCAACTGATGCATCGCATGACTTTATGTTTATGCAATTTGAAGGTTTATATGTTGCAGAGAATGTTTCTATTTCTAATCTGTTAGCAACACTCAAAACATTTCTACATCAACTATTTGGTAAGAAAATAAAGCTCAGAGTTCGCCCAGGGTATTTTCCATTTGTTGAACCTGGCCTAGAAATTGATGCCTCATGTCCTTTTTGCACCAAAGGATGCTCTGTGTGTAAGAAAACAAGATGGATTGAGCTTATGGGATCAGGGCTTGTACATCCCAATGTCTTAAAGCATTGCAACATTGATCCTAAAAAATATTCTGGATTTGCATTTGGCTTCGGACTAACCCGATTGGTTATGCTCAAATACCAAATCCCTGATATCAGACTACTACATAGTGGAAATTTAGACTTTCTTAAACAATTTTAACTCATCTATGCTAAAAGCTATTTTTGCTCTATTTCTATTTATAAACTATTACAACCTACAACTTGTATATCATTGCACCTTAAAATTTTTATACTTTTGTCATTCCCGACTTGATCGGGAATCCAGGAACTAATTTTATAAAAGCATAAAGGAAATTCTAACTCATGACGATTTCAAAAATAATTATTCCTGCTGCAGGAATTGGAAGCAGATTTCTGCCTATTACCAAATCAATACCAAAAGAAATGCTACCATTATCCAACAAACCTGCTATTGAATACATTGTACAAGAAGCACTGGATGCATCAATCAAAGACATGCTCATTGTGCTATCTCCTGAAAAACAAATCATTATCGATTACTTTTCTC
>Ga0114932_10005600_pt1 | contig 11100 bp, 10 predicted proteins | sample 2SBtaG_2_FD_87286 | JGI IMG/M metagenome (GOLD analysis project Ga0114932, IMG submission 87286) | Deep subsurface microbial communities from Kolumbo volcano to uncover new lineages of life (NeLLi) - 2SBTROV12_ACTIVE470 metaG | ecosystem: Environmental > Aquatic > Marine > Volcanic ... | reverse complement strand
TTACGAGATAAAACCTCTCCATATTGACCTGCTCTTAATTGTCTTAATTTCTTCAAGTATGGTCTTTCAAAGTAAACCACTTTATCTGGTTTACCACCATGTCTAAACGAATCTGCTAATAGTGCACTATTCAAATCAGAATCGTTTTTAACCCCACTATATCGTTCACTATGACCAGCAAATAATACCTCACCATCTTGTATCATTGCTATAGCAGCGTCATGATTTAATGCATTTATTCCTAATATTTTCATTATTTATGTCCTGTGATTTGTAAGGTATATCTATAATCTACACCTATGTTAGCGGCAAAATGTTTAGTATTACCAGTCCAAATTGCATAATCACCAGCTTTCCAATTTATCATTGGTTCTCCTTTCACTTCAAAATAATGTCCACTTTTCCAATCTTCTAAAAATAAAAGAACTTTATGAACATTTTCTGTTTTACAATTAAATTTTTTCGTATAAACATTATATGCATCAGAATGATTTGGGATAATGTCATTAGTATCCATACGATAATAACAACACCCAACATCCTTTAATTCAAACTCATTATCTATCCACTCTAATATTTTATTATGCCAACTCGGTAAAGGATCATTATGATTTGCCATTTTTCCAGAAAACTTTTCAACATCATTATCGTATCCATTTTCTCTCCATTCATCTATGGCATATTCATCATTAAAAATTTCTTTTCTATAATCTAATTTTTTGAATTCATCATCCCAAAATGGTTTAATGTTTTTCATTATGTTTCTCCTTTTCTATCCACCCTAATTTTTTAGCACTTTCTATTATTTTAGAACCATCTATTTTTCTTGTTAAGGTTGCTGGATTACCTTTATAAATACCCCACTCTTTTGTATCTCCCATTAAAACAGAACCAGCAGTAAGTAAAACTCCCATTCTTAATCTAGCTCCAGGTAATATAACAGCATTTGAACCAATATTAGAAAATGTATCCATGACAACAGGTTTAGATATTTTATTTCCCAAAAGTTCTTTTGGAATTAAAGCACCATGTAAACCAGAATCATCAAAGTTATCAGATTTACAAATTATTCTTGAACCTGCCATTATATTATTAAATCCCTTTGCTACAAATAAACCATCTAAACTTCCAATACAAGTTACATAAGCACTTATATGAACATAATCACCAAGATTAAGTTTAGTAGTACAATAAAAACCCTTATCAATCGCCACATGAGAACCCATTATTGCATTTTTATCTCGTATCTCTACATCATCATGAATAATAACATCTTTACCAAGTTTCATACTCTTGATATCCTATCAAATAATTTATCTAATAACACATTAGGATTCATATCCCTAACAACATTTTGATTATAAATAATCGTAGGTAACGATTCAACATATATTTCGTGTAATTCTTCCATACTCTTACTCATTAAATCATCTATAACGGATAAAATTTTAAAAAATCTATCATTATCATTTTCAATATTATTATAACTTTCATCAATAATTGGGTTAAAAGTTTTAAACCCTAAATCCTTTGCTATATCTAACATATTAGGAATACCAACCACAATAAATGGTTGAAACAAAAGAAATCTACAAGTTTTTTCTGATATTGCCGATTGTCTATGTGAATATTTCCCATTACTACTAAAAAACGCAGTTTCGGGATGTATCCCAAAATAAGTATCTTCAATAAATTTTCTCGGTACAGATCTGTTATCACAAAACGATTCATCTTTCCAAATTTTTTTATTAGGTTTCCAATTATGAAGTCCACTATCGGGAATATCCTCAATAGTATCTAAAAGAAAGGGTGCATTTGAAAAATATTCTTTATCAAACTTATATGGATACTTTATAGTTCCATCTAACGGAAAACTTCTTGGATTATTTCGACATTCTTCATAATTTTCTTCCCAACTATTAATTGGTTCGGGATCAGGTACAAGAAGTGAAACTAAACCATGTTTATCATACCCCTTTCTGTGTAAATAATCTACTAACATTAATCTAAAATCTTTAACACTGCCATTTAGACATAAAAATTTATGTGGTTTTTTGTACGACTTTAATCTTTCAACATCAGATTTTTTATAAGGTAAATAAGTAAAAATTTCATTATACCACCGTATAGACATTTCCCAAGCCATCCATTCAAAGAAAACAACATTACTAAATTCTTTTAATTGTTCATTACGAGATAGGTGTGTTAAAAATACAGAATTATCTTCTGTTATACCAACTTTTTTTAAATGTTTATAAGTATTTTTATAATCTGAAAGTGAAACTGTTTCTGTCAAAGTATCTATAATATACTTATCAGTCAATTCTTTTACGACATATATAGAACGACAGAAGATTTCACCATTAATTTCTATACTACCATAATCAAAAATTAAATCTCTTAATTCTGGATTAACAGAAGAAGTTAATATTGGAAACTCAATAAAATCTCTTTGGTAAGGTGGCCAAGGAACTCCACTTGCCTCTAAAAAATGACTTGTTCTGTTACTTAAATCTACTCTCATCATTTAAATTCCAAATATTTTGAAGTTTTTTTTATAAAATCAATTGTTTTAATTTCATATTCAAATAAACGCTTAGTAGTATAATTCCAAGTATTTTTGTCATATGGATTTAATATATTTTTATTATTCCCATCCCAAAACCTTTTCCACATTTTCCATATACCCTTTCTTTCTTTGGTGCTTCCATCTGCGAATGGTATAGATTTTATTGATTTCCAACTGTCATCTTTTTTTTGTAACCACCCTAAAAACTTAGGATTACTTAAATTTTTTAAATTAGTAAAATATATGTTATCATAAGACAATAAATCAATCAGAGTTGGTGTATCATAACCAGATTCTATCCACCTTGATATTGCAGAATGATGACCACGAAATATAGCTTCATTATACCCGTTCTTTTTAAAATGATTTAATAAAAAATTATTTACCTCTGACCAATCTTTGCCTGGTGTAAACCACGCAATATCTTCCATAACTGCACTTTGCCATTTTTCTATTGGATTTCTCAATAATAAAACATAACTAATATCAGTAGAGAAAACTTCAGAATTATAATCTATTTCATTATCTTGCTCTGATAAAATTTTTAGGCTGGTAGAACCTACTTTAGATGTTCTAAAAATTCTTGCTCTATCGCCACCAAAAGAATCTACATCATATAAATTCATACTAATTTAGACTCCATCAAATCTACTAACTTAAACACCATATCTTTCCAATTTATTTTAAGTAAAGTATTAAAGTTGTGTTCAAGTATAGGTAAACTTTGAATGTAAATATCCTTTAACTTTTCATTATTACCAGACAATAACGACTTAACTTGATTATTTAAAAAATTTAATCTTTCGTCTCCATCCATAATTTCATCATATGACTCATCTATTAAACCATCAAAAGTTTTAAATCCCAAACTTTTTAAATATTTTAAAGAATGTGGTTGTCCATAAATTATAAATGGATTAGAACACAAAGATTTTGCAGTTTTTTCTGTAAGAAAAGTATAATCAACTACTTTGTGTTCACGAGATGAAGCAAGATTCATTCTTGATTCTGCAATAATTTGTAAATAACAATTTTTATAAATATTTTTTGCATAATAAATAGGAATTGGTAACTTTTCCCAAAACTTCCATTCATTATCATCCATTGTTGTTAATTTTGTTGAAGTTGAATTGTGAACTACATTTTTTGGAGCATTCTCTCTATCATATCTGTAACTTCTAACATCAACAAATTCGTTTTTCCACCACGCCGAAACCAATCCATCTTTTTTTAAATTTTCAGATTCTAACATATTATAAAGTGAAGCTCTATGTGGGTGACGACCACCCATTAAAGTAAAAAATTTATATGGTTTATCAAAAGTTTTTTCTTCTTCCGTTAAATTAGTTACACTTGGTATACATTTAGTTCCAAACTCATCTCTCAATATTTCCATATGCATCAAATATTCTGTTAAACAAAAATCTAAATTAAATTCAAACATCTTTAATTTTTTATAATCAATATTTTTAACAACTGAATGTCCTTTTTTATCTGTATTAAGATAATGTTTAGGATATTCTAAAATTTTATCAGTTAAAGAACAATTATTATTAACAATAAAAAATTTTATTTCATCTTGAATATTGTTCTCTATCATATAATCTGAAAAATAATTCCAACATTTCTGTGATACACTACGGGGGTTTATAAACTCAGCAGGTCTGTATAAAATTAATACACCATTTTCATCAATAAACAAATTTAACTTCTTATAATCAAAATCTCTTAAATTATTTTTAAAGTCTAAAAAATTAAAATGTTCATCTAATTTACTTCCACACATTCCCAAAATTTCATTATAACCATCTCTATCAACTATCCTTTTAAAAATATTCCTTAATTGTCTACTATTCACTATTTATACCTCGACTTTATATAATGTTCTGGAATTTTAAGAGTAGTATCTTCTACAAATTTATCTCTTGTTGTATATCTCCATCCCAAATACTGACAATTAAATAAAATAATATCATCATTATCTTCGAACTTCGAAAGTGCTTTTTTAGAATGTCCAAAAAATAAAAGTTCAAATATATCTCTATTCCATTTAATATTTGCATCTGTATAAATTGCAAATCCACCATAATTATTAAATTTTGGAACATCAAATTTCTTATTGGGATCTATCATTATAAATTCAGGAATAAACTCGAATTCTGCTCCATTTGTTTTCAAATCATAACCATACTTATAATATCGGCCTTTGTGCATTTTCAAAAAATTATTTCTGTTAGGATGATTTAATATCCTCTCTTTAGACCTCTGAAAAAATTTCTCGGAATCTGTACCAATGTAAATTTTAAATGGAAAAGTATTTGCCAAAACTTCACCATAACACACAGGTGGATCTTCTAAATAAGATTTAATCTTATAATTTCCCTTTGAATAAATGTTCACTTTTTTAAATTTTAAAATATCATCTGGATTTTTAACAAATTCTATTCTTTCTCTATTATCCTCATCATGACATAAAAATGTACCATAATGTTTTGAAACACCCATAATTAATTCGACATAATCATCTACAGTTTTCATTATTTTTCCACCAAAAGAAATATTATCAGATTTCCATGAAGTTATAATCGCAGGTACTCTATTAATTCCCAAAAAATTCAAAACATTTATTTTTCCACCACCTGGATGAACTGAATATGCATACTTTGTCAAGTTTATTGCACCATCCCCATCAGGAAATTTGTGTGAATACCAACGCTTAGCCCCAACTTCAGATGCCTCATGTAATGTAAACGCAGAATAAATTCCCCACCAATCTCTATATTCCTCTTTCAGGTTACCTTGTTTATCCTTTACTTGAAACATTTTACCCTTAAATTTATGTATCCAATTCTCTGTTTTCCATACTGCAATATTCAATGGAATAACAACACCACGCTCTAAAAAATCTTGTGCCATCCATTTATGTGTCCAAAAATGATGTCCAGCATTTTGAAATTTTGTCCAACTACTATCAAGTAAGGCATCGGATATACATTTATATAATCCTTCATGTTTATCTGGTGGATTTTCATTATCGTATAATAAATCAACTCCTCCAGATAAAACTTCTCCATCAATTTTAAAATTATCAGTTAATTCTACTTGTAAACCAACATCTTCACAATATTTAAAATAATCTTTCAAATTATCTGGTTCAATCTCACCCGAAATAGGTAAATTATCAGTATTTTCATAATTACCCCAAAGTGAAGGTTCATATTCATCTTTAATGGATTTATCATAAAAATAGTTCTTTGGATTTTTTACCTTTGCCATTATATCTTACTCCATGCATCTTCTATAAAATTATTTATTTCTCTGACAGAACTACGAAACAAATTCAAAAAATTATTTGAATTATGTTGTAATATTTCTTCCATCTCCCAATACCATTTATCTATTTCATTTCTATTCATACTGGCAACTCGTTTTATTTCCTTTTTTATAATCTGATACTTACCTATCCCTACTGTATCATCATATGACTCATCAATAAATGGTTGAAAAGTTTCAAATCCCATTTTTCTTAATGCATGTAAATGTTTTTGTTGACCAATAAGAATAAATGGTTGTTGTGCCAAAATAGGTTTCCATGTTTTTTCTGTCATAAAAACATTATCAACTTCATTTTTTGCATAATTAGCACTTGCCTCAGTTACAATATTAAGATACGAATTTAACATAATACCTTGAATAGCCATTCCTGATTCATGATTACTTATTCGTATATCCTTTTTAGTATCACACTCAATTGGTAATAAGTTATAAAACTTTTTTAAGTTTTTATTATTTTCATCTGAAAAAATATGTTCACTATCTTTACCCAACGAATGTTTTACATCCAATGTGAAATCATCAAAATTATATTTATTTTCTGGGTCATCATTATTTGCAAGATAACTAACATAACCTCTATCTAACAAACCACCTTCAAACAAAATATATGTTACCCAAGTTCTAAAATGTCTAATCCTATTATTAGTACAAATAAAATTCTTCTGTCTTAAAAATGTTTTACTATACTGAGAGTATAAATTATAAAAATCTTTTAATCTTTTTGCTCTTTTAACACTCCACCAACAAGTGTTAAATGCATAAAAAGGTATTTGTATTATTTTATAATCATTATTTTTTAAACCATCATAATAAAACTCAATTATAGAAAATAAAACTTGATTTTTATCTAAATTTAATTTTTGTAAAGTACTATCAAGGTGTGAAAAGAAATTATCAGTATTAATAAATGTTCTTTCTCTAAAATAAAAGAATATAGAACACTTCCTCTCAAGTAAATCTTTATAGATTAAACCAAATTTTGAATCACTTTTTAATTCTCGTTCTAAAACATCAAATAATAATATATTACCATCAGAGTTATATGTCCAATTTTCTGCTGCTGTACTGCAATCAATTACCACAAAGTATTTTTCTTCAGTTGTTTCAACCCTCTGTGGTTTATTTTTCATCAAAGAAAATACTTCAATATTATTATCAATGCAATAATCAAAACTATTTGTATCTACATTAATTTTATAACTTACATAATTCATCAATCACCTATTATTGATTTACAAAATTCAGATGATATTTTTAGTGTATCTGATTCATGACATTCAATATCATATTTCCAAATAGGATGTTCACAATTATAAAATATTAAATCATTCTCTAAATAACTTTTAGCTATCTTGGAATTACCAAGAAAAAATAAATCAAAAATATCACGATTGAAATCTATTTCTGAATTTAAATATACAGAAAATCCCTCATAATTATTATACTTCGGAACATTCATATAATCTGATTGTGAAATTTGGATAAAATTAATTTTTGCACTTTTTGTTTCACATGGTAAAATATCTTTTATTTGATTCGAAATTACTTGAGCCTCATCATATTCTTTAGATTCAGAATCATACATATCTAAAATATAGTCAAAATTTTCAGATACAAATGATTTTTCATCATAAAAAAAATCATCAAACTTACTAATATTATCAGACTGATTAAATATTTTTTCTCGTACTTTAGTAACTCTACTACAACATTCATCAAATTCTTCTTTTGAGTCTGTTCCTATATACACATTTAAAGGAAACGACTTTCTGAATATAGAACCATAACTAACATTATCGTGCATATTAGCTGAATGTAACCAATATCCATCATGAAGAAGTCTTTCACTTCGAGGAAATCCAAAGCTATCTGTTTTCAACCGTTCTACAGTTTTTTTATAAGGACTTTCTTTAAAACTTTTATAATCTTTTCCGTGTATAAATATATCGTTAATTTCTCTATTACTCAAAATATCACCACCAAAATTAAATTCATCTTCTTCAAATGAAAAAATAAGTGCCTGTACAGTAATTCCTACGAAATAACAAGCACAAGATACATTACCGCCTGGATGTAGTTTTAATAAATTTTTACCATCATCAGAAAACCACCATTGATCACCTTCAATTTTACACCACAATTCATTACTCGGTATAACTTCGATATTTTTTGAATCTAATATTTTTTTACTAACAATCTGTATAGGTAGTGGTTTAAGATTTCCACGATTTATTACATCTTGACATAACCATCTCATATGTTTAAAACTTAAATGAGTAAATCTGTGTGGTGATTTATTTTCACAGGACATTACATCTTCTATAAACTCATTACGAAATCCACCACATACAGTAGAATCACTAATAGTTACCAATTGGTCATAAATACCCCATCTTTCATTGACTGCAAAGTCATTTGGAAAAGTTTCATATTGTCCATTTATGGTTTTAATTCCACTACGAGTATATAAACCCCTTCGTAAATAATTTTTAAAATAATTTGTAAATCCTAAATGTCTAAGATTTAAATTCTCATTATATTGTATTTTATATGGTAGGGACACTAAGTAACTCCTCTACCACTTCTACACAAAACTTTTTATGAGAAGATGGTGATGGATGACCAGGATCGTGTTCACCATTTCCCCAAGGATCACGGGCCTTCAAACAAACCCATTCTGCCAATCCACCATACTCTACTTGGTCATCTTCATAAAACCACCACTTATCCCAATCTATCATATCCCATAAATGAGTTGCATTTGGATATATGTCTTTTAATAATGGTGTATCTCTTGATATTTTTTCAGTCGCATTATCTGGCCAATATCTATCTGGCATATAATGTTTATTGTCTCTCCACGCAAGATTCCATATTTCATGTCCAGCTATGATATCACCCTGTTGTCGGGCCCAACCACTTGGAATTGTAAAGGTATATTGATTAAATATATTTTGCCAACACATCATTGTATATTTAATTCCTAAACTATTTAAATACCATTGAACTCTCAAAATAGATTCAAATGTATTTATCAAACTTTCTTCTTCCGAATAAAAATGTTTCCAATACAAATCTAAAAATTTAGTTACGGCTTTATTATCCCAATCCATGTATGGAATACTACTTTTTATCCAAGTAGAATCTGAACTTGGAAATCTATCCCATCCTTCATTGTGGATAAAATTACCCATCCAATTTTTATGAGGTCCATCTACCCACAATTCGTGCATTGGATTTTCTCTAATCGTAGATAAAAACTCTTTTCTTGATACACCAGACCACATTATAACAACTTCAATATTTTTTGGATTCTTTTTAGCCTTTATATGTTCATTTACTTCCCATATAATACTTCTTGAAATATATGCATTTCCGGCACCTGTATCACCGATGTTAATAACCCAACCATATTTATCTTGATTTATATGATACGGCCAAGTTCCATCACCAAGAGTGAAACTACATCCAGAAGTTATAATGTAATTATTTGGTCGTTCTTTATTACTCATATTATTTATAAATAAACGGATCCCGTTTTCTTATTTCTTTTATCTTTTTTCTATAACTAAACCAAGCTTTAATTTTATAAAAAAAATATTTTATTCTTTTTATCATATTTATTCCTTTATTTTTGCTAAACCAGGTGTAACCATTGTTATTCTTTCTTCTGGAGTAGGTCCTCTGTTATTATAAATAATAACATCTGTTGATAATTTTAATTGATCACAATTACTACAAATCAAATCTGATTCTCCACAAGTTCCTTCAGAATGATGTTTATGAATTGTTGAAAATAAATTTTTACCATTGAGTTCATATATTTCTTCTAATGTCTGTTCTTTAAAATTACCCAAAACCATTTTATTATTGAAATCAAAACAACACATAATCACATCACCATCAACTTGTACTTGAATGGGGCCACTAAATGGTCTACCACAACTATCATGAACTAAACCAGATTCTTTACTTCTATAATCTTTGGTATCAACCCAATTGTGTGGTGCCCATATTTCCAAACTAACTTTATCACCAAAATCGTCTATAAGTTTATCTACATCATTTCTATTTTCTTCTACTATAATCGGTGGAATTACAATTTCTGTTCCATCTGGTTTATTTTTAATTGCATAATCCATTGCCTTCATTACTTTATCCAAAGTAAACCGACCTGACCTATAATTCAAAACCTTTTTATATGATTCTTCGTTAGTTGTATGAATACTAACCCTTAAACTCAATATTCCAATTTCATATAACTCATCAATTATTTCTTCTGTTAGATAAGAACCATTTGTTAAAACATGCATATCTAATCCAGCACTAACAGCATATTTTATTTTCTTCAACAAAGTAGGATCTGTAAATGCTTCTCCGAATCCAGATATAGTGGTTTCTGTTATTTGGTCGGGTAATTCTTGTCTAATTTTATCAACATAAAACTTATAATCATCTACTGACATAATCTCTTTTCTACGAGTAAAATCATCAGTAGGCCAAGGACAGAATACACATCCAGCATTACAATGAGTAGATGTTTCTATTCTTACTTCATTAGTTGTTGGTATCATGGTAATATCCCTTTATATTTTTCTTCATATCCCTTAGTAAATTCAGCATTTACCATATAAATTGTTTCATCTTTATTTACCCAGTATCCCTTTTTATCATTAAGTAATAATAAATAATTATAATAATTTGTTGAAGTTAAAAATGCTTCCTCTGTCATCACAAAGTAAACACCTTTTTTCTGACGACCAAAGATGGATTTTTCTTCACTATCATCTGTTTGGATTTCGATTTCCATAGGGATTTTTTTAAATCCTTCATATATCTTTTTCTTCCTATTTTCGTAAACACCTTTAGAACCCCCAATTACAGCAGGTTCAGTAATATATATTACTAAGGGATTAGTATTCTTCAATAAATCTATTATAAAAGCTTGAAAAGTCAAATATTGATTAGAATAATAACCAAAACCATCTTGATTACAAATAACTGAAGAAGCATTTAATTTTACTAAAGAATGATTTTGGTCTGTTTGAAATTTAAAACTCATTTCCATTATCATTTTCAATTTATCTGAAACCGTAGAGTAGTTATCAACCCATATTTTTTCATATTCATTTTTAGTATTTATGAGTTTACATCCGTGAAGAATAAGGTTATGTTCTTCATGTAAATTATAAGTC